>Ga0163144_10011749_pt1 | contig 18489 bp, 19 predicted proteins | sample OliLak19BULKMAT1_FD_123175 | JGI IMG/M metagenome (GOLD analysis project Ga0163144, IMG submission 123175) | Freshwater microbial mat bacterial communities from Lake Vanda, McMurdo Dry Valleys, Antarctica - Oligotrophic Lake LV.19.BULKMAT1 | ecosystem: Environmental > Aquatic > Freshwater >... | reverse complement strand
TACAGTTCTACCTGAGCATCTGGGGTGCCGATTATCCAGACCCGCAGAATTTCTTGTCACAGCAATTGCATACTGATGTCCCAAACAACAATGGGCATTTTGCCAATATCGAGTTCGACAAACTGGTTGAGCAGGCGGATCGTCTTGGCGATCAGGATAAGCTCGATCAGCGGCTGCAATTGTACAATCAGGCCGAACAGATCGCCATCGATCAGGTGGGCTGGCTGCCGTTGTACTACCCGAAATTCCAGATTCTATTGCGCCCACGGGTTGAGGGAATGGTCGTCACTCCGAATGGCCTGATTGTCCCCGATTGGACCAAAGTTCACCTGAAATAATAGCGTGTCAGGCTCAGGTATACCTGAGCCTGCTACCCCTCTACATAATGATGCAATTTCTTGTACGGCGGGCGCTGAGCCTCGTGTTTGTACTCTTCAGCCTGACCTTTCTCACCTTTATGGTTGGCCGCCTCGTACCGGGTGACCCCATTCAGGTGCTGATGGGAGCACGCCGCGATCCCGTGACATACGCACGGCTGCGCCATCAATACGGTCTTGATCAGCCACTCCTGACCCAATATGTCGCCTATGCAGGCGGGTTAGTGCGTGGCGATTTCGGGCTTTCATTCCGCTACGAGGGTCGCCCGGTTCGCGACTTGATCGCTCAGGGCATTCCTGTGTCCATTAAAGTCGGCGGAATCGCCTTGCTGCTCAGCCTTGCGCTTGGAATACCACTCGGCCTGATCGCTGCCCTTCGGCGGGAATCGCTGGTCGACCACGCTATTACAGGAGTGACATTAGCTCTGTATGCCATTCCCAGCTTTGTACTTATTCCGATATTGTGGGCCATGAACCTGGCACTTTATCGGGCCGGGTATCCCAGCCTACCACAAGCAGGCTGGGGCAAACCAGAACACTATGTGCTACCAGTGCTCACACTAGCGGCGGCGAATGTTGGCTATATGGCGCGGCTAACACGTTCCGCAACACTCGAAATCGTCGCGAGCGATTTTATTCGCACGGCCTACGCAAAAGGGCTGCATAACAGCACAATCATTGGCCGACACGTTTTGAAAAATGCATTGCTGCCAATTTTAACGCTGCTTGGCCCGGCTACCGCTGCGCTTGTGACTGGCGCATTTGTGATCGAGAACCTGTTTAACATCCCTGGTATTGGGCGCATCGCCGTTGAAGCAATTGGGCAGCGCGATTATCCAATCATTCAGGGAACAACCGTTATCCTTGGCGTTGCAATCGTCGTAATGAACACAATCACCGACATTCTCTATCGGGTTGTTGATCCGCGCATTACCCTGGCTGAGTAATCTATTATCACGGAGCATAATGTGGCGCAGGCAATTGCAGTACAGCCAACAACCGATCCGCTACGCCAGGCACCCGGATTCTGGAAGCGGCTGGCACGCCATCGGCTTGGCGTCTCCAGCCTGGTGCTGTTGGTGCTGCTGGTGCTTGCTTCGCTTGTAGGGCCAACGATCTATCCAATCAATCCAACAAAATCCGATTTTGCCCATATCAATGCTGCACCAAGCATTGCCCATCCATTTGGCACGGATCGCCTGGGGCGCGACACACTGGCTCGCATCCTAGCTGCATTACGCGTCTCGCTACTCGTCGCAATATTTGTCGAAACAATCAATATTTTGCTTGGCGCACTGTTGGGGTTATTGGCCGGTTACTTTGGCGGATGGGTTGATCTGATCATCAGCAGAATTGCCGACATGCTGTTTGCCTTTCCAGGGCTGCTCCTCGCAATCCTGGTGGCAGCTATCTTTGGCCAATGGGTTACAGAAACCTATGGTGCCACCGCTCGGCTGATGCTCGTCGCCGGATCGATTAGCCTCGTCAGTTGGCCACTGATGGCTCGCTATGTTCGCGGGCAAACGCTTAGCCTCAACCAGCGCGATTTCATTCTGGCTGCTCGTGCGATTGGCCAGCGTGATCGCGGCATTCTGATCGGCCACATTCTCCCGAATGTGCTGGGCCTGATTATCACCGCAGCAACCTTAGATGTTGTGAATGCCATTGTTGGTGAGGCAACACTAAGCTTGCTGGGCTTGGGAATCCAATCACCTGATACGAGTATTGGCAAAATGATTGTTGAAGGGGCACCCCTGCTCGCCCAAAACGCTTGGCTTGTATTCATCCCTGCTGGTGTTCTGACGTTGCTGGTGCTCCTGTTCTCAACCCTTGGTGAAGCCCTACGCGATGTCTTCGACCCAACAGCAGGCTAGCGGTATTTGTTTTCAGAGGTCAGAAGTCAGCATGTGCCTGATACACCTCGGTATCGCACAAGCATGCTCGCTTCCAAATAGGGGTATGATATTGGAAGCGAGCATGCTTGTTCTTGTATTGTCCAGTGAGTATATCGCAATAAGCGCATACCAATATCATCACGTCATCGGCCATCAGGCGCGACTTTTGTACATCTTCATGAGTCGCCCGCTGCAAAAGCTTACATGACACCCGCAAGCTCTGATTCGCTTCAATGGGACTGCGCATCTTCGCATCACAAACCGCAATCGCGCCGAAGTATACCAATGCTGGTATATTTCGGTGCGATTGCATGCCATGATGGCGATTATCTCGTTGCTGCGCTCTGAATCGCGGTGATCTCGTCTTGGAGCACAATCACTGTTGCTGTTGGCGGGAAGATATCGTGTGCAAGGGCAGTACCAAGCTGCGTTTCGTAGAAGCGAATCTCATGCTCGGACAAACGGGTTGGTTTGAGCCATGCATGTTCTGGTTGATTCGCCAGCCGTACCGAAGCCAATCGACACAAGCCACAATCACCAACTGTGTTGCGGATCAGCTGTGCTTGTGCTGGTGCAATCTGCGCAAGCTGCGCGAACTGCGTCATGTCACCAGTATCGATTGCATGGCAGAATGGAACTTGTTGCATGCGCTGCATGCCCTCATCAAAGGGCGTGGTACTGAGATTAAACAAACCTGGCGCAAGTTCATGCCAGCAGCATGGATGCACCCATCCATGCGGATCGATCACAACCTCCGAACAATCTGGATGGTTACGCCCCTGGCCGCTTAGAAAGTTCGCCCCGCCTTCCCAAGCGGAAGCACAATAGCCCTCATCTGTCAGCAGCGCAGCACCTTCGCGCTCAAGTGCTGGTAAATCGTGCAGAACCCGCCCTGATGGAACCAGACGTGCTGGTGGCTTGCCATAGATCACAAACTCAATCCCGTGCTGCTGCCCATACTGCCGAATGTTCTCACGAAACTGCTCCCATGGGTAATCGGGCCGCTGGAGTTCATGAAAGATATCGTTGGAGGCAATATGAAACAGATCAACTCCCTGCTTGAGCCAGTAATCGATATTCTTTGTGGATGGATTGCCAGACGCATCGGCCAATGGGTGCCCCATCGTCTGCAACGCAAGCGTGACATAGCCAGCGGCACGACGTTCGGCGAGCATGGGCTGTGGCCCTTGCGGAAAGCGTGCTCGAAACTGTTGAACAAGGTATTCCATCTGCTGCCCGCGCATCAGTGATTCGCCACCACCCACCAGCACTTCTTCGAGCGTAATCGCTGAATCGCTGCCTGGTAGATTGGCAATCACGCCATCAATGACCCTTTTCGAGGCACGGGTTCCATGCATCACCGAATCGTTATGGCAGTGAGCACATCCAAAGAAACACACGGTATGTGGAACCCAATAGACGCGCTGTGTCATCTGTTTCTCCTGTTCATCCTAGCGCGAAGTGGATGAGGAAGCTGTCGCAGCGATATAGACAGCCAAACCAACATTCGCCTGCTGCATATCTTCAAGCGCCGTGCCTGCGCCTTCAACATCGCGATAGTACCATGGAATCGTTGTGCTATTCGGGAATGACCAACTGTTTATACCTGGGAGACGAGAACAGGAACTTACGAAATTCTTACAGAAGCCTAACTCCTTTCAGGTTGCGAGGCACATGCGCTTGCATCACGATGATTTGATACTGATTGATCCGTTTGCGTTGATCTGCGTATCGCATCGAAAGAAGCGCGGATTATCAATCCTTCTGGATCTGATGCAATAACACGCTTATCCTACCCACACAATCCTTGTGATGGTGCCGCGATTCAGATCGGCGATCAGCAGTGCGCCATCGGGCGTGTTGATCAGGCCAACTGGCCGCCCCCAGCCAGTTGACCAATCGCTCGTCTCGGCTGGGGCATCGCGGTGCAGAAGCACCCGCATGATCCTGCGCCCCACCCCGGCGGATCGATCCCAGGAACCTGCTAGGCCAACAAACAGCGCGCCATTGTCGTCGGGTGCGAAGGCACCACCAGTGTAGAACACCAGACCAACTGGCGCTGCATGGGCTGGGAAGGTTGCCACTGGCGGGATGGTTTTGGCACAGTTCTGTGCGGTACCGCCACTTTGCAAATCGGGAATCCGGTTGCCATAGCAGTGCGGCCAACCATAATCGCCGCCCGCAACGATGCGGTTTAGCTCCTCGGGTGGCAGGCCGGGTGGTAAGCCCTCGCGCCCATTATCGGTACCCCAGAGCGTGCCATCGGGCGCAACCGTCAGGCCAAAGGCATTGCGCAACCCCGTCGCATAGGTTTGCCAACCAGAACCATCAGGCCGAAGGCGGCGAATTTGCCCACTGATCTGGTTATCGGGCTGGCAGTGGTCGCACAAACTGCCGATGCCAACATAGAGCCAATCATCCGCTCCCAGAACTAGGTTATTATTCTGCATTCCCGCTGTCGGAATGTTGCTGAGTAGATCGCGGCGCTTGCCAGCCATCACGCCACTGTTCGGGAAGACGCTAAGCGTTCCCTGACTCATGACGTACAGATCAGCATTGCGCCATACCAACCCCAATGGCCGTTCGAGCCCACTGATATAGTTTTGTGGTGTCGCGCCTGGCCCTGCGATGACGACAATCTCACCTGATAATAGCGCAACATACAGTCGCCCGTCGGGGCCAAACGCGAGCGCAGTAGGCTGCGCGAGCCCCTCGGCATAGCGTTCGGCGCGATAGCCCTGTGGCACGACGACCATGGTATCGGCAGGCAGAGCGGTAACGGCTGGTGGTGTGATCGATACTGGCGATATGCTTGTTTGGCCTGGTAACGGTGTAACCTCAAGTGCAAGCGTTGGCGCTACCGTTATCGGCGTTGGCGCTACCGACGATGGCGAGGCCTGTTCTGGTTGTGCGGTGCAGGCGACGAGCAACCAAAGCGCAGCCAGAAACCAGCCAATACGCTGGATCTGACGCAGATTGAAGGTTTTAGGTTGGTTATTCATAACCGATTGGAGCGCATATGAAGTTTCTCTGTTGACCCATGAATGTGGTATCGCCGGGTCAGATAGCTCAATACGAAGAATATTCCTAACGTTGCATAACAACTATCTAACTCAATAGTACCGGCAGGATGATCCCAATGCTCAATGCGAACAGCCATAGCGCAGGAGCGGCGGTTCCAACTGGGCGTTGGCGGCGGGCCTCACGTACTGCGATGCGTGGGTCGAGAACTAACCAATCGCGATGTCGGCGTTCCAGCAGCGCAAAAATCAGCGCGGTTGCAGCCCCATACACAAGGTGGCCGATCAATGAGGGCAGCAATGTACTAGCGGTCGCTATCGACCAGCTAAAATTCTTACCAAGCAAGATCGGAAACAGCGTTAATGGGCCGAGAAACCACCAAACCAGACCATACACTAGTCCCCAGGTGATACTGGCACCTACCGTTGGTGCTTCGTAGCGAAAGAGCGTTCCATAGCTCATGCCGATCAGCGCACTGATCAACATATGCACGAAGAACCCAAGAACCAGCGAAGAGCCACCAACGAGCGCCGCAACCCGTGGCAGCGTGTTTGTCGCAATCATCACCAGGCTAAAGAGCAACCCACCAGCCAGGCTCGCGGCCAACCCCCAACCAAGAGATTGCGCTGTTTGGAGGCCTGAGCCATCAACCTCGCGATTGAGCGGATCCGACTCAGTGAAGAAGCCAACCCAGAGCCGGTCAATTGCTGCATAGATCAGCCCGACAATCACACCATAGATCGCATGGCCAACAAATGAACCAAACAGCATTGCGCCATGCTGATAGGACCAGTCAAGCACGCGGCCAGTCAGCAGCGGCAGCAGTGTAAGTGGGCCAAGGAACCACCAGAAAAAGCCATACGCCAAACCCCAACCAACACTTGAACCAGCTCGCCGTACGTCTCGTTGAAACAGAATGCCAAAGCTCGCCCCGATAATAATGGCAATTCCATAGTGGAGTGTGGTACCGACCATACGATCTTGTGAACCAACAATGCCTGCCACCAGCGGGAAAAAATCGATCTGCTCCATCCATCTGCCAAAGGCCCAACCACCAACAATGCCCGCCAGCCCGCCAACAATGATCGCACGCGGCCAGCTAAATGGATTCGGTTGGTCTGGTTGGCTCCTGGTGATTGCGCCCAGTGTGCCAAGCACCAAGCCAAGTGGCATACCAAAGCACAGCAGATAGGCCACCAGTTCGGCAAAATGCGTGCGTGTCGTGTCGAGCATTGCCATCGCCGATGCTCCACCAAGCAACGGAAACAGCCCAACTGGGCCAGCCAGCCACAGGAGCAATGCATATGACAGGCCCCATAGTAACCCGGCACCAGGGCTAACGGCCCGCTGCCTTCCGAATAGCGCAAAGAGTAGCCCATACAGGCCACCAAGAACAACACCGCTTATACCCGAGGCGAACCCCAATATCGTGCAGGCCAGCCCACCCAGCAGCCCAATAGCGAGACAAATCAAGAACTCGCGCCAAGGCGATGCTATACTGTTAAGCGCTTTCATTGCCGCACTTCTTTCGTTATGGATTCGTTCGGCGAGGCCATACTGCGCTGTGTTGCCTGCGGTGAAACACCAAGATCAATCGTCTGCACAATATCGCGTGGGAAAAACAGCTCAATGATCCAGTCCGTCAGCACACGCACCTGTCGCTCTAGCCCCGGCAGCTTGCTCAGATAAATACCGCGCCACATCAGCCAGGCGAATAAGCCGGAGAACAGCAGCGATTTGCCCTTCGTGAAAGGGACAACGATCTCGGCGCATGCCGTCTGGTGCCCGACCACTGCCAGAACCCCCAGCGCATTGAAGTGGAATGGTTGCAATGGCTTAGTATGTACCGCCGCGAAGATATTCTTGGCAACCGTCTTAGCTTCACGTAACGCGAATTGTGCCGTTGGTGGGCAAGGTAATCCAGTGTGGCCATCAATCACTGCCGCACAATCGCCAAGTCCCCAGATACCCTGGCGATCTGGCACCGCCAAGTATTTGTCCACCACGACTGCACCGCGTTTATCCTGCGCAAGCGGTAAGCTTTTGATCAGCGGGTTCGGTGCTGTCCCTGCTGTCCAGACCAACGTCTCGCTGTGGATCTCCTCCTCCGGTTTGAGGATAATGACGCCACGCCGTGCTCCAGCAACGCGGGCGTTGAGCTTGAAGGTCACGCCACGCGCAGCCATGCGCTTAAGTGCATATGCGCCAAGTGGTTCACTCAGTTCTGGCAGAATGCGATCACGCGAGTGAACCAGGATGATCTGCACCTCTTGTGGTGGGATATTCGGGTAATAGACGAGCATGCCGCGGACGAAATCGTTGAGGCTGCCAGCTAATTCTGCGCCGGCAAAACCACCACCAGCCACCACAAATGTCACCAGCGAACGCCGTATCACTGGGTTGCTCTCGCGATCCGCACGCTCAAACATATCAATCACCTGGTTGCGGATGCGAATTGCATCGGCCAGCGATTTGAAGTCGAACGCTTCGGCCTGAATATCGTGCATGCCCAGATAGTTTGAGATCGCACCAAGCGCCAGCACCAGATGATCGAAGACAAGCACCCGCCCAACAGCACCGGCTGATTCTGGAGCAAGCCGCACCCATCGCGCCTCCACATCAATCGCTTCGACCAACCCGCGAACCACCTGGGTGCGTCGCAGGCTGGTGCGCAGCGGCGTACTGATATGCGTCGGTTCCAGGCTACTCCCCGCGACCTCAGCCAGCATCGGCGTAAACAAGAGTGCATTCGTATCGCTGACCAATGTGATTTCAACTGAGAGTTCAGCGCCGAACAGATGCTCAAGCTGTTTAGCTGTTGTGACGCCAGCAAAGCCACCACCAAGAATAACGATCCGGGTCTTGATCACCCGCTCCGGCGGCACCGGAATAGGCTCTGGGCCGAGCCAAACCAGCGCAAGATCGGTGAGTGCCTGGACAATCAGCCCAAGAAATACACCATACAGCACCCAACCAATCAAGGCTGGGAACAACAATCGCATACCCTCGGCAAACCATTGTGGCGCTTGACCTGTCACGAGTGGGAGCATAATGACGCTGATCAGCCCCCATAGTGGTATGCCAAGCGCAGCCGCCGTCATCATACTGTCTACATAGGCATGGCGTGTGGAACGGAAGACGAGCGCATACGCAACTCCGACCAATGCACCAAACAGGAGACCAGAACTGACAGCGCCAAGTGTTGCTGTCAGAAACACGCTGCTCGCCAGACCAGCGATCAACCCCACACCGCCACGGCGTAGATACCTATTCATAGCCATCCTTTTCGATTGCCCGACAGACTGCGTGAAGCGAGATTCCACATGTCAGACAGCATCATTATGCTTCGGCTGAGCATAGCAACAATCATGCGCTCACATAGAGTTAGTATCGCAGATCGGTCAGCTATTACAGGGCCTTGACTGGGCAATACGCAGCGGATCTGTTGAGAGTTCTGGACGTACGTGCAAGCGCAGCCAGTACTCTCGGCCCAGTATGGTATCATGAGTCCTTGTTTGCTCCATAACGAACGACTTGGTGCTGCATAACGGGTGCTGCAAGCTGTTGAACGAGCATGCGGCACACAGCCTGCAATGGGTACACACAACTATCACGGAGAAGTATGGATATCGACATGTTGGCGCGCACCATCCAGATCATTATCGCACCAGTGGTGATGATCAGTGCCTGTGCAATCACCCTTGGTGGGCTCCAGAGCCGCTATGCCGCCATCAACGACCGCTTGCGCCTCATGGCTCGCGAACGGCTTGATCTATTGCGTACCCTCGGTATACCAATTGTGCCAATGATGGCCCCTGTGCAAGCGGCACCACAACGCAGTTCGGATGCCTACACGGAGGAGCGTCTGCTCGAGCTGGACACCCAGATTCCGCAATTGCTCCGGCGTCATCGCCTAGCCCACGCCGCGTTGCTCACGGTTTATAGTGCGATCATGCTGTTTATCATCAGCATGTTTGCAATTGGTATCGCCGTGATCAGCAGCATGGTATGGGCAACCTGGTTGGCGTTAGGAGTGTTCTTGCTCGCTATGCTGGCCTTTTTCGTTGGTGTGACGGTTATTGCCGAAGAAGTACGTGCCTCGCACCTTGCCCTCCGTTATGAGGTCGAGCGGGTGATGCAATTGGGCCGCCGATGATGTAGGGGATGATTTCTACATCCTGAGCGCATCCAGATCGTATTGCTGATAGGCAATGCATGTGTCGCGGCGGGATTGAGCGAACAACCCGCCGAAGCCTACGCCGTTTGGGATTGAGCAAGCGTTTCTGTTCCCCCTGTTTCGTCGCTGTGATGACGATCTCGCCAGCGCATGACTGCCACTGCCAATAGCATGGGGATCAGCATGGTTGCGACGATCAAGCTAATCTGGTTGGTGCGCGTCCATGCGGTGCGCTGCTCATAAAAGAAGAAATCGCTGAGCAGATTGCTGCACAATGCACCCAAGCAGTACCATGGCAAGATGGTGCTGGTTAATCGGCTGAAGGGTAATAATGCGGCTGGGGCAAGCAGCCAGGTAAGATACCAGGGCTGGAACCAGAAGCTCCCAATCAATAGATAGGCCAGCACAACAGCACAGATACTTGTCCACAGGATGGCATCGTTCGTGGGGCGCTTTTCTGTGCCTTGCCAATGCACCAAGCGCGGAAGATCTAGCATTCGTATCATCAGCATGGCTGCTATAGCGAGAAACATCCAGTTGGCTGCATTCGTCGCAAGGCCTACTGCGGCTGGTTGATTCCAGCCAAGCAAATCTTGAAGTACCACATAGCCAATCCGGGCGATTGAGTTGGCAAGATACCGTGAGCGCTCCTCCAACATACGTGGCAATGTTGCCCAACCGCCAAGTGGAACATACAGTGCCCACGAGATCGGCAGCGCGATGGCGAGCGCGCAGACGCCACGCCAGATCGCTCCCCACCAGCCAACCTGCCAGATCAGCCAGAACAGGATCGGTGGCACAAACAGGAGTGCCGTGAGTTTGACATGAACCGCGAGTGCAAGGACTAACAATGCCAAGAGCCAATGCTGCCGTTGGATGGCAAGCAGCGCCGCAAGAATGATCGGCAGCATCAGTGCATCGTTATGGGCACCAAGTGCGGTCGAAATCAATAATAATGGGTTCCAGAACCAGATCAACAATGCGGCCGGTACAAGATTCGGTGAATGATGCCGTACGAGTGCAGCAATCAAGTAACCACTGAGTCCGGTGAGCGCGATCGCAAGCAGCCGATAGCCAATAATAGATGCTGCGAGTGCCGTACACATCGATGGCGATAATGAGCAAGCCGAGGCGTTACTAACCCGTAAACCAATGCTATCCAGCAGTGTATGTGTGGCAAGAGCTGTTGCTGCACTCGCATATTCCCATAATGGGCCATAGGTATCGACAACTCCGCCCCAGGAGATATACCGATAGAACAGCCGATCCGCAGCACTATCGGGCGTTACTGCGAGTGGGCTGATCTGCTCAATCGCCAACATGCGCCCACGGTAGATATAATCGAAAATATCGTGTGATTCGCCGCCTGGTGCTGTGCCAAGCAGCGCTATCGATGCCAACAGCCAGACGCCAATAATAGTGATCGCTGCCTGTTGGTTGCTGGTTGCCCGCCGAATAAGCCAGATCGCCAATAGATAGAGCAGAATAAGGAAGAGATATACTAATGCATGCACAGAAAAGGCCATTGCCGAACGGCCAACCATGCTGCTCCAGATTATGTTTGGATTGGCAAGGCCGCCAATCAAAGGGTATCGGGCAGCCAGCCCATATGCATACACTATAATGCTGATCAACCCAAGCCCAGCTAAACATGTCGAATGAAATCGATCAATCAGATGGTGAGTAGGCCGAGTTAAAATGCTTCTCGTCAAGATTGAGCCATCGTGGTCGGAATTGGGCTTGTGCTGATTCATAAACCCTTCTGACTTCTGACTCCTGACTTCTGTATATTGTGTTAGAGACTCCATCGCACACCACAGTGTTGGCATGGCCAGGGTGCCGGGTTTTCGCTGAGGATGGCGCTGCGGATGTTCTGGTATGGTGTATCATTCCAGATCTCTGCCAACGGGCGCGTAAAAGCATCCCCCAATATAATATGCTGGTAATCTGGTGTGGCAAATGGCGCAATACAACAGGGCAGAACGGTTCCGTTCGCTGTAATGTAGGTTAACGTCCAGGGTCGGTAACATCCGCGCCATGGGTGATCACCCTTCACGGCGACGCTTTCGTGGGGCGTGGTCGCACCCGATGCGCGAAACTGCAACCCGAGCGTGCTGGCGAGTGCCTCGCAGTGCAACATCAGTTCGGCCTGGCGCTGCTCAAGTGAACCGTATAACGACTGTTCTGGCACCATGGTTGTACCATCGGCGATGGGTATGCCAGTGCCAAAAAAGACGAGCCGTTGTAAATAGGCTTCGGCAACACCCAATTCGGCGGCCAGTTGCACAAAACTCGGTAACTGTTCGATATTCTCCTGCATGCCAACCATCCACAGCGAAACCCGTGGCCGTTCGCGCCCGCCATGGCGTGCAATAAAGGCACGTAAGTTCGCTAAGATCTGCGGCAGCTTATCGATGCCACGCAGCTTATGGTATAGCTCGGGTGTGGTCGCATCCAGCGAGACACGCAGTTCATCGAGGCCTGCTTCAACCAGCGCATCGCCACGCCGCTGATCAAGTAGCACCGCATTACTATTGAACAACACCTGCGTACCGCGCTGCTTGAGGTGAGCAATAAAGCGCGGCAGTTCAGGGTTTAATAGTGGTTCGCCAATGCCATGCAGTACTGCCTGGCGAATCTCTGGCAATTGATCGACGATCTGGCGGAAGCGCTGCCAACTGAGATGCCGCTTTGGCTCAAATGGCAAAAAATGATCATAGGTCAATGGGCATGAAACACACAGTGAATTACAACGATTGGTGACTTCAACATAAATGTTGTGCGGGAGTTGTTCAGCGATCGCTGTGCGCGCCTCAAGGTCAATCATATTCTCTCCTGATCCAGTCGCCTTATTGGCGCAGTGAACGCTTGCGATTGGGTGCGACGAAGTTGTACCACATAGGCAGTAGTGCCACCGGCAGGCCCAATTCAGCCGCAATTGCGAGTGTGTCACGTAAAACTGTCGGCGTGCTCATGGGAACTTTGTGTAGAAGCCATGGAAGAATGCCTAACAGTTGCAGGCAGATAGGCGATCACAGGTTCTACATCTGGCACGAACCGCATGACCATAAGGGTATCCTGCAAGAAACAGGCATACAATTGTGCGGCTGCTTCATACGTTAATGATCGGCAGAGCCGTGTTTTGGTCTGCCCTGCTGCTGGTCGCTTGGCAACAACAAACAAAACCCGTCGTGCATCCATGATCTTACACTACAACCAGCAGCACACGCGCCAGCAAATTACCACGAGTTGCAGCTGGTATAGCCCAACGCCGCAACAGGCCATCAAGCCCGAAATGGCGCCCTGGTGCCAATGCAAACATGAGGAGCGCAAGTGTGACCATCAGGTTATAGCTCCACTCCCATTCAAATGGGGAAGGAATATTTGCCAACCCAATCATGAGCTGCGCAGAAACCCCGATTGCAACCAACCCACCAAGCCTGGTGAGCAAACCGAGAAACATCGTGGTTACGATAAATGCCTCCGCACCCCAAATGACATAGCCAAACCAACGAATATTTGGCTTGATAAACCCATCAATTGCGGCTGCGTTTAGTTGGGCAATCGGGCTGATATTGATACTCAGCTTCGGACCGCCAGCATTATGCAGATCCGCAACAAAGATCTCGCGTGGTTTGGGAGCGTAGAATGATTCGAGGCCAAGATAGTAGCACAGACCGGTCGATTTATCGGCCTGTATCTTGCCATCGGTAGTCGTTGTTGGAAAAGCAAACTCATTGGCACAACCGAAACGCGGTGGCATCTTCCAACCAAGGTTTGCGAGAAACAAATAGCCCAATACCAGGCGCGCAATCACAATGACGATATGTTGGAGGCGCTGTTCCCAGCGTGGAAGCACGATAGGTATTGGTTTGATGCCGACTGATGGCTGTGATGTTGATGCCTGCGTAGCCATACCAGTACCCCTTCTATTGAAAGCACACATGAACACTGTACTAAACTAATCGTACGAGGAGATCCCATGCCATCAGTTTAGGGAGCTTATGCATGTATTCCCTAAAAACGCTTGAATATGCTTCGTGCAAGGCTTACCAGACGACCAGGCATGTTTCTGTGCGTCGAACGCCAACGGCGCTCGCTATTCCACTGGTTATTCAGTTGCCCAGTGATTGAAGATCCGGACTCTCAACAAACGCAATCAGCTCAAATCGCCCCGTTACCGCATGAATATGGGTGATCACGGAACCATCGAGTTCCATATGTGCCAATTCGACCACTAGCTCCTGAACGCGGGTTGGCTCAGCTTCAATCAGAACATAGGCCTGAATCATTCATTGCTCCTTTTCATATCAGGGTCTGTGTGGATCGACGATATATCAATCCTACCGGGTTTGTGCAAGAGGAGGGGTTTCCCTCGTTCGCACCCCAAACCACGCTTTGCACTGTGCGCATCGACAATTCAACCAGGGTTGCTCTAGTTGCATGCAGATGCTCCCAACGGGAGCATAGGGTTCTATCCTCAGGTGAATGTCATCAGCGGCACGGCACCCGTACTCGCCATAACATCGAGTTGCGCCTGCACCCGTGAGACCGATTCAGCCAGTGGAAAGAGCTTCTTGCTGATCTGCATGTCGGAATCTGTCGAGAGTGGATGCCAGAAGACTCCATCGAGATTCACGGTTAATTCTGGTACCAGGTTATCCATCCCCAATTCGAGGCCTTCTTTTGAATTGCCACGCTTGGCGAGTGGGCGCACGAAATGATCCTGATCGGGAATGCCAATCGAGCGATGAAAAGAACAGACCTCTTCGAGAAATGGGCTATTAGCAGGCGTTTCGGTCGTCGAGATGCGCACCCGAAAGCCGTATTCCTGCAACAACTGAATGCCCTCAACCGTTTTCGCCCAGGCACCAGCACCGCGATAGGCATCGTGATGCGCAGCCTGACCGCCATCGAGGCTCACCTGTACAATGAGGTTATCGTTGGCAATCGCCAGCAATTTCTCCAGGCGCGGCCCGCGAATGATCATCGCATTCGTTAGCACGGTCGTCCTCACCCGCGCCGACGAATAGGCCAGCATGTCGTAGATGTCGTTGAGAATGAACGGCTCGCCGCCGGTAAAGAAGACATCGGTGAAGCCGAGCGCTACGGCCTCATCAACTAACCGCCGTACATTGGCAAACCCAATCGCACGGCGCGGCGCGTTCGGGCTCGATTTTGCAACACAGTACGAACAGCGCAGATTACAATCGTAGTTGGTATAGATCCACAACTTCCACTGCAGATCCGCTGCAGCGCTTGCGATTGTATCGTCGATCATCATAATCGCCACCTGTGCCTTTTGGCATATGCTTGCGATGATCAACCTATTGGCTGATCTTCGGCTATCGTCTATCTTAATAACTCAGGCTGGCCGCACCCTGGCCAAGAAATTCGACGACAGCCGCCCCACCGGCAAATGTTGCCCCATCAACGACCTGCTCTTTATTTAGCCCACGAGCATTGAAACAGGGCGGGCACACCCATAGTTTGCCGCCGTTTGCCGTAAAGAATGTCAGCAATTCCTTCAGCGGCTTAAAACCTTCCGAGGTGATATCATCGGCGTAACCAGGCGTAGCTAACCGTACCGCCTCAACATTCAGAAAGATGACAACTTCTTGTCCAGCAGCGATTCCAGCGTTGGCAACCACAAACGCAACGGTCGTCTTGTCGGTATCATTCTTCGCAGTGGTCAGGTTAATCAAGAGCTTCGGCATTCGATTCATCTCCTCAACGATATCATTAGCGATAGTATCAGCATGGGCATTTCAGGTGGGAATGCTCTATATTCAGCGTGTCTAGCATAGCAGGTAGTATAAAGTATCTGTTCAGTATGGATCTGTTACAGCGTTGCCGATTTTCGGATCAAAAATCGTTTTGGCTGCGAATCGGCATCAACGGCCACAAGCACATTGCCGGTTGATCGACACCAGGCTGGAATATCCATACCAGCCGCCAGATCATATGCATGCACTTCGAGTGTCTGACCATGCGCGATCTGTTTGATCGACTGAAAGATCAGCATGGTCAATTCGCCACATCCGGTTTCGCCAGCATCAAGTATGTGATCAGGTTGCATCACGCTCCAAATCAATAGCGATAGTCGTTCTCTGTGATTGCCCCATCCTGATCATAGAAGCCTGCAGCATTAACCGCCGCTTCAAGGGGTAGGTACCCCTCAACGCGTCCAGCACGCCATTGCTTGAGGCCCTCCAGATCCATCAGTGGGCGCAGATCGGGATCATCATAGGACATCGCCATCAGCAGGGTATAGAAACGCTCGACAAGCTGTTCTGCTGCCATTGGCCCAACCGTGACGTTGCAATGATCATAAGCGGGTGTTTCGGCCAGTATGTGTGTTGCGCCACTTGGAATTGTGCCATCGGCAATCCATGCTTCATAGTTGCCTTTAATCAGGCATGCCGCATCGGCGCTCCCAGATAGTAATGATCGTGCGGCATCAAGCTCACCACCGACATGATCGCCATGCTTGCCGCCAAGCAGATCATGGCGCTGAATCTCAAAATCGGTACCTGGTTCCAGGCCATGTGAACGGAGCAGATCCAGAGGAATGAGATAGGCCTGTGGTGAATCGACAGCCCCAACGGCAACGATCTTGCCCTTCAGATCGGCAACCGATTGCGCTGGCGAATCGCTCCGTACAATGATGACTGATGTCAGATCGCAATCGGTATCGCGCATGGCAATTGCCTGCACCTGCACACCCCTGGCACGCGCTAGTCGTTCTGCACGAACCCAGGCTAATGGTGAATTCCAAGCAATATCACACTGCCCGTCCATCAGCGCCTCAACCTGGGTTTCATAATTCGAGTACAGGATATAATCGAACTGCAGGCCATGTCCAGCGAAATAGCTCTTAAACCCTTCCCAGATGGTAACGACTTTTGGTGCATAGGCGACCGCCCCGAGCACCAGCGTATCTGGTCGCTTTGGCATACTGGTACGCTCCTTAAAAGAGTGGCATACCGCAAACGGCCTTGCCAATGAAATCGTAGAGAACATCCGTCGTTGGGGCCATGACCGTCGCAGCACGTGCATCGCGGAAATGTCGCTCCACCCCAACTTCTTTACGGAAGGCTGCTCCACCACACACTCGCATGGCCAAGTCGGTTACTTCGGTTGCGGTTTCACCGGCAGCGGCTTTGACTTCCAGTACGCGCAACATGGTATCGGCCCGGCCGCTCTCGAGTGCAGTAAGTGTATCAAGTAACAGCGCACGAACCATGTCCGTCTTGATGCGCATACGCGCAATATAAGCGCGGATGGTCGGCAGATCGGCCAGCGATTGGCCAAGATGCTGCAGTTTTGCGCCACTCACATGGGCGGCGGCCTTGGTGGTTGCTGCTTCCATTGTGCCAATTGAGGCAGCAGCATTCATCAGTTGGAAGTAGGGTAGCACAACCCCCATCATCACATCAAAGCCACCACCATCTGGCCCAAGCATGGCCGTGTTGGAGATCGTAACACCCGTGGCCGTCACTGGGCTGGAATAGTTGCCCCGCAACCCTAAGCCAGAAAATGGTGTTTTGATCTGCAAGCCATCGGCATGCCCTGGTACAAGCCAGATCGTGCTGGTGCCCTCAACCGCCATTGGGCGGCTTGACCAGACGTAACTATCGACCTGACCAGCGGAGGTTGCCCAGCTCTTATAAGCATCGATCAGGACATGCCCATTTTCTGCAACAGCACTACTCACTGGTGCCCAGAAATGGCTGCGCGAACCAGCTTCGGAAAAGGCCAGGGTTGTCACATGCTGCCCAGCAGCAATCGCTTCCCGAACATCGCGTGGCCCATACGCTTCGATCACAGCGGTGCCAGCATAATGCATACACACGACCATCGCGGTTGATCCACATTCCTGCGCTAGCCGTTCAATAACTTCAGTTGCCGCACGATGACCATAACCCTGCCCACCAACCTCTTTCGCACTGATTAGTCCCAACAGACCAGCCGCACCAAGTGCATCAAGCGCTGCTTTTGGAAATGTTCCATTCTGATCAATATCAACAGCGGCGGGCGCAACAACATCGGCAATTACCTGTTCCAACGCTGCGAGATAGGGTACCATCGGAGTAGCGGTGGTCTCGGTCATGGAGAGTCTCCTTATAGCCAGCGTTTATCGCGCTATTTGGTCACACGCAGGGTAAGTTTCGGGAACAGAGCATTATCATAACACTCATTGCTGGCGGCGAAGAAGGCAAACTCATAATCACCAGGTGGCGTACCAGCCGGAACCGTGAACACACTGCTGAATACCCCACCAGCAGCTGGTGTCAACAATGCCAAGCGGCCTAGCTGTGGGCTTGCAGCAAAGACTTCATCGGAGAGGCCGCCTTTGCCGCCACTGGCCGAAAGCGTAAATGTTACCTGTTGGCCGGCTGCGACGCTCTCGCTCGAAACTGTGGGGTTGGCGACTTGTGGTTCGCCAGCGGGATCGTTGAGCTGATACGTCGTGAAATTGTAGGTATAGACCTCGCCAGGCTTGAGCACAATCTTTAGATTGTCATCATAAATACTGTTATGGTAGCGATACCCACGGCCAGTAAATCCAAACACATCGGCTGGCTTGTTGGCAGGTACATTGTTGACGGTATAACGCCCATCCGCTCCCGTTATTGTCGAACGCTTGAGTCCCTTGTATCCGACGACAATATACACACCTGCGAGCGGTGCTCCAGTGTCTTTGTCCGTGACCATTCCTTGGATAGTACCTGTTGATGACGGCGCCGGTGCAGTGGTGGGTTTTGGCGCAGTCGTTGGCGGTGCTGGTGCAGTCGTTGGTTCGGCTGGCGCAGTCGTTGGTTCGGCTGGTGCAGTCGTTGGTTCGGCTGGTGCAGTCGTTGGTTCGGCTGGCGCAGTCGTTGGTTCGGCTGGTGCAGTCGTTGGTTCGGCTGGCGCAGTCGTTGGTTCGGCTGGTGCAGTCGTTGGTTCGGCTGGTGCAGTCGTTGGTTCGGCTGGTGCAGTCGTTGGTTCGGCTGGTGCAGTCGTTGGTTCGGCT
>Ga0163144_10011748_pt1 | contig 18489 bp, 15 predicted proteins | sample OliLak19BULKMAT1_FD_123175 | JGI IMG/M metagenome (GOLD analysis project Ga0163144, IMG submission 123175) | Freshwater microbial mat bacterial communities from Lake Vanda, McMurdo Dry Valleys, Antarctica - Oligotrophic Lake LV.19.BULKMAT1 | ecosystem: Environmental > Aquatic > Freshwater >... | reverse complement strand
GAACAGCAGGACCTTCGCGCGCTTGGCGAGGCGAAGGATGCTCTCGCCCCAGAACTGGAAGCGCGCCAGGAACTTCTTGACCGAGTGCTCGGCGTGGCGCACGGCGCCCAACGTCAGCAGCTTCGAGAGGAAGGCGCCCAGGGCGCCGACGCGGTTGGAGATGAACATCTGGTTGTCGTTGAGCACGACGATGATGTCGGTCTGCACCTGGCCCGCGTTCTGCAGGCCCTCATAGGCCTCGCCGCCGGTCATGCAGCCATCGGAGACGATCGCGACGACCTTATTCTTCTCGCCTTTGAGGTCGCGCGCGACGGCCATGCCGAGCGCGGCCGAGATCGCGGTGGACGCGTGGCCCGCGCCGAAGGTGTCGTACTCGGACTCGCTGCGCTTCAGGAAGCCGGACAGCCCGCCGAACTGGCGGATCGTGCCCATGCGGTCCTTGCGGCCGGTCAGGATCTTGTGGCCGTACGTCTGGTGGCCCGTGTCCCACACGAGGCGGTCCTTGGGCGTGTCGAACGCGTAGTGCAGGGCGACCGTGATGTCGGTCGAGCCCAGGCTCGAGGCGAGATGCCCGCCGAGCTTGGAGACGGTGTCCAAGATGAACGCGCGCACCTCGGAGGAGACCTGCGGGAGCTGCTCGGGCTTGAGCTTCTTGAGGTCCGCCGGCGAATCGATGTTCTTGAGGAGTTCCATGTTTATTTATCCCTGGTGATGATGTAGTCGGCGAGCTCGTGGAGCGTCTCGGCCTTGCGGCCGAAGCTCTTCAGATGCGCGTGCGCCATTTCGACGAGCGCGCGCGCCTTCGCGCGCGCCCCGTCCACCCCGTACAGCGAGGCGTAGGTCAGCTTGTCGTTCTCGCGGTCGCTGCCGCGCTTGCCGAGCTTCTTCTTGTCCCCGACCACGTCGAGGACGTCGTCCGCGATCTGGAAGGCGAGGCCGATGCACTCGCCGTAAGAGCGAAGCGCGTCGCGCTTCGCGTCGGATGCGCCGGCCATCACCGCGCCCGCGTCGAGCGAGGCGACGATCAAGGCTCCGGTCTTGCGGCGGTGCACCGCTTCGAGAACCTTTGCGGCGGCCGCCTTGGAGAGCTTCTTGGACATTCCCTCGGCGGCGAGGTCGGCCACCTGCCCGCCGACCATGCCTTCGCCGCCCGCGCCATAGGCGATCAGGCGGATGAGCTCGGCCGTTTCCTTGCCCTTCAGCTTGAGATCGGCCGCGTTCTCGGCGGCGGCCTCGAACGCCTTCGTGAGCAGGCCGTCGCCCGCGAGGATGGCCATCGCCTCACCGAACACCTTGTGGTTCGTGGGCTTGCCGCGGCGCAGGTCGTCATCGTCCATCGCGGGGAGGTCGTCGTGGATGAGAGAGTAGGTGTGGATCATCTCGAGCGCGGCGGCCGTCTTGAGGGCCTTCTTGGCGCTCAAGCCGCAGCACTCCGCGGCCTCGAGGACGAGCGTGGGACGTAGGCGCTTGCCGCCGGCGAACAGGGAGTAGCGCATCGCCTTGCGGATCGATTCAGGGAGATCGGGGGTGGAGGCGAGGAGCTTTTCCATGGCTTGATCGACCATAGCCGTGTTCTTTTCCATCGCCCGCGTCAGAGTGGTGTTCAAATCGTCTCCAGGTACGTCTTGATGAAATTCGACAGCGTCTTCATCGACCGCGCGGAGCGCAGCCCCGTGCCGATCAGAGACGGCAACGACGCCGCGTTTGCGGCGGCGTAGCGCGCGAGCGAGATGAAGTCCTCGCCCTCGGGGACGTCCGAGGTCAAGGTCTCGTCCACCTCGTCGAGCACGATGCGCACCGCGATCGTGTCCGTCTTGCCGTCGGCCCAGCGGCGCAACGATGCCGTTTCCATGTCGCAGGCCAGCGCGCGCTGCTCGACGCCGAGCGCCTTCTTAGCGGCGGGCTGGAGCACGATGTTCGTGTGGAGGATCTTGCCGAAGTGGAAGGGGATAGCGAGCTTGAGCGCGGTTGCGCGCAGCGGCTTCACGAGGTCGATGTCCGCCTCGCGCGCGTCGGCGACGACGTGTCCCGTCTTGGCCTCGGGCTGCATCGCGCCGCACAAGCCCGCGGAGATCGCGAGGCCGAATTCGGAGGGGGAGAAGCCGTTTCCGAGGGCGTCGGCGGCGTTCTTGGCTCCGATCCCGGTCTTGATCAGGACGACGCGGCGGCCGGCGACGGCGCCCTCGAAACGGGCGGGACCCGCGGCCGTCAGTCTGAGCGCTTTGGCCAGCGGACCGGCCTCCCATTTCGTGGCCGCGGTGATCAAAACCGGGGTCTTTGGGAGGGGGAGGACAGGGGTTTCTTCCGATTCTTCCATCAAAAGGGGCATCGACATCTATTATCCCATTTTCCCGCCGATCTGAGACGTGAAAATTGAGCTTATCGGACGGGTCTAAGCTTCCATCTTTTCCGCATTTCCATTTCGCGCAGTTGCTCCAGGGCCACGCCCTCGGGGTCATGCTTGACGGCTGGCGGAGGGGTGGAGGGGTCATCTCCGCTGCGATCGACGCTCCGGGGCTCTCCGCGCCTTTCGCCGTTCGAGGGCGGGGCGTAGCCGGCGGCGGGGTTATGGGGCGCCGGACGCTTATAATAGGCCACCGCGTTAATGACCCATTGCCTATCGGCCTGCCGCCAATCGTAGGCGCGGAGCAATTCGATCACCTGGAAGAACAGCTGCCGTGAGCAGGAATCCATGCCTTCGGCGAACCGGCCGGCTAACCCATCGTCATAGCCGCGATAGGAGGTGTCGTAATACGGGGTCAGAAAGAGATCGATTTCGACCTGATCCGGGGCGCGACAGGCCGCCACCGCGAAGGCGCTCAGCTTGGGAAACGCCATGGAAAGGGGAGGGGGAGGGATATAACCCGTATTCAACGTCGTGCTCGGCAATTCTTTGAGCTTCGCCAGGCCTCTCCGAAATTTCTCCGGGTCGCCGTTCTCCCACCAGTTTTTCTTCACCGGGTCGGCCAGCCGCTGCGTCTCCATCTGTTGCGCCCGGGACGCCGTCACCATGGCCTGTAATTTCGCGAGCTCATCCTCGAGGTTGATCTGAACGTTCTCGTATTGAGCTTTCCAGAGGGCCTCTTGCGTCGGCGTTATGGCTCGTGACGTGGCTTGCCCGCGGTTCAATGCCTTCCTGTTGGCTTCATAATGCGTTCGCAGCACGGCGACATCGGCGTCGCTCATGCCGAACAGATCCTTCGCGGTGACGACATCGGCCAAGTAGGCCCCCGTCTCCTCGTATTCCGGGCTGTCCCAGCCGGTAAACTTGCCTTCCGTCAGTTCCCGGCACAGATGCTCGAAGTGCTTCGCTTCGTGATTGAGCAGGCGAGCCAAGATTCCCGGGTTCTTTTTCTTCAGAGCGAGATCGAACATTCCCTTCAGCACGAGAACCCTGCCGTCTTGGGTGGTGAGGGCTTCATGGTTGTCGGGCTGCGAGGGGTCCATGCTGACCGCGCCCGTATAATGGAGCTTGTTATCGGAGCCCTCGACCTTGAGCGCGAGCTTGACGCCGGGGCCGGAGTCCGTCACCTGCGGATCCCAGCCCGCCGAGAGACCCACCACATAGCCGATCGCCGGGTCCTTGGGGACGCCGATCGAGACGACTCGCTTCTCGGGGCCGACTTGGTACAGCTCCTCCGTCAGGTTGAGCGCTTCTTTATACAGCGAATCCTGGACGACCTTCCTTCTTCGATACGTTTCGCAGGCGGCGAATTGTTCCTCGAGAGTGGAGTTCGGATTATCGCGAACGGCGCGGTACGCGGCCTCCAGCCGCTTCACGTCTCGCTCCAGCGACTGGGCGGTGGAGATCTTCTTGAGGATCTTCGCCTTCGCCGCGGCCGTCTCTTCGGTCGGGTCGGGCCTGCAGGGAATGCCAGCGGGCGTCTCGGAGCAAAGGCCCGCGCGGGCGCTTTGCGCGCCCGCCAAAAGGCAGAACGTCAGAAAGAGCGTTTTCATTGAGTGACCTCGAACGTCGTGACGGCGGAAACTGGACCCAGCGCGGCACGCGCATATTCGTCGTGCCACTTTCGGATTTCCTTCAGGGTGCTGCCGGATTTCAAGGAATATTCGATGTAGTCTTTTTCCAAAGGAGCGGGCCTGTCGTCCAATTCGACGCTCAGACGGTAGACGCCGGGCTTGTCGAAAGGGGCCTCCGTGTTCAAGGTCTTGAAGGAAGAGGCATCGTCTCCCGCGCTTCCGAGCGTTTCGCCGGGAAGAAGCTTCACGTTGAAGGTCGCGTGCGCTTGTCCCATCGCGGCGGCGTCCTCGAACCAGCGCTCCTTCTCCGCCTGCGTCATCCCGGGCGGGATCGATTCACTCTTGCTCTTCCCTCCGGCGAGAGGAGGGGACGAGACGGTAGGCGGCAGCAACTCCCGCTTTTTATTCCGCGCGTCCGTGAGGAAAAATCGCAGCGTCGGGCTGTCGAGAAGGCCTCCGTCCTTCACGAAGAAGCTCGAGCGCGTCTCGGCGTATTCGATCGGCTTTCGTCCCACGTTGGTCACTTCGAGCCGCACGCGCAAGCGTTCGCCCGCCTTGAGCCGGGGCTTCTCGACGGCCAGGCGCAGCCGTATCTTGCGATCGGAGAGTTCGGGCTTGAAATCGGAGGGCGCGGCGGCGACCATCGTGCGGCGGTTGGCCGCAGCGAGCTGAACCTGAGCGGCGAGCTTGGCATCGAGCTTTCGCATCCCGTCGCGCGCGTCTTCCTGCTTGGCCTTGTCTCCGGGATAACGCTTCTCGAGGGCTTCCGCCATGCCGGGTATTTCGCCCGCGGCAGCCCGCGCGCCGGGCATGGGGAGCGCCGCGGGCTTCTCTGCGGTTTGGTCCGCCGGCTTGCAGGCCGGGACCGAGAGCGCGAGGAGGAAACCCATGCTTAAGCTTCGATTCAATTTCATCTGTGTTCGATGTTCAACAAAAAAGGGACTTCGAGCGCTTTCGCGCCGAAGCCCCTGGACTCATCCGGTTAAGGCCGGATCGTGGATACCCCGGGGCCAATTCCCCAGGCTACAGAGTTGCTGTAATGATCATAACCTGGGCCGGCGGCGCCATCGAGGGTCTTCCGTCCTACGCGGCGGGACCGATGGTCCTAACTGATCGCGGCCCTCACGATCCGCCGCATCGATGCAACTATTCGGGGCCTCGATCGTCTAGTAAGTGAGGTCGGGATCGTTAATGTCTGGTCTCGGGAGCGTGCCGCCATGGACAATATGGGTGTGGATTTGAAGGAACTCTGGAAAGGCGCGAAGGCGGTCGCATGCCGCCATATCGTGCGTGCCGTCGAGGGAATGTGGGAGCGGCGCGTCGGATACCACGTCGATCCTTCGGACAAACAGCTGTTTCCTAAAGCGTGGTGCAATGCTTGTAATAAGGCGTTGTCGAAGGCGGGTGGTCAATGGACGGAGGCGGTATTGGCGCGCGCGGGGTTTATGGAGTTATGTCCGTGCTGCTCCCTATTCGCTCGCGCCGAGAACAAGCCCGGTGCGATCGTCGAAACGATTCGATGGCGATGATCTGATTTGCCACCATTGACAATATGTCAGATCAGACATATACTGAGGTTGGGTGAGCCAGCCCGACAAGTCGCTGGTTTGGCTCCACGGTCGAGTGGGGACTCCACCATTTTCGTCGAAAGCGCGAAAGGAAGCGGGGTTCGACCCAAATGCGATCGTTGTTGCCGACGTGTTCAAGAAAACGACCAGAACGACGCCGCAAGGAGTCATCGATGTCTGCAAAAAACGACTCAAGTACTACAACGATGAATGAAGCCAAACGAATGCGGCTCGAAAAAAAAGGGTGGAGGTTCGGTACCGTAAAGGAATTCCTTGGTCTGTCCGACGAGGAAGAGGCCTTCATCGAGGTCAAGCTAAGGCTGGCAAAAAGCCTGCGGGCGGTTCGCATCAAAAGGGGATTGGGGCAGGTGCGAGCGGCGAAGCTCATTCGCTCGAGCCAAAGCAGGGTGGCGAAGATGGAGGCGGGGGATCCCTCCGTCAGCGTCGATTTGCTGATGCGATCGCACCTCGCGCTTGGTGTCAAAGTGCCCGCGTTGGCCAGGATCATCGCCGCGAAATAGAATTGATCCCGAGATTCATCAATCCTGCCCTTCGACTCTTCCCGGGAAGAGTCAGGCTTTGGTGTAGCCGTTGGCGCGGTAGAAGTCGACTGCGTCCTTCAGGGCGAGCTTGGCCGCTCGCGGCGCGAACCCGAGCTCCTTCTTCGCCTTCTCCGACGAGAACCACATGTAGTGCTTCGCCATCTTGATCGCGTCGAGCGGCGCCATCGGAGTCGTGCCGCGCATCACGGCGATCGCGGTGTCGACGGCGCCGAAGGCGTAGGCGATCGCGTAGGGCGTCTTGAACTTGGGGCCGGGCAGCCCGCTGACCTCGGCCAGCAGGTCGAGGACCTGCTTGAGCGTGAGATTCTCGCCGCCCAGGATGTAGCGCTCGCCGATGCGGCCCTTGCGCGCCGCGAGCAGGTGGCCCATCGCCACGTCTTCCACGTGCACGATGTTGAGCCCTGTGTCGATGTAGGAGGGGATGCGCCCGTTCAAGAAATCCACGACCATCTTGCCGGTCGGCGTCGGCTTTACGTCGTACGGCCCGATCGGCGCGGCCGGGTTGACCGTCACGACGGGCAGGCCTTCCTTGCCGAGCTTGAGGGCCAGCACGTCGGCCAGATACTTGGACTTCTTGTAGTGCCCGACGATCTCGTCGAGCGAGCCGTACTCGCTCGTCTCGTCGACAGGAATTTTGTCGTGCGGTACTTTCACGGCGGCCACCGAGGAACAATGCACGATCCGTTCCGCGCCGGCTTTCGCGGCGGCCCTTAATACGCTTTCCGTTCCGTCCACGTTCGCCGCGTACATGTCCGCGGGGTTCGGGATCCAGATGCGATAGTCGGCGGCGACGTGGAACGCGTAGCGGCAGCCGCGCACGCCCGTCTCGATCGCATCGCGATCGAGAAGACCTCCCTCGACGATCTCGACATCGAGGCCCTTCAGGTTCTGGCGATCGGAGCCCTTGCGGGCGAGCGCCTTGACCTTGAAGCCCTGCTGTAAAAGCAGACGGGCGAGAGAGGCTCCAACGAAGCCCGTCCCGCCCGTCAGGAACGCCGAGTCCGCCATCTAGTGCTTGGTTTCGACCGGCTGCTTGCCTTCGGCCTTCGCGAGGACTTCCTCGTACGAGCCCTTGCGGTCGTAGGAGAGCTGCACCTTCTTGGGCGCCTTGATCGACGCGAAGTCCGCCACCATCTCGAAGAACGAGGAGATGGAGGAGAACGAGTCGGCGACCGACGTGGGCTCGAAGCCGCAGTGCGTCATGCAGTTCAGGCACTTCGGGTTGCCCGACGCGTGGCCGTACTTCGACCAGTCGGTCGTCTCGAGGAGCTCGCCGTACGTCTTCGCGTAGCCGCCCTCGTTCATGAGGTAGCAAGGGCGCTGCCAGCCGAACACGTTGCGCAGCGGGTTGCCCCACGGCGTGCAGTCGTACGTGCGCTTGCCCTCGAGGAAGTCCATGTAGAAGGGGGAGTGGTTGAACGCCCAGCCCTTCGTGCGCCAGTCCTTGAGCGCCTCCTTAAACCAGGCCTTGGACTGCTCCTGCTTGAGGAAAAGCTGCTGCTCGGGCGCCTTCTCGTACGCGTAGCCGGGTGAGATCATCATGCCGTCGAGGCCCATCGCCATGTTCTGGTCGAAGAACTCGCGGAACTCCTGCACGTCCTCGCCCTGGAAGATCGTCGAGTTCGTCATCACGCAGAAGCCGAGCGATTTCGCGAGCTTGATCGCGGAGATCGCGGTCTTGTACACGCCCTGCTGGCAGACCATACGGTCGTGCGTCTTCTCGACGCCGTCGAGGTGGATGGAGAAGATGAGATAGGGGGAGGGCTTGAACTTGTGGATGTTCTTCTCGAGCAGGATCGCGTTCGTGCAGAGGTACACGGGCTTCTTGCGCTCGATGAGGCCGTCGACGATCTGCTGGATCTCGGGGTGGATCAGGGGCTCGCCGCCGGCGATGGAGACGATCGGCGCTCCGCACTCCTCGACCGCGTCGAAGACTTCCTGGGGCGTCATGCGCTTGCGCAGGATGTCGGTCGGGTACTGGATCTTGCCGCAGCCGGCGCACTCGAGGTTGCAGGCGAACAAGGGCTCGAGCATCATGACGAGCGGGTATTTCTCGACGCCCTTCATCTTCTGGGTGACGAGGTACTTAAAAACGGACAGTTGCGCCTGCATCGACATGGCCATGTTTCGGTCTCCTGAAATTAGGAAGCGACGAGCTTCTGCGCGAGGGATTTGCGGTAGATCCCCAGCGCCTGAAGGGGGAAGTTGTTGCGGTACATCGTGTACTCGAGGTAGTACACCTTCGGGAAGCCCGTGCCCGTGAACTCCGTCTCGTCCCACGTGCCGTCGGGGCGCTGCGTGGAGAGAAGATGCTCGACGCCGCGCTGGACCTCGGGGCCGTAGTCGCCCACGGCCATAAGGGCCATGATCGCCCACGCGGTCTGCGTCGGCGTGGCAGGGCCTTTGCCTTTGAGCGTCGGGTCGGAGTACGTCTCGCACGTCTCGCCCCAGCCGCCGGACGGCAGCTGGACGGACTTGAGCCAAGAGGCCGCGCGGCGCGCGTACGGCTGGTTCATGTTCTCGCCGATCGCCGCCAGGCCGCGAAGCGCCTGCCAGGTCCCGTAGATGTAGTTAACGCACCAGCGACCGTACCAGGAGCCGTCGGCTTCCTGCTCCGTCTTCACGAACCTGATCGCCTTGGCGGCGGCGGGGTAGGAGGCGTCGTAGCCGCAGTAGCCCAGGAGCTCGAGCACGCGCGCGGTGATGTCGCTCGTCGGCGGGTCGATCATCGCGTTGTGGTCGGCGAAAGGAATCTTCTCGAGGACGGCCTTCGTGTTTTCCTTGTCGAACGCCGCGAAGCCGCCCGTGACCGACTGCATGCTCATGAGCCAGTTGAGGCCGCGGACGAAGGACTTCTCTCGGATCTGCGAGTTGGGCTCCTCGAGGTGGACGTGGCGCAGGGCCAGCAGCACCATGGCGGTGTCGTCGACGTCGGGGTAGAACGGGTTGTTGAACTGGAAGTGCCAGCCGCCCGTGGGGCCGGACGGGTTCGTGACGGACCAGTCGCCGCGGATCTTGATCTCTTTGGAAATTGTCCACTGCGCGGCCTGCACGAGCGCGGGGTGCGAGCGGTCGAGGCCGGACTCGGCGAGCGCGATCATCGTGATCGCGGTGTCCCAGACGGGGGAGCGCGAGGGCTGGTAGCGCGTCGAGTCCTCCGAGGGAACTTCGAGGCGGTCGAGCTCCTGCAGCAGCGCCACGAGCCGGGGATCGGTGTCGGGATAGCCGAGGCACTTCATCGCCATGATCGCGTTGACGATCGGGGGGAAGATCGCGCCGGGGCCGTCGCTGTCCTGGAGACGCTCGAGAATCCAGTCCTCCGCCAAGCGCAGGGACCAGACGCGGATCCAATGGCCGCCGCGGCCTTCCATGCCCTTGAGGAAGGAGTCCCAGATGAGGAAGAACGTCGACCACGATACGAGCGCGTGCGCGCCGACCGCGTCGGTGAGCGGGATGTGGCGGCGGGAATCGGGGAAGAGCTCGTCGATGGTCGCGTGCGCCGGGCACGGGATCGCGGGCTGAAACGCCCAGACGATCGAGAGCGGCACGACGATCGGGCGCGTCCACGCCGACATCTCGTAGAGGTTGAAGTAGAACCACTTCGGGAACAGCATGATCTCCGGCGGGATCGACGGGATGCCGCGCCAGTCATATTGCCCGAAAAGGGCGAGATAGAACTTCGTGTAGGAGTTGGCCTTGTGCACGCCGCCGAGGGCCTTGATGCGCTTGCGCGCGGCCTCGAGGCGGGGTTCATTCGGAGAGTGCCCCGCGAATTTCAGCGCCCAGTAGCCCTTGACCGTCGCCGAGATCTCGGAGGGGCCGTTGTCGTAGATGGGCCAGCCGCCGTCGGGGTTCTGCTTGTTGAGGATGTGATTGGCCAGCCGGCGGACCTTCACCGAGTTGCCGCGGCCGAGGAAGTTCAGCAGCATGATCGTGTCGGAGTCGATCGTGGTGTCGCCGAAGATCGGGCCGCACCAGTAGCCGTCCTCCTGGTTCTGCATGCGGAGCAGGGCTTCCTGCGAGCGCCGGATTCCGTCGCTCAGGCGCTCGGGGCTCTCCTTATTAGAGGATGCAAGCCGGACTTCGGGGCGGATGCTGTCCAGAAAATCCGCGGGTTTCCGATCCCGTCCGGTGAGCCAGCCCGACACCATGTTCTTAATCATCAGACAAGATTATACCACATGACCGGTTGGACAATGATATGACCAATGAGGCATAATCGGCCACTGATTTAAAAGGAGCCAATCCATGACCCTTCGCAAAGCCTTCGCCGTCGCGGCCGTCGTTCTCGCCGCCTCCTGCGGCCCTAAAGAGAAGACGGTCAAGATCGCCGTCGCGGTCCCTCTCACCGGCGACATGGGCACCGAAGGCCAGGGCTTGCGCCGCGCGGTCGAGATGGCCGTCGAAGAGGCCAACGCCGCCAAGCGCTTCCCCTACAAGCTCGTCGCCGCGCCATACGACGACCGCGCCGATCCGAAGGAAGCCGTCAACGTCGCCAACCTGATCATCTCGGATCCGAACGTCGTCGCCGTCGTTGGGCACTACAACTCCGGCTGCGCGATCCCGGCCGCGAAGGTTTACGCGCGTGCGCCCGTCGCGATGATCTCGCCCGCCGCCACGAACCCCGAGGTCACGGCCCAGCAGGACTCGACGGACTGGTCCGGCCCTCGCATCGTGTTCCGTGTCGTCCCGACCGACGACGTGCAGGGCTCCTACGCGGCCCAGTTCGCGTTCAAGAGCCTCGGCAAGCGCCGCATGACCTTGCTGCACGACAAGACCCCGTACGGCCAGGGGCTCGGAGAGCAGTTCAAGAAGACGTTCATCGGCCTCGGGGGCAAGATCGTCAGCGAGGACGGCGTCTCCGTGGGCGACAAGGACTTCAAGGCGCTTCTCACCAAGGTCCGCAGCGACGCGTCCAAGCCCGAGGGCATCTACTTCGGCGGCCTGTACACCGAGGCGGGCCTCCTGCTCAAGCAGATGCGCGAGCTCGGCCTAAAGGAGCCCTTCGCGTTCATCTCGGGCGACGGCTCCAAGACGCCCAGCATCTTCGACGTCGCCGGCGACGCGGCCGACGGCGCGTACCTCTCCATCGTCGGCGTGCCCGTCGAGGAGCTTCCCAGCGCGAAGACCTTTGTCGAGGACTACAAGAAGCGCTGGACCGGCTCGGGCGAGGAGCTCAAGCCGTTCGACCATTTCGGCTACGAGGCCGCCCAGGTCATCTTCGCCGCCATCGAGCGCGCCGGCGGCCCGGACCGGACGAAGGTCATCGAGGAGATCCGCAAAACCGACTACACCGGCGTCCTCGGCCGGACGACCTTCGACGCGAAGGGCGACACGCTCAACAAGATCGTGACGATGACGCGCGCGCGCGCGAAGGACCGCGCGTTCCCGTCCGTCAAATAGACGCGTGCTGATTCAGCAGATCGTCAACGGCCTAACGCTCGGGGCGATCTATTCCCTCATCGCGCTGGGCTACACTTTGGTCTACGGCATCCTGACGATGATCAACTTCGCCCACAGCGAGGTGCTGATGCTCGGCGCATTCATGGCGCTGGGACTGGCCGCGTTGCTGCCCGCGGTGTTCGGCACCGGCCTCGTCGGGCTCGCCGGTATGTTCATCCTGAGCATGGCCGGCGCGGGCCTCATCAACGTGATCATCGAGCGCCTCGCGTACCGCCCCCTGCGCCACATCTCGCGCTTAGCGCCGCTGATCTCCGCGATCGGCGTCTCCATCATTCTCCAGAACGGGGTGTTCCTCTGGGTCAGCACGCAGTCCCTGCGCTTCCCCGAGCCCGTCGTCATCGACCAGGTCCAGGTCTTCGGCGCCACGGTCAGCACTTTGCAGATCATCATCCTCGCCGCGGCCCTGATCCTCATGGGCCTGCTGCACTTCTTCGTCGAGCACACGAAGCTCGGCAAGGCCATGCGCGCGTGCTCCGACGACATCCAGACCGCGGGCCTCATGGGGATTAACTCCGACTACATCATCGCCCTCACCTTCTTCGTCGGCGGCGCGCTCGGCGGCGCGGCCGGCGTGCTGTACGGCATGAACTACGGCTCGATCAAGTACAACCTCGGCTTCCTGCCCGGCGCGAAGGCGTTCACCGCCGCCGTCTTGGGCGGCATCGGCAACATCCGGGGCGCGGTGCTCGGCGGCTTCATTCTGGGCTTCCTCGAGGTCCTCGCCTCGGGCTATATTCCCAATGGCGCGCAGTGGCGCGACGTGATCGCGTTCACGGTCCTCATCATCGTCCTCCTGGTGCGCCCGTCAGGGCTCCTCGGCGAGAAGATCGCGGAGAAGGTATGAAGGCCCTATTGCGCTGGCGCTGGACGCCCTGGGTCGCGCTCGCGCTCGCCGCGGCGTTCCCGATGTTCGCCTCCGTGCTCGACGCGCAGTACCTCGTGCGCGTCGGCGGCATCATCGGGCTGTTCATGCTGCTGGGCCTGGGCCTGAACTTCACGCTCGGCTACGCCGGCCTGTTCGACCTCGGCTTCATCGCGTTCTACGCGATCGGCGCCTACACGACGGCCATCGCGATGCGCGCCGGTGTCCCAGCGCCTTTGGCGCTCGGTATTTCCGTCATAGTTGCCGTCGCGTTCCGCGCGCTGCTGGGCCTGACGATTCTGCGCCTGCGCGGCGACTATCTGGCCGTCGTCACGATGGGCTTCGGCGAGATCGCTCGCCTGACCATCAACAACCTCGACTCCCTGACGAACGGCCCCAAGGGGCTGCAGCTCGCCCCGTGGCGCCCGCTGAGCTTCGTGTCCGCCGACCCGAATACCCAGTATTACCTCCTGATCCTCGGAGCCGTCGCGCTGGGCTGCATCGCGTCGAACCGCCTCGAGGACTCGCGCGTGGGCCGGGCCTGGATCGCGATCCGCGAGGACGAGATCGCCGCCCGCCTCTCGGGCATCCCCGTGCGCCACTACAAGCTTCTGGCCTTCACGCTCTCGGCGGCCTTCGCGGGCCTCGCCGGCGGCCTGTTCGCCCAGTGGGAGCAGTTCGTGACCCCGGAATCCTTCGTGTTCTGGGAATCCATCCTCGTCGTCTCGATCGTCGTGCTCGGCGGCATGGGCTCGATCCCCGGCGTGCTGGTCGGCGCCCTCGTGCTGGTGGGCTTCCCGCCCATCATGCAATGGAAGCTGTCTTCGGAATGGATCAACTACCGGTACTTCTTCTTCGGCCTGATCCTCGTGCTCGTGACGCTCTTCCGGCCGCAGGGCATCCTGCCCTCGTCGCGCCGCGAGGCGGAGCTGACCTCATGACGCCCAAGACCGCCGCTGCCGCCGGACGCGTCCTGCTCGAGGTCAAGGACTTAGCGCAGCACTTCGGGGGCCTCAAGGCCGTCGACCAGGTAAACCTCACGATCCACGAGGGGGAGATCGTCTCCGTCATCGGGCCGAACGGCGCCGGGAAAACCACTTTTTTCAACGTGCTGACGGGCGTCTATCCCGGCACGCGCGGACAGATCCTCTTCAACGGCCAGGAGCTGCGCGGCATGGCGGGCCACGACATCGTCGCGGTCGGCGTGGCGCGCACCTTTCAAAATATTCGTTTGTTCTCTCACATGACGGCTCTTGAAAACGTGATGGTCGGCCGCCACACTCGCACCTCCCAGTTTCTTTTGGGCCCGCTTCTGCGCACCAATAACTTTAAGATCGAGGAAAAGGCGGTTGAGACGATCGCCAAAGACCTCCTCGAGTTCGTCGGCCTCAAGTCGCTCGGCAACGAGCTGGCGAAGAACCTGCCGTACGGCGCCCAGCGCAAGCTCGAGATCGCCCGCGCGCTCGCCTCCGAGCCGAAGCTCCTCATCCTCGACGAGCCCACCGCCGGCATGAACCCGACCGAGTCCCAGGACCTCGTCGCCCTCGTGCGCAAGGTCCGCGAGCGCGGCGTCACGGTGCTCCTAATCGAGCATCAGATGCGCGTCGTGATGGACATCTCCGACCGCGTGTTCGTCTTCGACTACGGCGTGAAGATCGCGGAGGGCAAGCCCAAGGAGGTCGTCGCGAACGCGCGCGTCATTGAGGCGTACCTGGGCAAGGAGGGCGCGTCATGAGCATGAAGCCGCCCGCGATGCTCGAGCTGGAAAATGTCCACGCCGTTTATGGGAAGAAGATCCGCGCGCTCAAGGGCGTCTCTCTCACGGTCAACGCCGGCGAGGTCGTGGCGCTGATCGGCAATAACGGCGCCGGCAAGACCACGATCATGAAGACCGTCGCCGGCCTGCTCCAGCCGGAGAAGGGCACCGTGAAGTTCCAGGGCCGCGACCTGCCCGGCACGCCGCCCGACCAGATCATGCGCATGGGGCTATCGCTCGTTCCCGAGGGACGCAGGATCTTCCCGCGCCTCACCGTGATGGAGAACCTCGAGATGGGCGCCTACTCCCGCCGCGAAAAGGACCTCTCGCGCGAGTACGACCACGTCTTTCACCTGTTTCCGGTCCTCGGCAAGCGGCGCGGCCAGTTCGGGGGCACGCTCTCCGGCGGCGAGCAGCAGATGCTCGCGATGGGCCGCGCGCTGATGGCGGCGCCGAAATTGCTCATGCTCGACGAGCCGTCGATGGGCTTGGCGCCCGTCGTCGTCGATAAGATCTTCGAGATCATCGAGCTCATCAATAAGGAAGGCGTGACCGTATTTCTCGTCGAGCAGAACGCCAAGCGCGCCCTGCGCGCGTCGACGCGCGCCTACGTGCTCGAGACGGGGGAGATCGTGGCGTCCTCCGAGAGCGCCACGCTTATGAAGGACCCCGCGGTACAAAAAGCCTACCTCGGTTTGCATTAAATAGAGTAAAATGTGTTTCGTCGCCGGGATAGCTCAGCGGTAGAGCAGCTGTTTCGTAAACAGCAGGTCGTCGGTTCGAATCCGATTCCCGGCTTAGATCTCAAATGGAGCGCCCGCCCCCTCAAGGGGGCGGGCGCTCTTCTTTGCGAGTCACGTCACCTAATTTAGGTATTTGCTAATCTTTTCCTCAATGAACTCGGCCCGGCGTTGGCTGTTGGTGACGGCGCATTTCATGTGCCCCCTGCTGTTCTTCACCAACCTGACCCGCAACCCTTATGTTTCGCAGATCGCGCTGCTGAACATCGTCCTAGCACTCGCGTTCGCGGCCTGGGCGTGGCGCGAGGCCGAGCGCCCCGGCGGCGCCCGCCTTCCGAGGCTTGCGATCGAGTGGCCCCTGGCCGCCTTCCTCGCCGTGTGGGCCGTGAGCTGGCTGCGCGCCTACTACGGCCACGTCGAGTTCTACCGGCCGGCCATCACCGCCGAGGGCGCGCGCGCCGCGATGTTCATGCTCGTGAACTGCATGGGCGCGTTCTGGCTCGCCGCGTCGGCGGCCGCCGAGGACGAGGGGGGCTCTGAGGTCGAGCTCGGGCCGTGGATCGCCTTCATCGTGTTCTGGGGGCTGATGTGGATCGCCTTCCCTTCGGCGCGCCAGCGCCTCGGCGCGCCCACCGAGGATTTTTTCGCTTTGGCTTGGGACCCATACGGGGCGGTCGTGTGGGCCGCGGGGCTTGGCGCCACGGCCTGGCTGTGCCGCCGCGGGCGCATGGTCGACTTTCTGCACCTGGCGTTCGCGGCGGGCTTCCTGGCGTCGCTGTACGGCGTGTGCCAGTACTTCAACTACGAGCTCGTGTGGCCCAACGTCCTGAATCCCTACGGCGGCCGCGCGGTCTCGACGTTCGGCAATCCGAACTTCCTGTCGACCTACGACGCGGCGCTGATGCCGTCCGCGCTCGCGCTGTTCCTCGTCGAGAAGTCGGCTGCTCGGCGCTGGGCGTACGGGATTCTGTTCCTCGTCCTCGGAGCGGCGCTGCTCGCGACGTTGACGCGTTCTTCGTGGGGCGGCGCGTTCGTCGGCATGGTAGCACTCCTGTTCGCACCAAGGCTGCGCGCGCGGCTCAAGGAGCAGCCGCGTTCCGCGGGGCTGCTGCTGGGGCTCGGGCTCGCGATGGCGCTCGCCTGGCCCTCGAGCACGATCTCGTCGGGCTACACGCCGACGTTCGTTGGACGCCTGACCGAGGCCTCGTCCATCGCCAAGCGCGACGGCTTCTACAGCCCGTGGCATCAGCGCGTGCTGATCTGGTCCTCGGCGTGGCTGATGGGCAGCGAGGCGCCGGTGCTCGGCAAGGGCGCGGGCCTCTTCGAGCTGTTCTATCCGTTCTACCAGGGCGGGATCCTGCACGCCGACAAGTTTTATCACACGATGCGCACGCACGCGAACAACTCGCATAACGAGATCCTCGAGGTATTTTCCCAAACCGGGCTCCTCGGCCTCGGCGCGTTCCTGTGGCTCTGGACGACGTTCTTCGTCGCGGCGTGGCGCTGGCTCAAGACGAAGGCGGGGGAAGACCCGGTCTGGCTCGGGGCCGTCGCCGGCGTCGCGGCCGTGCTCGCGGACAACCTGCTCAACGTGTCGCTGCACTTCGCCGTGCCCGGCTTCTTGTTCTGGTGGCTCGCGGGCGCGGCGATGGGGCGCGGCGCCCGCGACGGCGGAGCGGTCCGGACCTGGGCGGCGGGCGCGGCCGCGCGGAGGACCGCGGGCGCCGTCCTCGTGTGCGCGGCCCTCTTCGCGGCGTGGTGGCAGGTCCGCTTTTGGAGCCGCGAAGCCTGGTACTTCGCGGGCTTCAAGCAGATCCGGCAGGGGAACATGCCGGCGGCGACGCGCTCTCTGGAGCGTTCGCGCGCGTGGGGCCCGCGCGAGGTCAACGCGATCTACGAGCTCGGCAACGCCTACGCGCGCGCGGGACGGCCCGTGCAGGCGGCCGAGGCCTACGAGGGCGCGCTCAAGGCGAACGCGGGCTACGACGAAATCTACTTCAACCTCGCCACCGTCTACGCGTCCCAGCTCGGGCGGCCCGAGCAGGCCGGCGGCTTATTCGAGACCGCTTGGGCGTTGAACCCGCTCTCGGAGGCCGTGGTCAACGGCCTCAGCGCGTTCTATCTTCGCGACCCGGCCAAGAACAAGGCGGCCGCCGAGGCGCTGCTGCGCGACGCGACCAGGATCTTCCCGCATAACACGAACCACTGGAATAACCTCGGCTACCTGATGACGCTGGACAAGCGCTGGCCGGAGGCCGAGGAGGTGTACGCTCGCGCGCTGGAGCTGCAGCCGGAGGCGGGCGTGATCGAGCGCAACCTCCTGGCGGTCGCCGCCCAGTCCGGCCGCCCCAAGCCCGCGGTCCTGAGCGACCTGGCGGAGCTGCGGGCGATCGACGCGGACGTCACGAAGGGGGACTGGTCGCTCGCGGCGCTCAAGCGCGCCGGGGCCCTCGCCGCGCGCCGCCCAAAATTCTTGAAGGCCCGGTTCATTTACGGCAGCCTGCTGCTCGCGAACAAGCGCGCGCTGGAAGCGGCCGCGGAGCTTGAGGCCGTCGTGGCACTCGACCGCGCGCGCGCGGCGCCGCGCGTGAACCTGGCCAACGCCTATATCGCCTTGGGAAGGCCGGCCGACGCGGAGGCTCAGCTGCGGGCCGCGCTGGCCTTAGAGCCCGGAAACGCGGCGATACGGTCCCGTCTGGCGGCGATGGGCCTCGTTCCCTGAGCTTCCGGACGGGCCGTTCGGTAAAATGTGCGTAATAATTCAGTAATCGGGTTCTCTTATGATTCACCTTGTCCGGGAGAAGTGCGTCCGGAACCTCGTTATTTGACGCTTTTGAAGAACATCGCCATCATCGCCGCCATATTGCTCGGCTTCACCGCCCCCGTCCTCGCTCAGGACGACGAGAGCGGCGGAGCCGCGTTGAGCCGGCCGATGAGCATCGCCGTACGATTTTACGAGCAGGGCGAGGACATCCAGGCGATGGATCGGTTCATGGAGATTCTCACGAAGGGCGATCCGTCCGAGCGCTCCATGGCCAACGAGTACATCAATCTGATCACGCATCGCATGAACACCGCAGGCGGCGGGGGCGGTGCGCCGCAGCCGAAGACGGGCACGACGATCGCCGAGCCGGTCAATCCCGGCATCGCGAGCCCCATCAAGCGCGCCGATCCCGCCTCGGCGGCGCGCGTGCCGGTCGAGACGATGAGCGATGCCGACGCCGGCGCGCGCTCGCGCCGCGAGGCGCGCGACGACGCTCTCGACGACGACTCCTCGCGCTCGAAGGTCCGCAAGAAGACGGCGGCGCCCCGCGCGCGCGCCGACGACATGCCGGCCGCGAACAAGGCGTTGATGCGCAAGGAGATTCGCGCGCGTCTGCGCAGCGCGGTCGAGAAGAGCCTCGGCGACATCAAGTCGATCGACGGCGTGCGCGTCGTCATGCGCGAGAACGGCGATCCGGAGGCGATCGGCATCCCGACCTCGCTGCTGTTCCAGGCGGGCATCGCGTTCCAGCCCGGGGCGACGAAGCTCCTCGATCCGCTGACGAAGCTCGTGTTC
>Ga0163144_10011747_pt1 | contig 18490 bp, 13 predicted proteins | sample OliLak19BULKMAT1_FD_123175 | JGI IMG/M metagenome (GOLD analysis project Ga0163144, IMG submission 123175) | Freshwater microbial mat bacterial communities from Lake Vanda, McMurdo Dry Valleys, Antarctica - Oligotrophic Lake LV.19.BULKMAT1 | ecosystem: Environmental > Aquatic > Freshwater >... | reverse complement strand
CGTCGTCGTCGTCGTCGTCGTCGTCGTCGTCGTCGTCGGCATCTCGGTCGGCGGAATCTCAGGATCCACCGGCGCATCGATCACCGACGGCAGCGCTGCGACCGACGGCACGAGGATGCTCGGCTGTGCCAGCACAGGCGCTGCCGGAACGACCGGCACCACATTGCTACTCGCATCCGCGGGCGCGACGACCGGCGCCGGCGGCTGCGCGTCGTTCTCGTCACCCGCGAGCCACACGCCGACACCGACCGCGAGCACGGCACCACCCGCGATCATCCCGAGCCCGAATCGCTGCCACGCGCCTTCGCTCTTCGCTCGCGTGCCCGCGCGCGTCTGCTCGAGCGCAGCGACGAGCGCGTTCATGTCGGGGAAGCGATCGTCGGGACTCTTTGCGAGACCGCGCGCGATCACCTGCCGCACGCCGAGCGGCACACCCGGCATGTCGCCCGGCAATCCCGGCAACCCCTGAATCGTCGCCGCCATGAGCTGCGCGAGGTCGCGGCCGCCGAACGGACGATGCCCATAGATCGCCTCGTACAGCGCGACGCACACGCTGAACTGATCCGCGCGACCGTCGGTCGGCAGCATCATGAATTGCTCGGGGGCCATGTATGCCGGCGTGCCCATGAACGCGCCGGTCGTCGTCAGCGTGGCCGCGAGTGCGTCGAGATCCGGTGCTGCGCGCTCGGGATCGCTCGGCCGCTGCTCCTGTGCATCACCCGCGCGCGCGGCAAGGCCGAAGTCGAGCACCTGCACCGTGCCGTCGGCACGCACGATCACGTTGCCCGGCTTGAAGTCGCGATGCACGAGTCCCGCGGCGTGTACCGCCGCGAGCCCACGCCCGGCCTCGATGAACACACCGACGATCTCGGACCACGTGCGCCGATCCGCGTCGAGCCAGGTCTCGAGCGTGCCGCCGGCGACGTACTCCATCGCGATCCACACGCGCCCGCGCAGGCTGCCGACGTCGAACACCATCACGAGGTTGCGATGCGACACGCGTGCGAGCGCCTGCGCCTCGCGGAGCATCCGCTTTTGCTGACTCTCGGCCTCGTCGCCCTGCACCGGTCGCAGCAGCTTGATCGCGACGACACGACCGAGCTCCGGATCCTCCGCGGCGTACACGACACCCATGCCGCCTTCGCCGATGCGCTCCTTGATCCGGAAGCGACCGATGAAGTCGCCCGGCTCGAGCGGCGCGAACGGGACCTCGTCCGCCACTGCCGCGCGACCGCTCGCGGCGCGCACGCCACCGGATGGCAGCGTGTTGGTGAACTGCGGATCGTCGTCGTGCATCGGGGGGCGCTCGAGGACGGACCATGGTAGCAAGCCCTGCGATGGCGGTCGCAGGCCTCGCCCGCCATCGGCGCCGAGCGTCGCCGAGCGTCGCCGATTCGGGGGCCTGTGCTACCGTCCGCGGCCGTGCGCCGCCTCTACCATCATCGTTTGTCCTCCATGGGGCTGCGGTCCGCCGCGCTCGCGATCGTCCCGTGGCTGATGGTCGGATGTCAGCCTCCAGCTACCGACGACACGGGCGAGTCGGGATCCGAAGGCGACACGTCGGGAGATCCCGAGATCGTCGAGTGCGCTGCGCATCCGTTGCCGCTCGTCGCGGGAGGTGGCTGCGAGGTGACGACGATGGGCAGCAATGGTCTGCGCCTGCGCGGCACCGTGCTCGGTGCGGACGGTGTACTGCGCGGTGGCGAGGTGCTCTTGCGCAGCGACGGTCGCGTGAGCTGCGTCGACTGCGATTGCAGCGACACACCCGGGGCCGAGGGCGTGACGGTGATCGAGTGCGGCGACGCGGTGATCTCACCGGGCCTGATCAATCCCCACGATCACATCACCTTCGCCAACAACGCGCCGATCGGCGACGGCGTCGACCGCTACGAGCATCGCCACGACTGGCGCACCGGTGCGAACGGTCACGAGGAGTTGCCGTACAACGGCGGTGCGAGTCGCGACGAGGTCCTCGGCGCCGAGCTGCGGTTCATCATGGGCGGCGCGACGTCGATCGCCGGCGCGGGCGGCGAGGACGGCTTGCTGCGCAATCTCGACAGCGGCGGCAAGCTCGAGGGCCTGTCGATCCCGACCGCGGATTCCGACACATTCCCGCTCGACGACGCGAACGGCGAGACGAACGACCAGGGCTGCAGCTATGGCGGCGATGCGACGAACGCCGCGAGCATCACGGGCCACGCCTACTTGCCGCACATCGCCGAGGGCATCGATGCCGCAGCGGCGAACGAGTTCACCTGCACGAGCTCGTCGGGGCCGAACAATCTCATCGGCCCGACGACGGCGCTGATCCACGGTATCGCGCTGCAGCCGGTCGACTACGCCGAGATGACGCAGGCGGGCGCGATGCTGGTGTGGTCGCCGCGATCGAACATCGTGCTGTACGGCAACACGGCGCCGGTCACCGCGATGGATGCGGTCGGTCTGCCGATCGCGCTCGGCACCGACTGGGTGTCGTCGGGATCGATGAACATGCTGCGCGAGCTGCAGTGTGCGGACGGCCTCAATCGCGATCACTTCGGCGGGCACTTCTCGGATCGCGACATCTGGGAGATGGCGACCGTCAATGCGGCGCGCGCGACCGGAGCGAAGGATCTGCTCGGCGTGCTCGCGCCGGGCGCGGTCGGTGACATCGCGGTGTTCCGCCGTGGCAGTGGCGACGACGATCACCGCGCGGTGATCGATGCGCTGCTCGACGATGTCGTGTTGGTACTGCGCGGTGGCGAGCCGCTGTACGGTGACGATGCGCTGCTCGGTGGGTTCGGCGCGGGCGACTGCGAGGCCTTCGACGTGTGCGGTACGGCCAAGCGCGCATGCGTGGCGCGCGACACCAACGCGACGCTCGAGGGTGTGCGTAGTGCGATCGAGGCCAGCTATCCGCTGTTCTTCTGCGGCGTGCCCGACGACGAGCCGACGTGCCTACCGTCGCGGCCGGGACAGTACATGGGCGTCACGGGCAGCGATGGGGACGGCGACGGGATCGCGGACGGCGACGACATCTGTCCGGATGTGTTCGATCCGATCCGACCGTTCGAGCAGGCGCAGGGCGACGCGGACGAGGATGGCGTCGGCGATGCGTGCGACGCGTGCCCGCTCGACGACGAAGACGGCTGCGTCTAGAAATCGCTTCCTGGTCTCTCCTGTTACGCTCCAGGGCATGGCGAACTGGGAAGAGCTTGCCGACGCCGACGTTGCTCTGGAAGAGCCACCGCTGCCGGGGCGCCGCCGCGGCTTGCTGATCGCCGCTTCGATCGCTGCGCTCGGCGTCGTCGGCTTGCTCGCGTTCGCATACACCAAAGCCGGAGCGTGGCTGGTCGAGAAGGCCGATGCCGATCGGATCGCTTGCTCCAATGCGAGTTACGACGAGGAGCCCGATGCCCCGTCGCGTGCGAAGGCGAGTTCCGGCGCTGGCTGGATCTCGCGAAGCATTTCCCGAACACTGCCGAAACGGCCGCGACGATGGATTTGCTGTGGACCGCGAACCAACTCGAGAATCGGCTCGAGATTGCGACGAAGGTGACGGCCGATCGCGGCGAGCAGGACATCGCGGCGTACGAGCTCGCGGAGTGGATGGCGCAGCCGGGCTTTCCCGAGGATCGACGCACGACGGACTGGGCATACGCGGTGATCTCGAGTACGAGCTGCGCCGCGGCGCCTGGCTCTGTCTCGTCGGAGAGAAAGACGCGGGACTCAAGGCGCTGCGCAGCGCGCAGGACCGGTACTCCGCGGTGATTCACCGGAGCTCCTACCCGGAGGCCGACATCGCAATCCACGCGTGTGGCGGCTCGTCGGTCCACGACGGCCACTACGACGATGTCGTGCACGCGGCGGGTCTGCTCGTGGCGTCGAACCCGACGCAGTCGATCGCGCAGCTCGATTTATCCCGATCGCCCGATCGCGTGACGCCGGCCGCCAGCCCGCTGTCCGCGTGCGCCGAAGCGCTCGACAAGGCGGGCCTCGTGCGCGCGCTCGACCACGTTGCAGCGGCGGAGCTGCAAGGGGCCGGTTCCCTGCTCGCGGCGATCTATCACTTCCACGTCGGCGATCGCGAGGGTGCGCGCGCGCGACTGCAGCCCGCGCTCACGACGAGCAGTGCTCGCACGAAGGTCGACGCCGAGCTGTTCCTCGCGATGATGGAGCTCCTCGACAGTCGAGCGAAGGAAGCCGTCGCCGCGGCCCGGCGTGCCCGCGCGGCGGCATCCTCCGCCGAGGACGAGCTGAAGACCTCGACCATCGAAGCGCTGAACGCCCGGGCGGTCGCGACCATGTATCACTCGATCGGTTGGGTCGAAGCCGCCGCTTCACTCATGAGTGGCGAGACGAGCGTCGAGACGACGGTGCCGGTGCCGACCTATCACGAAGGCGCCGGGCTGCCGACCGATTGGTTCGCGCTCGCGCGCCGAGGACTTTGTTCGTCGTCGTGCACGTTGGCGCATGTTCACGATCGACATAGGTCCCGGTGAGAAAGCCGTGCTGCCGGCCGTGATCTGGGTGCTCCACGAAGTCGCGCGCGACGGCTCCGATTCGGACGTCTACGCCGCGAATGCGTTCGGGTTCTACGACGAGGATCTCCAGGGGTTGCACGCGCAGCGGGCCCGCGCGGCGGTGGCCCGCATGCGTGGCAACGAGGAGCTCGCCTCGATCACGGACAGGCGCGCCGACGCATTGCAGCAGCTCGTGAAGACACCGCGACAGTGGCTGCTCGCCCGTCTCTTCGGCCTCGAGTGACGGCGAGATCGTCGAGATGGGCAACGACAGCCCGCGTACATTGTTCGCATCGCTCGCTCGTGTCCGGCGGAGCATCGTCGATGCCACGCCGAGGTGACCATGGGGCATCACCTGCGATCGAGTGCCGTCTCGGCGAGGGAGATTGCCGTCGAGCACGCGCTCGGCCGACTGTCGTCGCGTTCTATGTGCACGTGGGCTCTGCCTTCGAGCGCCCAGATCATCGGGGCGCGGATGTTGGCGATGTTCTCGAGGACCTGTGTCCCCTCGTCGTGCACCTTGGACCAGACGTCGGGTCGGACACGTCGCCGAAGGTGCTGAAGTCGATCGCCGGCATGCGAGCGGCGCGAGCAGAGCTGTCCCCACCGCGCGGTCGATACCAGCGTTGCGCCGAACCGCATCGGCACAATCGCATACGCTTGCCTTCGGTCGCACAGGCTTGCCTACGCGGCGCGTCGATCCGTTCGCGCTTGCGCCCTACCGACCCCAGGCCGATCCGACCGAGCTCGCGATGCTGCAGCAGAGCATCCGCGCTCACCGGTCGGCCGCCGCAGCGTCGGGGAGCTCGAGCACGAACACCGCTCCGCCGTCGGGTCTGGGCTCGACCCACGCGTGTCCGCCGTGACGCTCGGCGACCTCGCGCACGATCGCCAGGCCCAGACCCTTGCCGCGCGCCGCGTGATCGCGGCGCTCGAACGGCTCGAAGATCCGCTCGCGTTGCTCCGCCGGGATGCCCGGTCCTCGATCGGCGACGCGGACCTGCACCCGCCCCGGCACCACCTCGACCCCGACGGTGACCCGACCCTCGGTGGGCGAGTACTTGATCGCGTTGTCGACCAGGTTGTCGATCGCTTGGCGCACGACCGACGGCGCGAACTCAGCCGGGGCCCGCGTCACCCCCACGACCTCGAGCACGACCCCCCGCTCCTCGGCGAGCCCGAGCGCCCCGTCGACGGCGTCGGCAACCAGCTTCGCGATGTCACCCGGCACACGGTTCAGGGGCGCGGCCCGCAGCGCGGCCATGTCGAGCAGACGCGAGGCCAGCGCGGCGAGTCGATCGACCTCTTCGCGCAGGCCCCCGAGCACGTGCTCGAGCTCCTCGACGCCCCGCGGCCGCCGCAACGCGACGTCGATGCCGGCGCGCATCGCAGTGAGGGGCGTCCGCAGCTCATGGGCGGCGTCGGCGAGCAGTCGATCCTGAGCCTCGCGCGCTGCGGCGAGCTTCGTGGTCGTGATCGCGATCGCATCGCGCAGGCCGCCCAAGACGTCGCGCGTCGGATCCGAGGGCGGCGCACGGGAGTAGTCGCCGCCGCGCAGCCGCTCCATGTGATCGCCCAACGAGGTGACCCGCCGATGCAGACGTCGGGCGTGCACGGTCTGGATCGTGACCAGCACGAGCGTGACGATGAGCACCGCGCCGCCGGTGACCTGCCAGTACGCGCGCACGGCCGCGTCGTGGTTCTCGAGCGAGGCGGCCAGCCACAGCCCGTGCGGCGAACCGTCGGTCGCGAGCACGCGCATGCCCACGACCCGATGGCGGACCCCGTCGACCTCGGCCGTGGACAGCTTCGGCTGCAGCTCGAGTGACACGGGATCGACGGTGGCGGGCACGTCAGCGCCCTCGGGGTACCGCGTGATGAGCCGGCCGCTCGGATCGTACAGAGCCCCGCGCGGCGCGAACTCCCGCACGCTCGAGTCGAGCGGGGAGTCGATGAGATGCAGGTGCGGCGCGCCTGCGCGATCGAAGAGGCTCACGGCCTCGACGGCCGCCTGCGAGAGCAGCGCTTGATCGACGCTCGCGTGCAAGATGCGATCGAGCGCGAGTCCGCCGGCGACGAGCGCAGCGCCGAGGAGCACCGCCGGCAGCAGCGCGCCGACCAGCAGCAGTCGGGTCCCGAGCTGCACGTCAGGCCCGGCCGATCTCGAGCCGGAAGCCCACGCCCCGCAGGTTCCGCAGGGTGACCTGCGTCGAACCCACCCGCGCGAGCTTGGCTCGCAGGTAGCCCACGTAGACGTCGAGCACGTTGGGGTCGCCCTCGTAGTTCGTGCCCCACACCGCAGCAAGCAGGTGGCTGCGCGAGAGCACGTCGCCGACGTGGGAGAAGAACTCCTGGCACAGGGCGTATTCGCGAGCGGTCAGCGGCGCTTCGGAGGTCGCCCCGTCGGCGACGTCGCGGACCAGCACGCGACGCCGGCCGTCGATGTGCACGTCGCCGGCGCGGCGCAGCTCGATCTGTCCGCTACCGCGGCGGTGTAGCGCGTCGATCCGCGCGACCAACTCGGCGAAGTCGAACGGCTTGACCAGGTAGTCGTCGGCGCCGTTCTTGAGCCCGGTGACACGCTCGCCGATCTGTCCGCGCGCGGTGAGCATGATCACCGGTGTGCGCAGACCGCCGCGTCGCCACTGCCGCAGCAGCTCGAGGCCGTCGATGCCCGGCAGCATCCAGTCGAGGACGATCACGTCGTAGTCGATGTCGCGGCCCTGATCGAGGGCCGCGCGGCCGTCGACGCACACGTCGACCTGGTGGCCCTCTTCGACCAGGCCGCGGCGCACGATCTCGGCCACGCGGTCCTCGTCCTCGACGAGCAGGAGCTTCATGGCGGTCATGGGGCCTTCGTCGAGCGAGCGCGGACGAGACGGCCGAAGCGATGGTACAGCGCCGGCAGCACCACGAGGGTGAGTGCCGTCGAGGTGATGAGACCGCCGACCACGACGGTCGCAAGCGGCCGCTGGACCTCGGCGCCCACGCCGGTCGCGACGGCCATTGGTACGAACCCCAGCGCCGCCACCAGGGCGGTCATGGAAACCGGGCGGACGCGCTCGCGCGCGGCGAGGACGACGGCGTCGTCGATGGGGTGTCCGGCGCGCTGGAACTCGCGGAGCGCCGACACCAGCATCACGCCGTTGAGCACCGCGATCCCTGAGAGCGCGATGAAACCGACCGCCGCGGAGATCGACACCGGAAGGTCGCGCGCCGCCAGGGCAAGCACGCCGCCCACGCCCGCGAACGGCACGTTGAGGAAGATCATCAGCGCGGGACCGACCGCGCGGAACAGCAGGACCAGGGTGAGCACGATGCCGACCATCACCGCGGGAATGACCCACATCAGCCGGGCGCGCGCCTGCTGCAGCGACTCGTACTGCCCGCCGTAGCGCAGTCGCATACCGCGAGGGATCTCGACCTTCGCGTCGACGGCGGCCTGGACCTCCGCGACGACGTCGCCGAGGTTGCGCCCGCGGACGTTGAACCCGACGAGCACCCGGCGCTGCGCGTCGTGGCGGTTGACGAGCGCCGGGGACAGCACCGTGTCGATGCTGGCGATGCGCGACAGGGGAACGACAGTCCCCGCGGGCGTCGCCACCGGCAGCGCGGCGAGGTCGAACGCCGCCACGTCGCCGTGCACGCGCAGGCGCATGGGGATGCGCACGGGGCCGTCCCAGCTGCCGCCGACGTCGACACCGACGCGGATCGCCCGGACCACATCGAGCACCTGCGCGGCGTCCATGCCGAGCAGCGCCGCCTCGACCACCTTCGGTCGCACGTCGACGACCGGCACGTTGGGGGGCGCGAGCACGCGGACGTCGTGGGCGCCGTCGACCTCGGACGCCGCGTCGCGCAGCTCGCCGGCGACGCGCTGCAGCTCGCCGAGGTCCTCGCCGTAGAGCTCGATCGCCACGTCGGTCACCGCACCGCCGAGCAGCTCGTTGAAGCGCATCTGGATCGGCTGGGTGAAGCCGAGCTCGACGTTGCGCTCGCCGGTCACCTCGGGGTCGAGCAGGGCGTTCATCTCGGCGAGTAACGCGTCGCGATCGAGCCCCTCACGCCACTGGTCGCGCTCGGCGAGATCCACGAACACGTCGGCCTGCTCGAGGCCCATGATGTCGGTCGCCACCGCCGGCGAGCCGATGCGCGAGGTGACGCCGCGGACCTCGGGGACGGCGAGCAACCGCTGCTCGAGGCGGCCGGCATCTTCGATGGCGTGCTCGAGCGAGATATCGGAGGCGCGGGTGACTTGGATGACGAGATCGCCCTCGTCGAGTTGCGGCACGAACGCCGTCCCGAGCTGGGCGTAGACCCAGCCGCCGATCCCGAGCGCCGCCGCCGCGGCCCCGAGCACGATCGTCGGGCGGCGCACGGCGAACCGCAGCACCGGCGCGTACGCGGCCTCGATCGCGCGGGCCAGCAGCGGTGGGCGCGTCGGGACGTCCTTGGGTCGCATCCGGCCGACCACCGCGGGCACCCACGTCAGCGAGAGCACCAGCGCGCACGCCAGGGCGAACACCACCGTCAACGCCATCGGGCGGAACATCTTCCCGTCGACGCCCTGCAGCGCGAGGATCGGCGCGTAGACCAGCACGATCACCGCCACCGAGAACGCCATCGGCGCGGCCACGTTGCCCATCGCGCGCTCGACCACGGCGCCGCGGTTCTCTGCGCTGGCGTGCTCGAGATCGGCGCGGTGGTGGTGCAGCACGTGGAAGACCCGCTCGACCACGACCACAGCCCCGTCGACCAGCAGACCGAAGTCGATCGCACCGAGGCTCATGAGGTTGCCGGGGATGCCGAACACGACCATGCCGGCCCCGGCGCCGAGCATCGACAGCGGAATCACCGACGCGACCAGCAGACCCGCGCGCAGGCTCCCCAGCATCGCGACCAGCACGACGATCACGAGCACCGCGCCCTCGGCGAGGTTGCGACCGACGGTGCGCAGCGTCGCGGTGACCAGCTCGCTGCGGTCGTACACGATGTCGACGCGGACGTCCTCCGGCAGCACGCGCCAGATCTCGGGCATGCGATCCCAAACCGCCTGCACCACCTCGAAGGCATTGGCGTGCAGCGCCATCTGGACCATCACGTAGGTGGTCTCGCCGCGGCCGTCGGCAGTGGCGGCGCCGAGGCGCAGCAGATCGCCCCACGCGACGTCGGCGACATCGGCGACGCGTACGACCCCGGCCGCATCGGTGCGGACGACCGCCGCGCCGACATCGACCGGGCCGGCGGGCCAGTGGACCCCGCGCAGCAGGGCAGCACCGGCGCCGGCGCTGACCGATCCGCCCGGCGCCGCCCCTGACGCCCGCGACAGCGCCACCGACAGCGCCTCGAGGGTGACGCCGCGCCGCGCCATTCGCATGGGATCGGCGCGGATCTCCAGCGTCCGCCGCCGGCCGCCCCAGGTGTTGACCTCGACCACGCCCTCGATGGCGCGCAGCAGTGGGGCCACGCGCAGCTCGATGAGCTCGAGCAGTTCGGCCTGCGAGCGACCCGGCGACGCGAGCGTCAAATGGAAGACCTCACCGAGGCCGCCGGTGTGGGGCCCTAGCGCCGGGGGCTCGACGCCGGCCGGCAGCTCGGCGGCGAGGTTGCCGATGCGCTCCTGCACTTGCTGGCGGGCGCGCCACGGATCGACGTCGTCATCGAACACCACCGTCACCGCGGAGATACCGAAGCGCGAGAGGCTGCGCTGCTCGTCGACACCGGGCAGGCCACCGAGCGCCACCTCGATCCGGCGCGTGACGAGGCGCTCGACCTCCTCGGGCGTGAGTCCGGGGGCGCGGGTCAGGATCTGCACTTGGTTGCTGGTGATGTCCGGCAGCGCGTCGAGCTGCAGCCGCCGCGCGACGAAGCCGGCGAGCAACGCAAGCGCGAGCACGGCCGCGATCACATGGGCGCGGCGCCGCGCCGAGGCGATCACGACGCGCGCCAAGATGTTGAGCCGCGGCGGCGGTGACGGCGGGCTCACGGCGCGTCCTCTCCGGCGGCGACCCACGCGGTCGCATCGGCAGCAACCTCGTCGTCCACGCCGAGCTCGCCACGGACCAGCGCGGCGCTACCCGAGCGCCCGACGACCACGACCGGCACGTGACGGCCCGCGTCGCCGTCACGGACCACGACGACCATGCCGCCGTCGTGCCACCGCATGCTGCGCTCGGGGACCTGCACGATCCCTGCTTGTGCCGTCTGGACCAGGACACGGCCGCGCATGCCGTGGGCCAGGGGGACCTCGGGCTCGGGCCGAAGCCACGCGCGCGTGCTGCCGTCGGCGGGGTCGATGAGCACGGCGTCGGGTGTCGACGCCAGGGGAATCGCGCAGCCGTCGAGGCCCTCGAACACGAAGCGCGCGCCCTCGGGCAGCGGCTTGGGCGTGCGCAGCTCGACCCGGCCGCTGCCCTCGCCGACGATCTCGAGCAGCGGACCGGAAGCGGCGTCGCGGACCTCGCCCACGATCGCGCTCACAGCGATGACGACGCCCGCGGTCGGGGCCTCGAGCGTGAGGCCACCACGACGTCCGCCGCCCGTGCCCCCACCCCATCCTGCGATCACGGCGGCCGCGACCCGACGATCCGCATCGAGGCCCGCGAGTGTCGCGTCGATCTCGAAAACCTCGCGGGCGCCGACGATCCCCTCGCGCGCCAGCGCGCGCAGCTGCTCGGCGCGGCGGCGCTGGGGCTCGGCCCGCGCCTCGGCGGCGGCGATGGCCGCGTGGGCCCGGAGCAACTCGGGCACCGCGACGTCGATCACCGGATCACCCGACGCAACGCGATCACCCGGCCGCACGCGGACGTCGACGATGCGCGAGGGATACACGACCGCGACCTGCGAGCGCGCTTGCGGATCGCCGACGACGACCGCCGGCAGCTCGGTGAGCGCGGGATCGCTGGGCACCGTGACCCGCACCCACGGCGTGGCCGCAGAGGCCGAGAGGTCGGCACCGGCGCCCCGGGGCGGCTGTGGCCTCGGTGCGCAGGCGAGCACGACCGCGCAGGCCAGCGACGACGCAACGACGATAGGGCGGGCCGGGTTCATGTCGCGGGCTCCTCGGTGACCGCCGCGAGCAGCAACCACGCGTGGACCTGCGCCCAGCTCAGCGCCGACTCGGCCGCCACGCGATCCATCTGCGCAGCGGCCAACGCTCGGCGCGCGGCGAGCACCTCGAACACCGTGGCCTCGCCCGCCTCGCGCTGGCGCATCAGCGCCTCGAGGCTGGCCCCGAGCGCGGGCACCAACTCGGCGTCGAGGTGCTCGAGCACCGCGCGGGTGTGGTGCAGCTCGTGCAACGCACTAGCGACCGAGGCGGTGAGCGCCGCGGTGTCCTCGAGATCCGTGGCCTTCAGCTGGCCCTGCTCGAGCACCGCATCGGCCTTGGCTCGACCCCCGGCACCGCGGCCTGCGAAGCTCACACCGAAGATTCCATAGGCGAGCAGGCCGTCGGGATCGTCGCGGTCGATCTGTGCGCCCGCCGTGAGCTGCGTGCCGCGGCTGCTGCGGGCGTGCTCGACCGCCCGCGCCCGCGCGGCCGCCAGCGTCAGCGCTCGCGCGCGCACCGGCGGCAGCCGATCGACGGCGGCGAGCCGCATCGCGAGCTCGGCGTCGGCAGGGAGCACGGGGGCAGGCGCCGGCCCGACGGTCCCGAGCGGGGTCCATGGATCCGACGCGGTCTCCCGCGCCAGCACCAGGCCGAGATCGTGGGCCTGTCCTTCGAGCGCGATGACGCGGGCATCGGCGACCGAGTTGTGGGCGCGCGCTTGCGCCAGGTCGGCGCGCGCGAGCACGCCGGCGTCGACGGCTCGCTGCACCGCGGCATCCATCGTGCGAGAGGTCGCGGCGTCGTGCCGCGCGAGCTCGAGCTGCCCCTCGACGGCGTGCAGCTCGATCCACGCGCGCGCGGCCGCGAGGCGCTGCTCGAGTCGCTTCGCCCGGGTGTGGGCATCGAACGCGCGGGTTTCCTGGCGCGCCGCGGCCCGCCGCGCCCGGCCGAGGCCGGTGACGTTCCACGACTGCAGGACCGTGGCCTGCATGGCGAAGGTCTGGCGATCGGTCGGCAGCACGCGCATGCCGGGCTGCACGAGGATCTGCGGCTGACTGACGGTTCCGGTCAGCTGGCGATCGAGCCCCCGGCGGGTCGCGGCGGCCTCGTCGCGGACGATCGCAGACGGTCGCTCGCCCACGAGATCGATGGCCTCGTCGAAGCCGACCACGCGAGGCGGCGCCGTCGGCCGCAGGTGCACTGGACCCTCGACCGGCGCGCCGAGGCCCAGTGCGAGAACGAGCGAGAGCAGTGCCATGGCCCTGTCATACGAGGTCACGGCGGGGCGTGTTTGAGACGACCTTGAGAGGATTCTTAGCGAGCCGGCGACCCGGATGCGCGAGCACACCGAGCTGGTCACGTCGATTGCGACACACGTCCCACGCGGGCAACCCTCGCGACGCAGCGTCACACCCGACGGATCGAGAACGCGACCGTGGCTCCACCGCCGTCGCGATTGCGGATCCACGCCGCGCCGCCGTGTGCGAGCGCGATCCGCTGCACCAGCGACAGACCGAGGCCGAGCGTCGAACCGGCGCCACTGCCTGCGCCGCGCACGAACGGATCGAACGCGCGCTCGATCTCCTCCTCGTCGAAGCCTGGTCCGTCGTCGTCGACCGCAAACGTCACCTCGTCGTGATCGATTTCGACGCGTAGCGCACGCGCGCCGCCGCCGTGACTCGCGGCGTTCTCGATCAGGTTGCCGAGCGCGCGTGCGACGAGCGTCGGGTCTGCATCGAACGCGTCGTCGTCATCCACGGCGACGAGCAACGCCGCGGGAAGTCCCGCTTGCGCGATCGCCCGTGCCGCGATCGCATTCGCCGCGAGCCGCGTGCGAGACAGCGCGGAGAACTGCAGTCGCGCGTCCGCGAGCAGCTTGCTGACGAGCGCGTCGAGATCGCCGACCTCGCGCTCGATGTCGACGAGCGTCGCGTCGTCGGCCCCACGCTCGCGCAGGAGCTCGACGAGCACGCGCAGGTGACCGAGGGGAGTGCGGATCTCGTGCGAAACGGCGGCGAGCAGTGCACGACCCTCCGCGATCTGCTCCTGCACGCGCCCGGCCATCTCGTTGAGCGCCGCCGCGACGATCGCCGGCTCACCGCGAGGGTGGTCACCGAGATCCACCCGCGCCTCGAGGTCGCCCTCTGCGAGGCGATTCGCGAACTCCGTCAGGCGATCGAACGGCTGGGTCAGGCGCCGCGCGAGCAAGCCCGCCGCCGCCCAGAGCACACCCGCAGCGGCGACGAGACCGAGCACGAACGCCCAACCAGCACGACCCTCGTGCCGCCAGCACGCCTCGACCGATCCACGAACCGCACCATCGACATCCACCGCCGCGGCGATGCCGTGGCCGTCGCACGCCGCGCCGTGACGCTCGATCTCCGCGCCGCTCGCATCGCGCAGCAGGATCTCGACGTCGAGCCCGTCCGCGGTGCGCTCTGCGAGCGCCGAACGCTGCGCCGGATCGTCCCACACGCGCGCGAACTCGTCGCCGACGAATGCCTGCAAGTCCTCCACCGTGTGGCGCCATCGACTCGGCTCGGGCGACAGCGTCCATGCGACCAAGCCGAGCACCGCACCGGTCGCGACGATCGTCGCGCCGAACCATCCGACGAGCAGCCTGCGCAGATGACCGGTGCGGGCTTCGGTCATCGGCCCCTCACTCGTTCGCCTCGCGGGTCAGCATGTAGCCGACGCCGCGGATCGTCTGGATCCGCGTCGCCGCCTTCGGATCATCGCCGAGCGCGCGGCGCAGTCGCGAGATGTGGACGTCGATCGTGCGCTCGCCGACCGTCACGTCGCCGCGACCGGCCTCGGAGAGCAGCGCCGCACGGGGAACCACACGGCCCGCGCGCCGCAACAGCGCGACGAGGATGCCGAACTCGACGGCGGTCAGCTCGACGCTCTTGCCGTCCTTCGTCGTCTGTCGCGTGCCGAGATCGACGACGATCCCACCGGCCGACACGCGCTCGGACATGAGTCCTGGCTGCCCGCGACGCGCCGCAGCGCGGATCCTCGCGAGCAGCTCGCGCGGGCTGAACGGTTTGCTCACGTAGTCGTCGGCGCCGAGCTCGAGGCCGACGATCCGATCGGCCTCGTCACCCTTCGCCGTGAGCATCACGATCGGTATGCCGTCGTGCTCGCGGATCTTCTTCAGCACCGTGATCCCGTCTTGGCCCGGCATCATGATGTCGAGCAATACGACGTCGAACCCGCCGGCGGCCAGCGCTTGCAATCCGCGCTGGCCGTCCGGCGCATGGCCGAGCGCCACGTCGTTCTCACCGAGATAACGATCGAGCAGCTCGAACAGCCGCACGTCGTCGTCGATGAGGAGCGCCCGCAGAGCCATGACCTCGCGATCCTACCTCAGGCGAGATCTTCGCGAGCGTGGCGGCCTTCCTCACGGTACGGACCACCGCGTCCGCGCGATTCGAGCCAGTTCGCGAGGATCCTGCGCTGACGCTCGTCGAGAGCGTCGTGCAGCTTCGCGAGCGCCCCGACTGCAGCCTTGCGCATGCGATCGAGCGCATCGTCGTGGCGCCCGAACGCATCGCCGAGCGCCGTCGCATCCACCGTGTCCGCACGCAGCGCGTCGGCCAGATCGCCGCGACCGCGCTGGAATTCCCCGCGGAGATCCCGACCGTGCTCGCGCAGCTCGTCGACCACCTCGCGGATCACCTTCTCTTGACCGGGCGTCGTGTCGAGTCGCGCGAACACGCCGCGCAACCAGAACGGACCCGAGCCGCCGTGTCGCTCACCCCAACCACCACCGTGCCGATCCCAGCCGCGTCCCCAGCCGTGACCATGCCCCCAGCCACGGCCACCGCCATGACAGCGCGAGAAACCGCGGTGGCGCCGCTTCACGTAGACGAGAGTCGCGACCGCAGCCGCACCGAGTAGAAAACCGAACATGTCGTTGCCTCCGCTGCGCAAGTTGGCCACGCGTTCGTGAAGGGACATCGTGCGGCTCCATGAAGTAGTGTGAAGGCCGGGCTGAAAAGGCCGTCGCGACGCCGCCGCGACCTCGGCGGTTACTCGGCTGTTACACCCCCGACGGTGCCCGGCGCGTACGTTGCTGTGTATGCGCCGCCACGACGACGAACCGCTCCCCGAAGATCCCCGCTACGTGCTGCCTGCGCGCCGCCCGAGCTCAACGCGCACGATCGAGACGGTCCTGCTCGCGTCGACTGCGTGCCTGCTCGCGGCCGTCGCGTGGCCGATCGCGACCGGCGGTCTCGGTCATGGCGACGCGACCGAGGTGGTCGCGACCGGCAACGATCCCGCGCCCGACCCGACGCCGACGCCGGCGCCGGTGCCGAGCTCGGGGCCGAAGATCCAGCTCGCGCTGTTGCTCGACACGTCCGGCAGCATGGACGGCCTGATCGATCAAGCGCGCAGTCGCCTGTGGAACGTGGTGAACGCGCTCGACAGCGCGTCGTTCCACGGTGCGACGCCGCAGCTCGAGGTCGCCGTGTACGAGTATGGCAACGACCACATCTCCGGCGAGGTCGGCCACATCCGCCGCGTCGTTGGCTTCACCGCGGAGCTCGACGACGTGTCGAAGGCACTGTTCTCGCTGTCGACGCACGGCGGCTCGGAGCACGCGCCGCAGGCGATCGTGCGCGCGGCCGACGAGCTCGAGTGGAAAGCCGGCGAGGGCGTGCTGCGCGTGCTGTACGTCGCCGGCAACGAGTCGTTCCAGCAGGGGCCGGTCGCGTGGACCACGGCGCTCGATGTCGCGAGCGCGCGCGGAGTCGTGGTGAACACGGTGTTCTGCGGCGATGCGGGCGAGATGGATGCACCGCTGTGGAAGGCCGCCGCCGCCCGCGGACGCGGTCGGCACTTTGTCATCGATCACACCAGTCGCATCGTCGATCCGACCACGCCGTACGACGCGGAGATCGGCGAGCTCGGTCGCTCGATCAACGAGACGTACCTCGGCTACGGCAGCAAGGGCCGCGATGGTGTCGCGAATCAGATGGCGCAGGACGACAACGCGTTCGGGTCCGGATCGATGGTCGCGCGCGGGCTGTCGAAGTCGAGCGGTAGCTACGTGAACCCGAGCTGGGATCTCGTCGACGCCGTCGAGAAGGGCGTCGTCGATCTCGAGCAGATGAACGAGGACGAGCTGCCCGAGGCGCTCGCGGGCATGACCGCACCCGAGCGTGCCCGTGCCGTCGCGACGCGCAAGGCCGAGCGCACGACGATCGCGAGTCGGCTCGCCGAGCTTCGCACCGAGCGCGAGGGCTTCCTCGCGACGGCGCGTACCGACGCGGGCAGCGGCGTCGGCACTGGTGGCGCGCTCGACGGGGCGATGATCGAGGCGATCACCGAGCAAGCGCTCCGCGCTGGGTTTACAGTGGGAGAGCAGTGACGGACCGCGCACAGACCTGCATCCTCGTCGTCGAGGACGACGAGGCGATCCGCCAGGGCCTCGTCGACGCGCTGACGTTCGAGGGCTTCACGGTGGTGCAGGCCGCGACGGCGCCGCGCGGATTGCAGGCGGCGCTGGGCACGAGCTGCGCGCTGATGCTGCTCGATCTGATGCTGCCGGGTGGCGACGGCTTCGAGGTGCTCAAGGAAGTCCGTCGCACGCGACCGGAGCTGCCGGTCATCATCCTCACCGCGCGCGGTCGCGAGTCGGATCGCGTGCAGGGTCTGCGGCTCGGCGCGGACGACTACGTGGTCAAGCCGTTCAGCCTGCGCGAGCTGCTCGCGCGCGTCGATGCGGTGCTGCGACGCACGCGAGTCGCGACGCCGCCGTCCGCGGGCCCGACCGAGCTCGCGATTCCGGCGGGCACCGTCGATCTCGCGCGCCGCGAGATTCGCTTCGACGACGGTGCACGTGTGGATCTCTCGGAGCGCGAAGCGGCGCTGCTCGGGTACCTCGCGGGCAACGGCGATCGGGCGGTCGGTCGCGACGAGATCCTCCAGCAGGTGTGGCGTCTCAATCCGTCGCGCTTCCAGACGCGGACGATCGACATGCACGTCGCTCGGCTGCGCGAGAAGCTGCGCGATGCGCTCGACGATCCGCAGATCATCCGCACCGTCCGCGGCATCGGCTACATGTTCGGCGGCGCGCCGCCGGTCAGCACGGCGCGATCGAGCTGAGGCGATGCGCGCGCGCACCACGTGGCTGCTGTTCACGCTCGCGTGCGCGATGGTGGCGACCGTCATGGTCGGGGTGTCGTGGGCGCTCGTGCGGCTCGACGGCAGCCGCGTCGCGACCGAGCAAGAGGCGGTGCGCGAAGAGCTGGTGCGGCTCGCACTGTGGCGGATGGACAGCGCGATCACACCGGTGCTGTCCCGCGAGATCGCGGAGGCTGGTCTCGACGGCGGCGATGCTGCGGCGCCGCTGCCGGACGGTGTGCGGGCGCGCTTCGTGATCCATCCCGGCGGTCGCACCGAAGTGATCCGACCCGCGGATGCCGAGGCCGAGCAGATGTTGCTCGCGATGATCGAGTCGCGCCGCTCGATCGACACGCTGCTCGCGGTCGGCAAGTCGGAGGGCGTCCTCGACTCCTATCGCGCGGCGAAGGGCGGTCTCGCGGCGAATTCGTTCGGAAGATCGCAGGCGGTGCGCAACGAGCTCGAGTACAACAAGCGCGTCGCGAGCGTGCAGGACAACCTGTACGCATCGTCGCTCGCGAACCCGACGTTCGATGCCGAGCAGCTCCCGACGCGTGGCGCGTTCGCCGAGGGCGGCGCGGCCGCGTCGCCACCGCTCGCGATCCTCGAGACGATGCGACCGCTGTGGTGGGGCGACGCGAACGGCGAGCTGATGATGATCCGCCGTGTCCGCACGGCGGACGGCGAGCGCATCGACGGGAGCTGGCTCGACTGGGCGGCGGTGCGCGGAATCCTCGGCGCCGAGATCGGCGATCTGTTGCCGACCGCGACGCTCGTGCAGGTCCTCGACGCGAGCGCGATCGATCCG
>Ga0163144_10011744_pt1 | contig 18492 bp, 13 predicted proteins | sample OliLak19BULKMAT1_FD_123175 | JGI IMG/M metagenome (GOLD analysis project Ga0163144, IMG submission 123175) | Freshwater microbial mat bacterial communities from Lake Vanda, McMurdo Dry Valleys, Antarctica - Oligotrophic Lake LV.19.BULKMAT1 | ecosystem: Environmental > Aquatic > Freshwater >... | reverse complement strand
GTCGGCCTTGGAGCCGACGAAGTAGGGCGAGCGTTGATGCAATTCTGTCGGTAAGACATCCAGAATGCGCTTCGTTCCGGTGATCGCGGCACCACCGGCCTGCTCGCAGATGAAGGCAAGCGGGTTGCACTCGTACAGCAGGCGTAGTTTGCCGTTCGGACTCTTCGTGTTCGCGGGATACGCGAACAGTCCGCCGCCGAGCAGGTTGCGATGGAAGTCGGCAACGAGCGAACCGACGTAGCGCACGTTCATCGCCTCACGCTTGCCGTCGAGCCCGCGATATCGCCGCATCAACGCCCGCACGGGCTCCGTCCAGTTCTGCTCGTAGGCATCGTTCACGCTGAGATACCGACCGTGTTCGGGGATCCGCATGTCCGGATGCGACAGGAGGTATTCTCCGATGGCGGGGTCGAGCGTGAATCCGTGGACGCCATGCCCCGTCGAATAGACGAGCATCGTGCTCGCGCCATACAGGACGTAGCCCGCCGCGACCTGTTTATAGCCCGGCTGCAGGAGATCCTCGAGCGTGCCATCCTCGCCCGTGGTCACCTTGCGCAGCACCGAGAAGATGGTGCCGACCGGGACGTTGACGTCGATGTTGGACGAGCCGTCGAGCGGATCGAAGAGCAAGAGATACTTTCCGCGACGGAACTTGTCGGGAATCGGAATCAGCTCCTCCCGCTCCTCCGAGGCCATCGCGCAGAGCCGCCCACCATGATCGAGCGCCTTGATGATGATGTCATTGGCGATGACGTCGAGCTTCTGCTGCATCTCCCCCTGCACGTTCTCGGTCCCTTCGGCGCCAAGGATGTCGACGAGGCCAGCCAGTCGCACCTTGTTGGCGATCATCTTGCTCGCCAGCGCGAGATCATAGAGGATGCCGGAGAGCTCTCCCGTCGCTTCGGGAAAGCGGCGCTCTTGCTCGATGATGTAGCGATCGATCGTGACGACCGAAGTGTCCGTATGCTTGACCACGGTGGACCCAGTGCGAGGTGGGGAACGCCAGCGGGAGAAAGGTCGCCGCTTCGCTACGGCGGAGGCAATGGCTCCGCCGCCCTCCAGCGATGCCCAGCGGCCTCGATCTCCATCGAGGTGCCATCCGTCCGTATCACCACCGTGCCGAGTTGATCCGTTCGGAGCACGGTAGCGCCGGCGGCCGTCAGTCGCCGCATCACCTCTGGGGACGGATGTCCATAGCTGTTCGCTGCGCCGACGCTGACCAGCGCGAGACGGGGCGCGACGGCGTCGACAAAGGCTGCCGTCGAGCTCGTGCGCGAGCCATGGTGGCCGACCTTCAGGATGTCCGCGCGGAGCGTCAACGGGTCCGCCTGGAGGAGCCAACGCTCCTCCTCCTGCTCCGCATCCCCCGTGAGAAGGATTCGTACGTCACCAAACTGAGCTCGCACGACCGTGCTCGCCGCGTTGGGGTCGTCGAGGCTCGCCGTCCAGGCCGAGTCGGGGGCGAGGAAGTCGAGCCTCACGCCGTCGATCTCCAGTCGTTCGCCAGGCCGCACCCGTTGCCAGCGCGTTCCCGCGTCGCGCGCCGTCCGGAGCAGTTCGCGGTACCCCTTGCTTCCCGCCACGAACGCGGCGTCACGGAGATCCCGCGGTCGGAGCGCACGAATCACGCTCGCCGCGCCGCCAATGTGGTCCGCGTGCGGATGCGTGAGCACGAGGAGGGCGAGTTCCCCGCCCCGTCGGCGCAGGTAGGGAATCACCGTAGAACGCCCCGCGTCGCCGGAGTTCCAGGCGCGGCCTGCATCCACGAGCACCCAACGTCCCTTGGGCGTGCGCAGCGCAATCGCATCCCCTTGGCCCACGTCGAGCAGATGGACCTCCATCTCCGACGCACGCCGCTGCGGGGGATCGGGCATCCACAGCATCAACGAGGCCGCGCCCAAGGCGACCGTGAGCGGTGGCGCCCAGTGTCGTACCCACCCCGCCACCAAGAGCGCGGTGGTACCGACGACCGCCAACGCACTCACGAACGCCGTCGGCGCAACGACCACCGCCGCGCCGGGGAGTCCGGCACCAGCGAGCGCAACGGCATCCATGGCACGAAGAAGCGGCCGCGCGGCATCCGCGGTGAAGGCCGCGCCCATTGATTCGGGCAGGAGCATCGTCAGGAACAGTGTGGGCTGCAGCAACGTGATGATTGGTCCGGCGAGCAGATTGCTCAAGGGCGCGACGAGACTCAGCCGACCAAAGTGCCAGGCCACCAACGGCGCCGTCGCCAGCGTGCTCAGCGTCCCCGCAATGAGTTCCTTGCTCAGCGTCTGACGCCACCCGTGCCACCCATCCGGCAGACGACGCCCAAGCCGCCCGGCAACGATGATGGCCGCGTAGCCCGAGACCGAGAGCTGATATCCGAGATCGAGGACCGTACGCGGGTCAAGCAGTGGCACCAATGCCCCCAGCGCGAAGGTCCCCCATGGGGAGACCGGACGCTGCCAGAGGCGCGTGAGTTGCGAGGCCGTGAAGAGCGTCGCGCTCCGCACGGCCGGCGCGGGCGCGCCGATCGCGATCACGTACAACACCGTGATGCCCACCGCAGCCCCCGCAGCCACCGCGCTCGGGAGTCGCAGCGCACCGAGCACCAGCAGCAACGCCCCACCCACGATCGCCACATGCAATCCGGAGATCGAGAGCATGTGCACGAGCCCCGCGTCGGCGTAGCGATCACGGAGCGCCGCATCGAGCCCACGCGTATCCGCGATGAGCAACGCGCGCACCATCGGGCCATCCGCGCCGAAGAGCCGATCGAGCCGCGCCGCGACGCGCGAGCGCCAGCGGTCGAGTGCATTCGCGCCCCGCAGGCGGGTGATGGTGCCGTCGCGGAGCAGCGGCCCACGATCCCCTTCCGTGAGCTCCGCGCCGCGGACCCGGACCAGACTCCCCGCTTCGCTGCTCCCCGCGCGCACCGCGAGCGCAATCGCCAAGTGGCATCGGCCGTCGGTGATGCTGCCCCGCACAAAGCTCCCCGGCGCCGCGTCGGCGAGGAGGCGCACGTCCCACGCGTGCGACGTGCGCGCGACGCGGGCGCACTGTGCGTCCGCGCGGCGGGCCTCGTGGCCATGCAGCACCGCAACCGCGAAGAGGAGCACAAGCGCACCGCCGTGCTCGCCCAATTCCGGGCGCGCCGCTCGCGACGCAATCCAGAACGCGAGCAACGCGAACCCTGCGGCGCCGACGACAATGGGGGCCACCGCATCCTGCGCGAGGCCGAACGCGCTCCCACTCGCCCACGCGATTGCCGCCTGAAGGAGCAAAGGCATCGTCACGGAAGCCTGCGCTTCGCGACGATGCCTCGAACATCAAATCCCTGCCATCGGTGCGAGAACCGCCCGTCAGCCCGCCATTGGAAGCGGTTGCCGTTCCTGCACCGGCGTCCCGGTGAACGTCGCCCCGGTGGTCCCCGTGAGTTCGACGGTCATGTACGTCCCAATGGACGCCTGCGTCCCCGGCACGAGCACGGTCTTGAAGTCGCGCGACCGGGCCTGAAAGAGTTCCCCCTTTCGCGCTTCCTTCTCCACCAGCACCTCCATCCGCTGACCGAGGCGCCCCATATTCTTCTCGCGCGAGATGCCACGCACGGTCGCCACGAGGGCGTTGTACCGCGCGTCCATCACCGCTTGAGGGATCGTCCATTCCGCCGGCATGCGCGTGGCCGGCGTGCCTTCTCGTGCCGAGAACTTGAACGTGAAGGCGTCGTCGAAGCGCACCTCACGACACAGCGAGAGGGTATCCTCGAACTCCGCGTCTGTCTCGCCCGGGAATCCGACAATGATATCCGTCGTCAGGCCAAGCCCAGGCATCGCCGCCCGGAGCCGCGCCACGCACTGGAGATAGTCCTCGCGCGAGTAGCGCCGATGCATCCGCTTCAGCATCGACGTCGACCCCGACTGCATCGGCAGATGCACATGCTCGCACACGGTCGACGTCTCGGCCATCGCCGCAATCACACGATCGGAAAAATCGTTCGGGTGCGGGCTCGTGTAGCGCACCCGGCGGATGCCATCGACCGCGCCGACCGCGCGCAACAGATCGGCGAAATCGTGCGTGCCGTCGTGGTACGAGTTCACGGTCTGGCCCAATAGCACCACTTCCGTGATGCCGTGCTGCACGACCTCCGCCGTCTCGCGCACGACATCGGCCAGCTGGCGCGAACGCTCCGGGCCACGCGTCGTCGGGACGATGCAATACGTGCACCGGTAGTCACAGCCGCGTTGCACGGGGATCCACGCCTTCACGCCTTCGAAGCGCCGGGCGGTGAAGTCCTCGTAGTGCTCCTCAAGATCGAAGTCCGTGGCGCTGAACCGCTCGCCATTGCGCGCGCCGTCAATCAGCGTCGGGAGCGCGCGATAGGCGTCGGGTCCCACCACCAACTGCACGCGCGTGTCGGTCTCGAGCAGGCGTGCGCCAAGGCGCTGAGCCATGCAACCGGTGACGCCGAGCACGGCGCCGGGCTTGAGATCACGCCGGATCTCGCCGAGTCGGCCGATCACGCGCTGCTCCGCGTTCTCGCGAATCGCGCAGGTGTTGAGAAGCACCACATCGGCCCCGATCGGGCCATCGACGATCGTGTAGCCCTCCGCCTGCAGCCGCCCGTACATCAGCTCGGAATCGCTGACGTTCATCTGGCAGCCGTAGGTCTCGATATAGACCGTGGGGGAGGGCGTAGTGGACATCCTCGAAAGATAAACGGGGCGGCCGCGGCGCGGGACGCCGATTCGAGCGGGACGGCGCCTGCCCCCTATCCGACCGGGAGCCAGATATGGAACGTGCTTCCCTGCCCCTCGGGGCTCTTCACCCAGATCCGTCCGGCATGTTGGTCCACCACCACGCGACAGAACGCGAGCCCGAGCCCGCTGGAGAACACGCGCGGCGCATTCGGGACGCTCAACTGCTCGAACGGGGCGAAGATCGTCTCTTGGTACTCGGCCGGGATTCCGGGGCCGTCGTCGGCGACGGTGAAGAGAATACCGGCTCCGTCCCGACGCGCCGCCAGCGTGAGCGTGACCGGCATCGGCGAGTGCGTCACCGCATTCTGGATCAGATTCGAGAACACGCGTTTGAGCAGCGCTTTATCGGCAAGGAAGACCGGCGCGTCGTCGGAGACCTCGGTCAGCGCGGTGGTCTGTTCCTGCCGGAACCGGAGCGCCCAATCGTAGCTGAGTTCGGCGAGGAACGCCGCCGGCGCGATCGGCCCCGGTTGCATCGCCAACGGCTTCTCCCCCGCCCGCGCGAGGTCGAGCAGGTTGTGAATGAGTCCCAGGAGATCCTCGGCCTTCCCCTCGACATCCGACAACGCGCGGGCTGCGCGCGCTTCGACGGGACCGAAGTCGCCATCCCGCAGCATCTCGAGCGTGGCCAGCATCGACGTGAGCGGAGTCTTGAGATCGTGCACGACCATGCGCGACAGGTCATCGCGCGCCTTCTGCATCTCGCGCAGCCGACGGAGCGACTCTTCGAGGGCATCGGTCGCGCCCTTCAGCTTCAGGAGCGAGCGCACGCGCGCTCCGAGCACGTGGCGATTGTGCGGCTTGAGCAGGAAGTCGTCGCCGCCGGATTCGATCGCCTTCAGGCGATCGCTCGCCTCGTTGAGCGCAGAGATGAAAATGACCGGGATGCGCGCCGTGCGTGGATCGCGTTTGAGCCGACGACACACCTCAAAGCCGGTCTCGCGGTCGTTCACGCCGAGATCCCCCGCCGGCATTGAGATGTCGAGGATGCAGAGATCGGGACGCTCACTCGCGGCGAGCGCGAGCGCGGTCGGGCCATCGCGCGCATGGCGGATCCGGCAGCCGAGCGAGGAGAGCTGATCGCGAAGCAGCTCGACGTTGGCTTCCACGTCGTCGGCGACAAGGACGAGGGGCGCACCCCCCTCGGGCGCCGGCGTGCCGAAATCCGTCACGACCGGTGCCTTACGGCCGGATGCCGAACCCGACGCTCACGAACCACCCGCGTTCGTCGATGCCGCCCCCAGTGCGTAGGGCGCGCTGCGCAGCAATATCCACCTGGCCGCGACTACGTCCCAGGGGAAGCCCGAGACCGAAGGTGAAGGCGCGCTCGCGAACCTGATCGCCATTCACACCGAAGGGCAGCGTGCGGGTGCGCACGCCAGCGCGGACGAGCGAGTTCGTGCCGCCGAGCTTGGGGCCGAGGATGTCCGTGCCCAGGGCGAGTTCGGTGGCATCGAAGATCGAGACGGCGTTCGTGCCCAATCCCTCCATCTGGGTCCACAACGTGCGGTCCACGCGGGCACTGATCGCCGCGCCAGGAATCGCCAGCCAGTTCATTCCGACGCCAACGCGAGTGGGTACGCGCCCTCGGCCCACTTCGGCGCGGTTCTCCTCAAGCGTCATCGACCCACCCGTGCGCAGCGAGGCGGCAAAGACGAGGCCGTCCCGCGGGATGGTGACGACGCCCAAGGAGAGCGCGGTCCCGGCGAATCCGAACGCCGTGCTCTGCGAAATCCCGCCAACGCCGGCGGTGTCGGGGAACACCCGATTGAACTCCGTGCGATTCTCGCCAGCGAGACCGTGCAACCCCAGCCCGACCTGCACGTGCTTGTTGAGGACATAGCCGACGGCCGCACGGACATCGCTGAGCGCTCCAGCGCTCGACGTCTGAATCTCGGAGGGAATCCAGCTCCCGCCGATCAGCAGGCTGTCGGAGTAGCGGTTCACCCAGGTGCGGTCGAGCAACGTCGACACCCCGACCGCGCCGGTGAAGCGACGGAAGGTGCCCGTCGCTTGGAAGGTGGGAAAGCGCATCACCGCGCTGTTGATGTCCTGTCCTCCAACGCTGGTCCGGCGGAACTCTGGCTGGAACTGCACGCTGATGTTGTAGCGCGCGTTCTGCGTGATCGCGGCCGGATTGATTGGCGAGTTCGGATCGGACTCGGCACCAGCACCAGCCGCCCCGAGGGCGCCGGCAGACAGCTGGCCGGCGGGATATCCGAATCCCTGCGACCCTATCGAACCCTGGGCCGAGAGCGCGCTTGGAGCCAGCAGCCATGCGAGCACCAGCCCGCGCCGCACGTGAAAAAGGCGAGGCATGATCACGGGCGTCCGAAGATCTTGGAGGGAGTGTAGCTCACGCGAAGGCGCGGACGGACCGCCGGATCGGCCGCGTCGATGGCGAAAAATCGCACCGCGGCGGGTGATGATCCTTCCGTGTCCGTGCGGAAGACGATCGCGCTCGGCACACTGCTGGTTGAGTCAATCAAGCCCCACTGCCGCACGAGGGCATTCATCTCGAGCACCCGGACACCGGAATCACGCGGCACCAAGCGCATCGTGTTGGTGAACAACCCCGACGCCGTAATGAGGGTCGCGGCGCGCCGGAGATCGGTCACGGTGTTGTTCGCGACGACGAGATGCGTGAGCAGTCGAAGCGTATCAGTGTCGGACGGCCCTCGCACCGGATCCTGCGTCAACTCCAAGCGCGCGCGCAGCACGGCGACGGAATCCGTGAGCCACCGCGGCAGGTTGAAGCGCAGATAGCCACGGGCACCGGGGAGTCCGCCCACGGAGAAGGTCCCGGGGGTGAGCACGTTCGGTGCGACGACAACGACGGAGTAATCCACGAAATCGCCGGCGACGAACACGGGCGTCCGCGGCGTCGCAGACGAGGGCTCCAAGCCGGCGACCCGCGGCACGGTGGTATCGGTCGACACCCGATACGCGATCGACGGTCCGTCTCCGCCTGGCGAATAGGGTGTGATCTTGAACTGCACGGATACCGACGAGCGGACCTTCAGGCCAATGCGCAGGCGACGCTGCGGATTGGTGACGATCTGCCGCATGATCGCAGAGTCGAGCGGGATCCGAACGCGCGACGAGTCGCTGTACGACGCCGAGTCGATACGGATCGCGCCGATCAAACGCGCCGGCACGAACAGGGGCACGAGCGCCAACGGGAGCGAGTCGACAAGGGTGGTATCGGTCACATCGTACGCTTCAAGAAAGAACTGATCCGGCACCGGAAACCCGTTGCGGTAGAGCCGAACCGTGAGAAAGGCGGAGTCCACCGCCGTGATCGGTTGGAGCGTGTCGCCCCTCGGCGTGAAGAAGCGCTGCAGGGTATCGAAACGCACCACTGCACGTACGTCCATGGTGTCACCGCGCGCGGCGAGCAACAACGGGAACTCGAGCCCCTGAATGGGATACCCGACGAGACTCGTGTCGAGCACGTACGCGGGCTCGATCACGGTATCGCGGATCACGATCTCCTGCCCAGGGCAGAGGAGCGGGCAGGAGGCACCCGTATCAAGTTGCTCCGTGCAGGCGCCGATGGCGGCGGCGAGCGGAAGGGCGAGGAGGGTCCAACGACGAAGCGAACGCCAGGACATCAGGTGTGGAGCTGGGATGGCGTAAAGGGATGCGGCAACAGCGCGTCAAGCGTCCAACGCGCCACTGCACCATCTCGGGTCACCGCGACGATCGCGAGACCCGGGGCGAACTCGGCCAACATCTGCCGGCAGATCCCACAGGGCGGCGTGGCGGCACGCGCATCTGTGGCAATGGCCACGGCAGTGAACTCGCGATGCCCTGCGGCCACGGCCGCGCCGAGCGCCACGCGCTCCGCACAGGTGCCAGCGGGATACGACGCGTTCTCCACGTTGCAGCCATCGATCACCGTGCCATCGGCACAGAGCAGCGCGGCGCCGACAAAGAACTTGCTGTACGGCGCGTACGCCTTGGCCTGCACCGCACGCGCGCGTGCAATCAGTTCAGCCTCACGAGCCATGATCGGCTGACTCATCCGAGCAGCGTGGGGAGAAAGGACGTGCCGCGCCCGCGGAACGAGACGCCAAGCCAGTCCCCGACCGTTGCACCGAGATCCGAGAACGACTCCCGAGCCCCGAGCGCCACGGGACGCACCGCTCGGCCGATCACGAGCAGCGGGACATTCTCCCGGGCGTGGTCGGACGATGGGGTCGTCGGGTCGTTGCCGTGATCGGCAGTGATGAACAGCAGGTCGTCCTCGCGGAGGGCGGCGGTGATGGCAGGGAGCGCGGCATCGAAGTCGCGCAATGCTTGATGGAACCCCGGGACATCGTTCCGGTGCCCATAGGCTTGGTCGAAATCTACAAGGTTCGCGAACAACAACCCATCTGGACCCTCATTCAGCCAGTCGAGGATCCGTCGGATTCCCTCGGCATTCCCGGCGGTATGCCCGCCTTGGAGCCCACGGCAGGCGAAGAGGTCGTCCACCTTCCCCACGCCGGTGCGCGGAATTCCCGCGGCCATCAGGGCATCAAGCAGGGTCTCCCCCGGCGGGGCAATGGAGAAGTCGCGGCGATTCGCGGTCCGCGTCCACGCGCCCGGCACGCCCACGAAGGGACGCGCGATCACGCGCGAGGCGTCGTGCGGCGGGACGAGCATCTCTCGCGCCGTCTCACAGGCGGCGTAGAGCTCGCTGAGTGGCACCGTCTCCTCGTGCGCCGCGACCTGAAAGACGGAATCCGCACTGGTGTACAGAATCCAGCTTCCCGTCCGCTGGTGCTCGGCGCCGAGGTCATCGAGCACGGCGGTCCCGGAGCCCACGACGTTGCCAATCACCGCGCGGCCGGTGCGACGTGCGAACTCCTGCACCACCTCCGCCGGGAAGCCGTGCGGATACGTCGGGAAGGGCTTTGCGAGATGCAGCCCGGCAATCTCCCAGTGCCCCGCGGTGCTGTCTTTCCCGGCCGAACGGGGCTGCATCAGGCCGAAGGCCGCCCGCGGATCGGCAACGGCCTCGACTCCCTTGAGCGACGCGATGCGGCCGAGCCCCGCGGCGGCGAGGTTCGGGACCACGAGGCCACCAACCGCACGCGCAACGTTCCCCAGCGTGTCCGATCCCACATCGCCATACGCCGGCGCATCCGCCGCGGCGCCAATGCCCACGCCGTCGAGCACGAGAATGATCGCGCGTCGAGCCATCAGAGACCTCCCGCATATTTCCGCACCAGTCGCTGGCGGAGTCCGGTGAGCAGTTCATACGCCGAGAGATCTCCCCAGGCTGCGACCGTGTCGGCCCCGAGCAGGCGATCGCCCTGGCGACCGAGCAAGGTCACAACGTCGCCCGGCTCGCAAACGAGGCCGGTGACATCCAGCATGAGCATATCCATCGTGACAAGCCCTGCGATCGGCGCCACGCCCTCGGCCACCAGCGCGTACCCGCCGTTGCTGAGCGCGCGGCGGTAGCCGTCCCCATACCCCACCGCGACGGTCGCAATGCGGCGCGGGCCCTGCGCCCGGTAGGTGGCGCCGTAGCTCACCGTCTCTCCATCGGCAATGGTGCGGAGTTCCAGCACGCGCGCACGGAGATGCACGACCAGCTCGGGCTGAATCGCGGCCGCGGCGCCACTCCCCACGCCATAGAGGAAGAGCCCGGGGCGCACAGCCTGCCACGGCGATGGCTGACGCCGCGCGACCGCGGCGCTGTTCTCCGTGTGCAAGATCGAGGGACGCACCGGAAGCGCCTCGATCGCGGCGAGGAATCGCGCCTCCTGCTGCGCCACCGAGCCGTCGTCGCGCTCCGACGAGTGGAAATGCGTGAAGGCCCCCTCGGGCGGGAACGCGCGAATGGCCGCGTGGAGGGGCGCGAGTGCGTCCCAGCCAATACCGGCGCGGTTCATCCCCGTTTCGATCGCGAGATGCCAGGCGCCGCCCCCGATCTCGCGCCAGCGATCAATGCCATCGCCCGCGGCCAAGGTGGGGGTGAGCCCAAGGGCCTTCACGCGCGCGAGTTCCTGCCGCAGCGTGGGGGTGAACAGAATGATCGGCCGCGTGATCCCCGCTCGGCGGAGTTCCTCGCCTTCCATCACGTTCGACACGCCGAAGGCGAAGGGGTCCAGCGCGTCAAGGGCGCGCACGACGGGAACAGCACCGAGCCCGTAGGCGTCGGCCTTCACCATCGGGATGAGACGGGCCCCCGTCTGCCGCGCCACCGCGCGGGCGTTGCGTTGCACCGCCGAGAGATCGACCTCGACCCACGCGCGCGGCTTCGCGTCGAGACTAGATTCTGTTGGCATCAAGAAGTCGAAGTGTACCGGACCCCCAAACGCGATGCAAGATAAAGCCACGCTTGACGATGCCCTCGCCATCATGCGCGATCTCCGCGCCCGTGATGCGTGGGATCGCGCCCAGACGCATGAGTCGTTGCGCCCCTACCTCAATGAGGAGATGCACGAGCTCGACGACGCCCTCCGTGAGGGGGACGACGCGGCGATGTGCGGGGAGCTGGGCGACGTGCTGCTCCAGGTGCTCTTTCACGCGGTGATTGCAGAGGAGCGCGGTGCCTTCGGGCCGGAGCAGGTCGCCGGCTCGCTCGTCGCCAAAATGACGCGTCGGCACCCCTGGCTATACGGCACGGACAGCGAGCGGACGCCGTGGGAGCAGATGAAGGCCAGGACGCGCCGCTCGTTGGGCGAGGGGCTGCCCAATGGGCTCCCCGCGCTGCATCGCGCGCATCGGCTGCAGGAGCGTGCCGCCGGCGTCGGCTTCGATTGGCCAGATGTTGCGGGGCCACTCGAGAAGGTGGCCGAGGAGCTCGGCGAGGTTCGGGAGCAGATCGCGACGGACGGCAGCGCGTTCGATACGCATGGGGTGCCGTCGGCGGATCCGCGGCACACGCGGCTCGCGGAAGAGCTCGGGGACTTGCTGTTCAGTGTGGTGAATCTCTGCCGCAAGGCGGGGGTGCATCCCGCGCTCGCGCTTGATGGTGCGAATGCGAAGTTCCAGCGTCGGTTTGAAGCGGTGGAGCAGCTGGCAACGGTGCGGAACATCGACGTGCGCACGGCTGGGCTCGAGCAACTGGATGTGCTCTGGGACGAGGTGAAGCGCGAGGAAGTCGCGAAGGGGTCGACCCAGCAGGAAGTCGCGAAGGACTCGACCAATCGCGGGGAAGGATGAGCGGCGCGCCGGTGGATCGCGCGGCCGCGACGGCCGCGCACGAGGAGCTGCCCCAGTTCGGGTTCCGCACCACCGACCACGACGGCTCGGCGCGTCGCGGCTGGTTCAAGACGCCGCACGGCGTGGTGGAGACGCCGGCCTTCATGCCGGTCGGGACGCACGCGACCATCAAAGGCCTGAGCGTCCAGGAAGTCGGGGCCACGGGAGCGCAGATGGTGCTCTCGAACGCGTACCACCTGTATCTGCGTCCCGGCGACAAGGCGGTCCGCGCACTCGGCGGCCTCCACGCGTTCTCGCGCTGGAAGGGGCCGATGCTCACCGATTCCGGCGGCTTTCAGGTCTTCTCGTTGAGCAAGCACCGCACGGTGCGCGAGCAAGGGATCGAGTTCCGCTCGCATCTCGATGGCTCCAAGCACGACTACACGCCGGAAGCGGTGATGCGGATTGAGCGCAACCTCGGCGCCGACGTGATCATGCAGTTGGATGAGTTGATCGAAGGCAAGTCGGAGTTCGCCGCGTCCGAGCGCGCGATGGAGCGCTCGCTGCGATGGCTGGCGCGATGCCAAGAGGAGTTTGAGCGCCTTGAGCGCGAGGGGCGCGAGCCGCTTGGGCCGATCGAGCTGCCGCTCGGCGCACCGGTGTTGCATGTCGACCTCGAGGCGGAGGCCGTTTCACCGCCGCAGGCACTCTTCCCGATCGTGCAGGGAGGCATCCATCCCGAGCTGCGGCGCAATTCGGTGCGGGGCATCCTGCAGACGGGCCATTGGCACGGCATCGCGATTGGCGGCCTCAGTGTGGGCGAAGCCAAGCCGGACATGTACGCGACGATCGATGTGTGCGATCCCGAGTTACCGCGCGATAAGCCGCGCTACCTCATGGGAGTGGGCTTCCCCGACGACTTGGTGGAGAGCGTGCGGCGCGGCGTGGATCTCTTCGATTGCGTGGTTCCGACGCGCATGGGGCGGCACGGTACGGCCTTCACGCCGGACGGGACGGTGCAGATCAAGCGCGCCGACCATCGTTTCGACAAGCGTCCGTTGGTGGAAGAGTGCGATTGCCCGACCTGTACGCACTATGACCGCGCGTACCTGCGGCATCTGTTCAAGGCCGAGGAGATGTTGGGGTTGCGGCTGCTCTCGTTGCACAACGTGCATCATCTGGTGGGATTGATGCGGATCGCGCGCACGCAGTTGGCGGCGGGGACGTTCTCGGGCTGGGCCGATGCGTACTTGGCGCGGTATCGGGCGGGGGGGCGGCGGGCGGCGAAAGCTTCGCGCTCAACCTGACCGGCTTTCACCACAGAGGCACAGAGGGCTCCGATGCGTCTGCCGCATCGGAGCCCTCGCTGCCTTCGGGTGCACGAGAAGCGCTACTCGCCGTAGGGAATCCAGATGTTCTTCACCTGCGTCGCCTCGCGTAGGAACTCGCGTCCTTCGCCCGCGGCGCCATCCGACCAGTGCACCGCGCCTGCGTGGCACCAGGTGCGCTTCATGTTGTGCGCCGAGGCAACCTCCACCGCCTTCACGCCCTCGCGCGAGCCCCAATACCACATGCCGTCCACATCATCATGCTCAGCGAGCGTCTTCGCGAGCGTTTCCTTCGCCCCCGTGACAATGTTCACCACGCCGCCGGGCAGGTCGGAGCTTTCAAAGACCGTGTAGAGATCCGTCGCACTGAGCGGGTGCGGCTCGCTCGGGACAGCGACCACAGTGTTGCCCGTCGCAATCAGTGGCGCAACGGCCGAGACGAAGCCGAGCAGGGGCGCTTCGTTGGACGCCGCCACCGCGACGACTCCGATGGGCTCATTCATCTGCAGCGCGACACCGCGAATCGGGACGCTATGCACCGCCCCGTCGTACTTGTCCGCCCAAGCGCCGTACGTGAACAATCGCGCGACACTCGCCTGCACCTCCGCCTTCGCCTGCGCAGCGGTCACACCAGTCATCGCGCGAAGCCGCGCAGCGAACTCCTCGCCGCGTGCATCGAGATTCTCCCCGATGTAGTAGAGAATCTGCGCGCGCAGATGCGCCGTCGCCTTACTCCATCCCTTCGCCGCCGCATGCGCTGCCTCGACGGCATTGCGGAGATCCTTGCGATTCCCCTCGCCGACCTCGCCGACACGCTTGCCCTTGGCGTCGAGAATTGACCGCGTATAACCCGAATCCGACCGCGTCTGCTTGCCGCCGATGAAGAACTTCGGCGTGCGATCGATCGGGGGCACCGCGCTGGAGGCGGCAGGGTGAAGGACGGACGTGACGGCAGCTGGACGCGCGGGCTTGGCCGTGACCTCCAGCCTTCCCCCTTCCACCTTCATCCGCTTGCAGTACTCATACATCCCTTCCCGCCCGCCCTCACGGCCGAACCCAGACTCGCGGTAGCCACCGAAGCCGGCCGCGGCATCAAAGAGATTGGTCGCGTTGATCCAGACCACGCCCGCCTTCAGCTTCGGCGCAATATCCAAAGCGAGATTGATATTCTCGCTCCACACACTCGCAGCGAGCCCAAAGGGGGTGTTGTTCGCCAACGCGACCGACTCTTCCGGGGTGCGGAAGGTCATCGCGACCAGAACGGGGCCAAAGATCTCGACCTGCGCGATCGTGCTCGCGGGCTCGACATTCGTGAACAGCGTCGGCGGATAAAAGCAGCCCTTCGTTGGCACGCTCCAGCTCGGCTGCCACATCGTCGCGCCCTCGTCCTGCCCTTGCTGCACGAGCGCCTTGATGCGGTCGAGCTGTTCCGGCGCCACGATCGCGCCCATGTCCACGGCTTTATCGAGCGGCTTACCGACGCGGAGCTTCTCCATGCGCGCGCGCAGCTTCTCGATCAACCGGTCGTGGATCCCTTCCTGCACCAGCAAGCGTGAGCCTGCGCAGCAGACTTGGCCCTGATTGAACCAGATGGCATCGACAACGCCTTCGACCACGCCATCGAGATCGGCGTCGTCGTACACAAGAAACGGGGACTTGCCGCCGAGTTCGAGCGAGAGCTTCTTGCCGCTCCCGGCTGTCGCCTTGCGGATGATGCGCCCGACATCGGTCGATCCGGTGAAGGCGATCTTATCGACGCCCTTGTGCTCGACGAGGGCAGCGCCCGTGCGGCCATCGCCCGTGATGATGTTGATCACCCCTGGCGGGAGCCCCGCCTCCTGCGCGAGTTCGGCGAAGAGTAGCGCGCTGAGCGGCGTGAACTCCGCCGGCTTCAACACGACCGTGTTCCCCGCGGCGAGGGCCGGCGCGATCTTCCACGCGAGCATCAACAACGGGAAGTTCCACGGAATGATCTGCCCGACCACACCGACCGGGCCGTAGCCCTCGAACTCCGTCGGCATCAACTGCGCCCAGCCAGCGTGATGATAGAAGTGCCGCGCCACGAGCGGGATGTCGAGATCGCGCGTTTCGCGGATGGACTTCCCGTTGTCGAGCGACTCCACCACGGCCAAGAGCCGCGCATGCTTCTGCACCATGCGGGCCAACGCGTACAAGTGGCGCGCGCGGACATGGGCAGGCAACTTCGCCCACTTCGTGAACGCCTTCCGCGCCGACGCGACCGCCGCATCGACGTCCTTCACACTGCCCTGCGTCACCTTGGCGAGCGTCTGCGACGTGCTCGGGTCGAACACGTCGAACGTCGTTCCCACCTTCGTGAAGGCGCCATTCACGAAGTGCCCGAACTTGCCGCCATGCTTGGCCAGCCACGCCCGCGCCTCGGCGTCGCTCTCCGGCGCGGGCCCGTACTCCATCGACTGGAAGATCTCAGCTACACTGGGCATCGGTGTTCCAGGTCAGGGCATCGGGTGGCGATGGGCCGCGGCGTAGCGACCCGTCACAAAGTGTTCGAGCTGGCGTTCGATATCCGTGAGCAGACTCGAGGCGCCAAAGCGGAAGCGATCGGGCTGCAGCCAGCGATCGCCGAGTTCTTCCTTCATGAGGACGAGATAGTCGAGCGACTGCTTCGCCGTGCGGATCCCCCCGGCGGGCTTGTAGCCGACCTGAAAGCCACTGGCGCGTTCGTACTCGCGGATCTGCCGCACCATCACGAGCGAGACGGGCAAGGTCGCGTTGGTCCCTTCCTTCCCCGTGGACGTCTTGATGAAGTCGGCGCCGGCCTGCATTGCGATCCAGGCCGCGCGCGCGACGTTCGTAAGTGTCGCGAGTTCACCGGTCGCGAGAATCGCCTTCAGGTGTGCCGCGCCACAGGCCTCGCGGAAGGCCTTCACCTCGTCGTAGAGCGCTTCCCAGTTCCCCGTGAGCACGTGCGACCGCGTGATGACGATGTCGATCTCCGTCGCCCCCGCGCGCACCGACTGATGAATCTCCTCGAGGCGCTGCTCGAATGGGGAGAGTCCCGCGGGGAATCCCGTGGAGACGGCCGCCACGGGGATGCCTGAGCCCGCAAGCGCTTCGACCGCGGTGGCCACAAGTTGGTGGTAGACACAGACCGCGCCCACGGTGACGCCGAGTTCGCGCGCGCCAAGCCGCTCCACGAGGTCCTCGCGCAACGGGCGACGCGCCTTGGCACAGAGCCGCTTCACGTTCCCGGGCGTGTCGTCACCGGCGAGGGTCGTGAGATCCATCAGCGTGATGGCCTTCAGCAACCAGGCCGCCTGCCATTCCTTCTTCACCGTGCGACGCGTCGGAATGGTTGCCGCACGTCGTTCGGCCGCGCTCTTGTTCACGCGAATCGCACGCACGACGTCAAGGTCGAGCGGCTGCCCCGCATTCCGCGCCAGGTCGGCATTCCGCGGCAGGTCGGCGTGGCTCACGTAATCGGTGGGACGGTATCTCGCATGGGACTCAAAGCTCGGCGAAGTGGGACAATCGCAACGCGCGCGTGCGGTGATGCCTACGGGTGCAACCGGTTCATGAGACGCGGGAACGGAATGCACTCGCGGATATGCGGTGAGCCGCAGATCCACGCCACCGTGCGCTCCAGGCCAAGCCCGAAGCCCGAATGTACGAAGGTCCCGTACTTCCGCAGGTCGAGATACCACGAGTACGCGTCCACCGGCAGTTTCTCCTCGTGGATGCGGTGCAGGAGCTTGTCGTAGTCATCCTCGCGCTGCGATCCGCCGATAATCTCGCCGTAGCCCTCGGGCGCCAGACAGTCGTTGCAGAGCACGGTGCGGGGATCCGCCGGGTTCTCCTTCATGTAGAAAGCCTTGGCTTCCTTGGGATAGTTGCAGATGAAGATCGGCGTCTCGTAATCCTCCACCAGCAGTGCTTCGTCCTCGGCGCCGAGGTCGTCGCCCCACTGCACACTGCTCCCCTTCGTTCGGAGCGTGGCGACAGCATCGGTGTAATCGATGCGCGGGAATGGCGCCTTCACCTTCTCCAGCTTGGTGACGTCGCGCTCGAGTTCCTTGAGCTCAGCCGGACGGCGCTCGAGCACGCGTTGCACCAGGAAGGACACAAAGTCCTCCTGCAACCGCATGTTCGCATGCGTGTCATTGAACGCCACCTCGGGTTCGATCATCCAGAACTCGGTGAGGTGACGACGCGTCTTGGACTTCTCGGCGCGGAAGGTCGGTCCAAAGGTGTAGATCTTGCCGAACGCGGCCGCGGCGGCCTCGCCGTAGAGCTGGCCCGTCTGCGCGAGGTAGGCGTTCCCCTCGTCGAAGTACTCGGTGGCGAACAGCCCCGAGCGCTCACCGATGGCGGCCGTGAGGATCGGGGTGTCCACGCGCAGGAAGCCGCGCGCGTAATAGAAATCGTGAATCGCCTGCTCCAACTCATTTCGGATGCGCATGATGGCCACCTGACGCGGCGTGCGCAGCCAGAAGTGCCGATTGTCCATGAGGAAGTCGACGCCGTGCTCCTTCGGCTGGATCGGATAGTCGAGTCCGCTCACGCCAAGGACCGTGAGCGACGCGACGCCGAGTTCCACCCCACCGACCTGACGCGCATCGGCGCGCACCTCACCGGTGACGGTGAAGGAGCTCTCCAGCGTCAGCGTGCCGAAGTTCTCCCACGTTTCCTCGGAGACTTCCTTCTTGGCGATCACACACTGGAGCAACCCTGTCCCATCGCGCATGACGACGAACGCGACCTTGCCCGAGGAGCGCACGTGGGTCATCCACCCACTCACAGTGATGGTGGTCCCGACAAGCGCGGGGAGGTCGGCAATGCGGGTCGGATCGGCGGAAGACATTCAGAGTGCGGGGCTGACGCAGCGAGGGACAGACCGCGGGCGCACCGGAGATCGGGGCGCCCGCGCAGGACTCAGTCAAAGCTAGGCCCGACACGCGGGTCTCGGTAGGCGAGGGAGCCCTACGCGCGGGAGCCCTCCCCGAGGGAGCCCTACCAGAGGGAGCCCTACCCGAGGGAGTCCAAGCCGAGGGAGCCCTGCCCGATTGTCGCCACGCGAATCGGCGCCTTGGTGGGAAGCAGGATTCGGACACAGGTCCCCTTCCCGGGCGTGCTGGCCACCCGAGCCTCGCCCCCCGCGCTTTTCACCGCGCCCATGAGGACCGCGAGTCCCAGCCCGGTGCCCTGCGCCGACTGTTTGGTGGTGAAGTACGGTTCGAAAATCCGCGCGCGCGTCGCGTCGTCCATCCCGCGCCCCGTGTCCTGTACCTCAATCCGGATCC
>Ga0163144_10011742_pt1 | contig 18493 bp, 9 predicted proteins | sample OliLak19BULKMAT1_FD_123175 | JGI IMG/M metagenome (GOLD analysis project Ga0163144, IMG submission 123175) | Freshwater microbial mat bacterial communities from Lake Vanda, McMurdo Dry Valleys, Antarctica - Oligotrophic Lake LV.19.BULKMAT1 | ecosystem: Environmental > Aquatic > Freshwater > Lake... | reverse complement strand
AGGGCGTTCCGAATTCTTCTGCGCTGTGCCTGACCGGATTACGCCGATCACCGCCGCTAAACTGCGAAACTCGACGGAAAACATCGTGAGAACTTAAGGGGGAAAGATCGTGACCCATTACAACTACACTTCCACTTTCAAATCGATTTATGGCAAGATTCCCATGGCGGTCCGCCGCGTCCGAGGGTGCCGCTGCCAAGGCCAGCGGACCCAGAGCTTTTCAACGATGTTTGCCCGTCGGAATCCGACATCTCCGGAATTGAACTTTATCAGCGCAAAGCTGGCTGCGCTCCTCCCGTTCCGCCAGGCAGCGAGCATACTGCAGGAGCTTCTTCCCGTGGCGGAAACGGTCAATGCGGGCACCATCCGAAATCGAACCATGCGAGTCGGAAAACGGCTTGAAAAGCATCGGGATGCAGTCGGTGCTTCCCCTGCCGACACCACCCCGGCCGTGAAGGAAGTAGTGATCGGGTTGGACGGCGGCTACGTGAAGAGTTGCCATCGGCGTCCAGAGAGAAACTTTGAGGTGATTGTCGGCAAAGTGATCGGCCCCGGCGATGCCAGCACACGTTTTGCATTCGTCCGCGGAACGGGTAACAAAGATGAGGGTCGCCGATGCGTAGGCGAAGCGTTGCGGGCGCGCGGAGCCGGCGCGACCACGTCGGTCACGGTGCTGACCGACGGCGATGCCGGCCTCAGGGAATTGCAGAGGGCGGTCGTGCCTGGCGCGACACACCTTTTGGACTGGTTCCATCTGGCGATGCGATTCCAAAACCTGAGCCAGATGGCGAAAGGTCCGTTGGAGCCCGGCGGCAATGTTTTGGCCCAACAGCACGCGTTGGACGAACTGAAACGGGCCAAATGGGCGCTATGGCATGGCAAGACGATTCGCGGACTGGCGCGCCTAGTTGATCTTTCCCAATGGGCTCAAGCCCCATTCCTTCAGAGCAACAAACCGATTGCGAAGCTGGCCAGTGCGCTGCCGGATCTGGTTCGATACGTCGAGTTGAACCGGGACTCGATGCCAAACTACGGCCAGAGGTATCGATCAGGACAGAGAATCTCGACGTCGTTCGCCGAGTCGTCGGTCAACGAGATCCTTTCGCATCGGATGTCCAAGCGCCAGCAGATGCGCTGGACCCGCCACACCGCTCCTGAATTCCTGCGAGTTCGGGTTCATGTCTTGAACGATACGATTGAGAAGGCCTTCCGGCGAATGCATACTGGCTTCCGCCCCGAACTGAACTCGCAGCCTGACGCGATCCCCAATGATTAGAGTGCCTGCCCACTCGATTGAACGCTCCCCTGGGCCGTTTTCTTGACGCACCGGAGAAGTGTGTCGCGGCTAGCCATCACACCCAACCGTTTTGCCAGTCGCTGAGCCGGCCGACCGCCAAGAGCATGGCCAAGCAGCCCTACAATTTGACCAGAGCGAACGGTCCGTTGGGCATGGGAAAGGCAAAGATCGGGCAAGCGCTCCACGAAGATTTTGCGCTTACAGCTTGGTGCGCGGCAGCGCCAGCGACTGAGATGCAGCTTCAGAATTACGGCCGCACCCTGAAGCGGCAAGTCTCGCAGCGAGCGCCCGTAGCGGCTGTGTCGCGAGCGAGATTGCGTTTGACAGCTGGGACAAACGGCTGAGTTGTGCCCTTCCGCTTCTACAATCCAGCCCCCGCCAGTTTTGGTGAGATTAAGCAGCTTCAGCGGACCCAAGGAACGGAGAAGCTCTCGGCTATGTGGCGCAGTGGGCATTGTTAATGCCTAGGGTAGCGTCCTCAGCCCGTTGCACCAAACCTGCGCCAGGCCCTCTTAAACTACAACGCGACAGCGGCTCTACAAACTCGACCGGAAAGCCCAATACGGATGCCTCGACCCGTTATGGAGCGGGACGGCCGATGTGGAGGTAATCCGTGAACAATGGGATCAACTGGTGCGGCTGGCGGCATCGTTAAAGAACCGGACCGCGCCAGCCAACGTCATCATCCAGCGGCTGGCCAACAGTTCGCCTTCGGACCGCCTCGCCAAGGCCCTGACCGCTCTTGGGCGGGTGGTCAAGACCATTTACATTCTGCGCTACATTCACGATGAAAATGCGCGGGCGCGTGCAGTTGCAATTGAACCGCGGGGAGCATCGGCACGACCTGGTGGCCCGCTGCCTCTTCTTCGCCAATCGCGGCGAGTTCCGTACCGGCGATCTGGACGAGATCATGAACAAGGCGAGTTGCCTGAGCCTACTCTCCAATGCCGTCCTGGTTTGGAATACGGTGCGCATCAGCGAGATCGTCGAGCGCCTGCGCGCTGCGGGCGAACAGATCTTGGACACCGACCTGGCACGGGTGTCGCCGCTCTGTTATGCCTATATCATCCCCAACGGGACATATAACTTTGAGAGCGAGATCCAGGGGGACAACCCTGCGCGTAATACGCTAGAGTAAATCCACGCAGCGTTGCGGCTGGCGGGCCTATCAATACGATCAAACTTCCGGGACCCACACTAGTTTTTCGGGGCCACCCAACCGCTCACCGGCACCAAACTCTGGCTTTGCTTGTCAAACCCGAGGATTGCGGCTCCACCGCTGCCAATGTGCTGATTGGGACCGAAGGTGAGCGGGGCTAGCACGCCGGTTTCAAATTGCTGCAGACGCTCCAATGCCCGAACAAGCGAATCCCGGCTTAATCTGTCGCCGTTCGAGCGCAGTGCAGCCAGCAGCACCGTACCCGCCGCGAATGCCGACGCACGTATACCTGACAAGTTCTGGGGTGGCTTGGCGGCCCCGAGCAGCGTGAAGAACGCCTCCGCGTGGCGGGGATCCGGCGGGGGAGCCGGGGACGCATAGAGAGCCCGGTCGGCCACCCTCTGCGGCAATTGGCTCACGCCACTCTCTGCTGTCGAGAGGAAGGCCATTAAAACAGGGGCCGAATCGCGGTCCATTTGTTTGGCGACCCGCACAAGGCCGATTCCATCGCCCGCGAATACCAAATAATCCGGATTCGTGGCGAGAACTGTGGCGACCACACCTGGCCCGTCCCGCTCCGCCGCGGTGATCGTCAGCCCGTGCGTCCGGGTCTGCCGCCGCAAACCGTCGACCACGCCGCCGTCGACTGCCGCGCCCCCATAAATGACAGCGAAGCACGGCCGGCGGCCGGGGTCCCTGGCGACGGCGAAATCCACTAGCGAGCGGGTTTGATCGTAAAGGTTCGGCAGCAGATAGAATACGACCGGATTGGGGGGCTCTATGTTGTGCGGAGAAAATCCGACGGGACCAATCAGCGGGACGAACGCGCGTTTAAGCAGTTCCGCGTTTTCGCCGGTGCTGTTTGGCTCCAGGCTGGCCGCGAGCGCGAATACACCGCGGTCTTCGATTAGTCGACGGGTGGCGGAACGACGCCCGGGAGCATCTGTGCCTGAATCCTCGACCGCCAATTCAATTCCGCGACCGAATATCCCGCCGCCGCGGGAAGCTCCTGCAAATAGCAGTTCCAACGTCTCGCGAATGCTCCGGCCGGCTTCGGCCAACGGACCGCTAAGCGGTAGCGCGGCGCCGATTCGAATCCTCGTTGGGGACACGCCAGCGTCGGTATCCTCCGGATCGCCGAGTCGTTCCAGGTAGGCAACCACTTCGGACAGCCGCTCCGGAAGCATCTGGAAACGCGGCATTCCGGCATGAAGCGGTCGCCCCGCTGGATCCCGTCCGGCGGTAATTGCCTTCCGCAAAGTCTCTAGTGAATAGGCGCCCCGCCAGCGGCCGGTGAGGGCGGAAACCGCTGGAGATGTGAGGTAGCTCCAATTTAGCGGCGGCGTTGAAACTCCGCCTTCCCGGGCTCCTCCCCCCCAGATCCCATGGCAGTTTGCGCAGGTAAAAGTGGAGGAAGGCAGCGGCACGCCGCCGGCCCCGATGGCCGCCGTCCCAGCGTCGATTCCCCCGCGTGTTCCGCGCCGGTAGATCTCGCGACCGTGCAGAGCCGCTGGCGATAAACCTTCCTCGGCGCACCACGCGGTGCCGATCGGCGCGAGGACAAGGAGGACGGCAAGATTCCAATTAATCGCCATTACCTTGCGATATCGAGTGCGACATTCGCGATCGCGGCAGCGTCGGCAATAGCGATCACCTTCCGCCATCCACCCCGCGGCACGTTGCCGATCAGAAGCACGTTGGAGTGCTGGTTCTTCTCCGGGACATAGCCGCCGAGCTTTGCCAATACCGCGTCGACATTGCCTTTGGCGCCGGTTAGAAAAAACCACCCAGGTTTCACACCGAACTTATCGGCGTAAGACTTCAGCACCGCCGGCGTGTCGACCTCCGGATCGACGGAGATCGAGACAATGACGATGTCGCGCCCGACGCGGTCCCCCAGCAGCTTCTGCACGCGTGCCAGATTGGCGGTCATCGGCGGGCAAACGCCCGCGCATGTGGTGAAGAGGAAATTAATGAGTGCCGTCTTTCCACGTAGAACATCGTCGTAAAAACGCACCGGCACGCCGTCCTGCGTGATCAACTCGAGATTCGGAAAATACTTGGCCGCTTGCGCTTCGACCGGACTTGCGGCTGGAGTGCGCTGCGCCTGGGCTTCGCGGATGGTTTTCAAAATGACGGAGGCGGATGCCAAGCCATCCACCCGGAGCCAGGACCCGGCGTCCGGGTTGCCGACCAGGACCGTCGGGGTGTGTTCCACTTTGTTCCGCACCGCGATGCCAAGCGCGCGCAGGAGGGCATCGATATCCCCTTTATCGCCGGTGATCAGCGACCAGCCAGGGCCGGCGTGAAATCGCTCGGCGAATTGTTTGAGGCGTTCGGGCGTGTCGTTGACGGGGTCCACGCTGATGGAGATGAGCCGTACGTCCTGGGCGTTCTCCCCGAGATCCTGCTGCACTTTCCGGAAGTTCGCGGCCAGCACGGGGCAGACGGTGACGCAAGAGGTGAAGACAAAGTTGATGGCGACGGCGCGGCCCTTCACCAGGTCGCTGTAGAAAGATAGCGGTCGGCCGTTCTGATCGATGACCGGCGTGTCGGGGATGCGATGCTGCTCAGCGGCGGCCAGCGCGGCGAAGAGCACGAGCACAGCCGTGGACTTAATCATTGCGTGACCGCAGCCCTCTCATTGACGCCGGAATGGGACGCGGCCAATGCCTCCGGTGGCACATGACGAGCAGTCCAGAAGCGGGAGTCCGGCCAACGGCGTTCGACTCCGTAGTATATCTGGCGATGGGCCAGATATTCAGCATATTTGCGGCGCGCGCCGGCCGCGTAGACTTGCGGCGCCTTCATATCGCCGGCGAGCCAGGCGGCCGCGGTGCCGGCAGCATCGAGACCGGCCGAAATCGCGGAAATGATCCCCTGCGAAGAGAGCGGGTCGAAGGCTGTCGCGGCGTCTCCGGCGGCAAGCCATCCATCCCCGGCTATTTGTTCCAGATACGAGCTTTCGGATGGAAGAATGCGAATGCCAGCCTCCAAAGCGCCGCCGTGCGCCTCGATTCGATGGCGCTGATGTACGGTCTGGTGAAGACTGCGGAGCCAGCAATCCGGTTGCGTGAGGGTCTCGTCTTGGACATGGCTGGCGTCGGTAAGAAAGACCGCGATGATTCTGTTCCCAGGGAGCAGTGCGGTATACCACCAGCCGTGTTCGACGGCTTCCAACAACAGGACAGGCTCTATGGTGGTTCCGCCATCCCTGGCGGAAAAGTATCCCGCGACGCCAGTTAACCGATCCAGCAAGATTCGCTTCACTCCCAGGCGCCGCGCAAACACGGAAGATCGTCCGGTGGCATCAATCACCACGCCGCCTTCGAGTACCCGCTCGCCGGATCCCGTAGACAGATGGATACGCCAGCCGGAGGCAGTTTTGACGACGTTGCGGATGGCGCCGCACTCCACGGCCTCAGCGCCATTGCGTGAAGCCGAGTGGATCATCATATCGTCGAAACGGGCACGATCGATGTGCCAGCCGACGCCATAGGGACTCATGAGGAAATCCCGGTCAAAAGCTTCCGGCGATCCCCACACGGAGCGGATACCGGCGGAAGAGGTGTGGCCGGCGCGGAGAAACTCGTCCCAGACGCCGGCCTTTTCCAGTTGCGGCTGAATGCCCGCGGGCAGACATTCCCCGACATTGGGGCGCTCGCCGGCCGGTCTGCCGACGAGCGCGGTGGGAAGACCGCGACGCGCCAAATCCGCCGCCGCCGCCGCCCCGCAGGGTCCGGCGCCGAGAACGACAACGGCGAAGCTGCGATTGTATGCGTCGCGGTTTTGCATTAGTGCACCTTGCCCATACCCCAGATGCGCTCCCGCTTGCGCGGTTCCACCACCGCCTCTTCGGCGGCGGCCATTTCCATGGCCGCGGTTTCGGCGTCGATAACCGGGCACCCGGCCTGAATCCAGTTCACGAGACAGGCCAGGTATGTCATTCCGTCGACGTAATCGGCTGGATCGTAGGAGGCGCCAGGCGCGATCTCCCGGAACGCTTCGGCCATTTGACCGAATCCGGTGGCCATCGCGGTGATCAATGGGCTCTGCAGCACATTCTTACTGGCGATCCATCCGTTCACTGGATTGGAAAGCGTCTTCAGCAGCAGGTTGTCGGCGCGGCGAAGCTGGGCAGCCTTGTCGTCGCCAACCAGATTCGTTCCCAGATCGAACCACCCATGCAGCGGCTTGGTGATTGTCTGATCCGGGTGTTCCGGGTCCGGCCCCTGCAACTGGACGCGATGGCCGGAAGCGCCCGTCTGTCTGGCCCGCAGCATGTCGACAACAATGCGCATGTTGTCGTAAACAACCTGTGCGGCTGACCGGTTTTTGCGGGGGCGAGGCGCCGGCCCGGGCGGCTTGCCATTCGTCTCCGGCAGCGACAGGACCCATCTCTGCCAAAGGTCCAGTTGCTCGTCGGTGAACACTTTGTACATAGGCCCGCTGAAACCCATCAGGCGGAACATCGGACTGTTCAGGTTTCCCGGAATGATGAATCCGGCCTCCTGCAAGGCGACCAGAAGACCGAACGGATCCTCAAACCAGTCGTTGAGGCGGTTTTCGCCGATTTGGATATCCCCGTGCATCAGGCTGGCATAGGGTGCCTTGGAAGCAATCATAGCGGCCATCTCATTCCAGATCGTGCTCGGCCCCTGATTCTGCGGCAGGGGAAGTTCCGCCAGATCCTGGCCGAGAGAGCCAGTGGTGTAGAAGGCCACGTAGCCGGTCCAAATGCGCTTCCACACGGCTTGCATAGCTTCTTCGCCGCTTTGCTGGCGTACCATCTCCAGATACATTTCGATCGCCTTTTTAGCGATCGCTCCGTGACCTTCCGAAGCATTGTCAATACCCACGTGAAGCTCGTAATACTGCGGTGTGATGCCGAACGCCTGGTACTGGTGGACGGTTCTCGGCAGAGACACCGAACCCCATTCCAATTCCAGCGTCATTCCCAAGAGTTCGGGGAAGAACTCATCGTTGAACTGCGCAACGCCGAGCAGGAAGACGGCAAGGGGGTAGGCAGAATCCAGTATCAAAGGATTGTCCGCATAGGCGCGTGTGTGGAGATCAGGGAGATAGATATTTACGCTCTCCAGGGTCGCGTTGTAAACGTTGGCGTGGTTCTGCTCCACATTCCCGTCGCCGAGTTCGTCCATCCTAATCCGGAAGAGCATTTCGTTGATCGTGCTAACGGGACCGTCCGGGGTGACGTGGCTCAACCAGGCGCCATCCAGTTGATTGAATGGGGCCATCTGAACGATCTGGTTGATGACCTGACCGCGAGTTACCCGAAGGTCGGAGGCAAACACGGCGGCGGACTGATTATCGCGAACATAGTTGTTGTAGACCAGCTGCATGCGCGCGTCAAACGCCTCCTGGGTGAAGGGGCAGTACTTAAAGACCATATCGGGGTCAGCCATCATCAGTTCCTGGTTTTCCCATGCGTCTTTGAGCATCCCCTGGACGATCTCGCGCGCCTTAGGCAGGAAGTCCTGGTAGCTGGCGATATTCATCAGGTAGTAGAAGGCATCGCGCATCGTGACGGCGGCGTAGGGCGAGCGATCGATCTCGATGTAGACCGTTTCGGCGTCCGGCCCTTCGCGCGGGTACTGCCTGGGAACGATGAAGCCGAAGTCTTTCCAGGCATGGACCATGTCGTTATCCAGTTGCGGCGATTCGCTGGCGATCCCGCGGGTCCAGGGCACTCGATTGGCCAACACCGCCTCGATACCGCCTTCCAATGCTTCGCTGTAGTTGGCGACGATCTGGTTATACTCGGCTTCGGGCACAACGTCGTCAGGCCTCGCTGCGGGCCACCAATTCGTATTGCACTCCGAAAAGTCCGCTTGCCAGGGGAGCGCCATCCAGCTCGTAATCTCTCCTGGTTTGAAAGCGCCGGGAGTGAGGCGGCAGAGGCCGGACCATGTGTCCGGATAGGTGGCGACGTAGGTCATTTCGATGCCGGGGTAGAACGCGGCGCCCACGCAGGGGTCCAGCGCGCCTTTGTCGATCATGGCCGGCTGGTCGGAGATGGGGTAGTCCCAGATGGGCTTGAACCTGGGCGCCGCGCCATTCCAATCGTCAATAAACGCATCGTCCGCCCACAACTTGAAGTTATTGTACTGAGTCTCGGAGAGCGTGAGCCAGGTGACGTACAGGCTGCCGAGGGTGCTGCCGGACGAATCGGGCGAGTTGTCCTCGGGAACGGCTGTTTCCCCGCCGTCGCCGCACATCTGCGGCATGAACTTTGCGCTAGCCCACTGCAGACTCTCGCTGGTGTCCGCCGTTTCCGGGGTAGGTTCGCCCAACAGATTGGGCGGACGGAGGCGAGCGAAGATTCGCTTCTTGCGCGCCCCGAACTGCTCGCCTTGTTTGTATAGCGCTTCTTCGGGCGCGCCGCGCGGATCCAGAAAGTTGCCGCCCTTGCCCGGACCGGGACCGTGACCGCGGTTGACGGCGTTATTGAGCCAATGGTACTGCTGCAGCCGGAAGAAGACGGGGTAAATGTCGTTGGTGAAGGAGGGCGGCTTTCCGGCATCGGGCCCGCCGTTTTTCTTCCGCCAGGTTTCCTCGGCGACCTCGTAGAGGGTGGTTAAGACGCGCGCCGCCACTGGGTACTTCGGCGGTGTAACGAGTACCCATGCGCTTTCGGCTTCAATGGTCTGGCCATCTTTGAGCACAACCGAGGCAGTCACCGGCCCGTCGGAGGTGTCGTCGTACCAGTAGTCGTTGTTGGCGTAGTAATTCCCGGCATTGAGGAAGCCGATCTCGTTGAGCGGCATCACCGAGGCGGAGTTTCCGAGGCCTCCGAGAACCCGGAGCCGGCCTTTTTCATCGGTCCTCAACTCGCCCAGGGGCACTTCCACCTTCGGCGCCACGGCCACCGGCGGGATGACTTGACCGGGAAACTGCGCCCAGAGCGCGGCGATCTCCGGGCCCGGATCGTTACCGGGGTTGGAGTAGATCCTATTGATGCTTCCGGTGCGGCTGCCCTTGATCCGTGCCGACGTGCTGCCGGTTGAGTTATTCCGATCGCCGAGCGAGACCACGGTGTAATTCAGCGGGCCAAACGTTCCACCAGAAAAAGCGTACTCATCTCCACTGACGCCGCGGCCTTTGATCTGGCGTGGGCCCGGATCGATGACGAGTTTTTTGGCTCGTTCGACGGGATCGAGGACTTCCTGATTGCGCACCGGCGGGTGGGCTGGATTTTCTTTTTGCCACTCGGGGTATTGGCTCTCCCACCAGCGCCCAGCGAATTGATGATGTTCGCCCTTCCGGTTTACCAGATGCACCTGCCACACGATCTCGGCGTCATCGGCGGTAATCTCTTTCACGGCCACACCGGCGGCGTTGTATCCAAACACGCGGAACTCGGCGGCTTGGCGCTTGATGCGGCCCATCTTGTCTTTGAATCCGCCTTCCGGATCCGGGATTTCGCCTGGCGCCAGGGGTCCGACGAAGAACTCCGACGGGCTGTTGCCGATGCGCGCGATGCCCAGACCAGGGTGAATTTTGTAACTGACGATATCCGCGCCACCGGCGACGGGGGCCGGTTGTTGGTCTATTGATTTCGATACCGCTCGATCTTTGCTCATACTGCGCTCCTTCTCGTTACTCACAACGTTCTAAAACCTGGGGGTCGTCTCTCGCTTCGGCGACCTGACTGCTGCTGCCGGTTGGCCGGGGGCGGCACTGGCGACGAAGGTAAGGACATGCGGGCTGTTGAACTTCAAACCTAAGGACGGACAGTCGAAGTAGGCTTGATAGACTCCGCTGGAAGGCGGCGTGAATTGGAGTGCGTAGACTCCAGGGGCCGCTTCGGCGGCGAGCCGGCGGGTTTGCCAGACGCCGGGCTGAAGAAAAACCAGTACGCGAAGGTCGTTCAAATTGGCGATTGGCTGCTGTGTGCGCGCGTCGAGTACTTGAAAGCGGACCCGGGCCGGGCCGCCGGCGACCAGGCCCTTTTCGGTGCCGTTCAATTCGACGGAGCGAACCATAACCGGCCGCAATCCGGGAGCCTCGCCATCGGCGGCTTTCACTTCCATTTCGAAGCAGTGGATCACGCGGGGAGAGTCGAGAAAGAACACCACATCATAAATGCCGGCTTTCGGAACGCGGCCGGTGGATTGGTAGAGGCCGCCGGGCGCTTCTTCCAAACCGCGGTCGACCGCCATGACGGCGCGCGGCTCATGGCCGTAGTTGGCGAAGTGGCCCATGGGGGCGGCCATGCCTTCCTGGTAATAGTAGACGGCGCGGTCGGCGGGATTGGCCACCAGCACGGCGTTCGATCCGGGCGCCTGGACGATGGAATCGGCTGGGCTGGGAAGCGCGCCCTTGCTGAACGGGAGCCGGCCCCCGGCGAATTCGACGAGCGGCAGCGGCGCGCCCGCGACGCCGATTTTTTCTAACGGGATCATCAGCACGGTAGCGTCGGCGCGGCGGCGAATGTAGGCGAGAGTATTTGAAAACGTGACCTGCTCCGGGCCGCCGTGAAGGGTGCTGGTTTGGACGATCTGGTTGGACGAAGTGTCGACGATGTGCAACTGCCCATTGCCGGGATTGACAGCGAAGAGGAACCGGCCGCCGGGGGCCGCCCGGAGTTGCCGGATGCCAGGTTCGGCGGGCATGCGCGCGACGATTTCTCCGGCGGTATTCAAAGCGGCGATGCCGCCCTCATGGGCTACATACACGAGCCGCGATAACGGCGAAGAGGCCAACGACGACGACCGCGCGCCCAGGGGAACATCCGCAATTTTCCTGCGGCTGGCCGTATCTATCACGGTGACCGTTTGGCTGTCGCCATTGATTACGAACGCGGAACGGCCGTCGGAACTGAACGCAATCTCATGCGGCCCGTCGCCCAGCGGAATGCGTCCGGCGAGCTGCAACGTCTCCCGGTCGAAGGCCACCGCTTCTTTGTCCGAAGTCACCCACAAATACTTGTCACCGGGCTGCACGGCGAGACGGCGCGGCCGGCCGGGTACCGTCAACCGCACCGTGACTTTCCAGGAAACGGTATCGACCACCGCGACGCTTCCGGATGCCGGCATGGAGACAAACAGATGCTGCTGATTGGCGGTAAGCGCCCAGTCCTCCCCCGGACTATCCAGTATCACCAGCGCCAACAGTTGCGAGCCTCCAAACCCGAAGCGCGGATTGACGACGGAGATTGTGGCGTTCTCATTCATTGCCAGGACGTACCAGGCGTTGAGGTCGACCGAAGGAACCGAGAGCAGTCCGCCGCCCAGAAAAGACGCCACCTTTTTGCTGCAGCCCGTCGCATCGGTTGTCCGGCCGGGGCGCCGGAGGTCCAGCCATGCGGCCGGCCGCAGGCCTAGCAGCGGAATGCCGCTGGCGGTGTCCGAAACACGGAAACGCAGGCGGACGTCGCTGCGGGAACCGGGCGGCGGGGCGGGTTGGGTGGCGGCGGAGTCGAACTCGATGGCGACCCCTTCGTGGATCGCCTTCGCCGGAGGGGTCTGCGCCCATAGGGCGGACGCCAGGAGCGCCCAACCACACAGGTTCCTTTGAGGAACACGCGCACAACGGACTCGCTTAGGCGCGGCGAAATGGGCGAGTTCCTCGCCCGTTGGTGCCGTGCCTGCGCGGCCTGTGCGCTTCGTAGGGTTTTCCATGGCTACGCGTTACTGCCGGGTTGCTTTTTTGAGTGGCTTGGGCACGGAGCGGACACTGGCTGGCGGCGCCTGTTGGACGACGTCCTCATAGAGCGCGACGCCTCCCGCCCGGCTGGTGACCCTCAACGACAACGGACTCGGCGGCTGGCTAGGGCCCTGGAAAGTCCATGTGCCGTCCTGGCGGTTAACTTGGGCTTGTCCGGTCTGGCCGCCATAGGTAATCGTGACGTTATCGGCGAAAGCAGCGGTTCCCGGCGCGACCGTGACGGCGCCATTGACGGCGAGTCCGCCGGCCGACCGCTGAACGGAACCGATGGTAACGGTGTCCGGACAGGTGGCCGCACATACCGCCGGCCCCACGCGGAACAGCCCCCACAGGCCGACCTGGTACTGATTGCCGGTCCAACTGCGGTACCGGTAGTCGCCCGTGATCTTGTTGATTCCGCCGGCGCTGCCGATCAGGACATCGAAGTGCGAGGAGGGTCCGTAACCAGTGGTATTCCCCGTATAACGGGACTGCGGGTTGTCGCCGAGCACGGTGGAATTCCGCACGTACGGCTCTTCCTGCCAAACATGTCCGGTAAGTTCAAAGGTCTGTTGGTTGTCCCCGATACCGCCCGGATCGGCCAGACGGAAGCGCACGGGCATGCCGCCGGGCGCGCGGAAGATAGGGGTTTGCGGATCGCCGCCGACGAGGGCGTTGGAGTTGGCGAGAGTAGTGTCCAGGCTCCCGAAATCGAAGCTATTGATATTGGCAAGATCGTTTGCCTGGAGGTTCGCCCAGTCGGACGGCGCGCTCGTCCCCATGGCCGCATTCATCAGGCTGCCGAAGCGGTAGAAGAAGGGCTCGGTCCGGTAGTTGAAGGCCGAGATCGGGTTGTTGGAGGCATAGAACGACTGGCCCTTCACCAGCATGTTGATATCGTTCTGCGTCATCAGCACGAACTCCCGGAAGGGCTTGCCTTCTGGGGGAAACACGGTTGCGGACGCGCGGTAGTCGGTGTCGGCCCGCCATTTGGAACCCTTCGGCTCAATAACGAGGGAGGCAAATAGTCCGTGATAAACGTGGGACAGTGGATCGGACGGGAAGAGGTTAATCGTCCCGAACTCCATCGGCTCCGGCTTCCACTTTCCATCCACGAATTGGAGGTCTCCGGCGTACCAGAGATAGTCCACCGTTTTTCCCGGCTCGGCGGTTTGGAGCGGATTGTTGCCGGCGTTGATGCCATTTGACTTGGTGATATCGAAGCCGACGAGCTGCGCGTGCAACCCGACGCTGGTGGAGGTAAGGACGGGGTTGGCGTTGTACCCGGTTGTGTACTGCCCGATTCTTGCGGTCGGCTGGATCTGGGTGAACACGCGATCGGTGGGCTTGAGCCGGTTGGTCAGGGTTACTTTGATCCAGTCGCCGGCGTTGGCGCGCAAGACGAGCGGCTCGGCGTTTTTCGGCGGGAGGATGTTGCCGTTGCCGTCGTCCAGAACATAGACCAATCCATCGGGGTCGTTCAGCGGATTGTTGCCGAAGGTAGGCGAGGCGGTTGCCCCCTGCGCGGTGGTCTGCGCGCCTCGTGAGTTGTAGACCAGGCCGGCGGCCCCGAAGGCCTCCTTGGCGCTGACGGCGGTCACATGGATTTCGCGGACGCAGGGGCCCTCGGCGACGGCCTGATGGAGAGGCGTACCGGAGCACTTGGGAGTTCCGTCCGGGATCCGCACCGCTGCGCCCGGTGAGGGAGATGGGTTGTTGGGCAAACGGGCGAGGTTTTCGGCCTTGTCCTTGTACGACCGCATGAGTCCCCAGGTTCCATTGACCAAGCCCTCGTACGAAGCGCTGGGATTGTAGATGTAGTCGGCCGTTTTCTGCTGCGGATCGACGCGCGGCATTTTGAAGAGGGCTTCGTAATGCTCGGACAGGATTATGAACTGGCTGTTTCGATAGCCGGAGTTCTGATTAAAGGGTTCAAACAGCCATTTCTGCCCGTGAACCGTGAACTGATGCATAGAGGTGTGCGCGCCGGCGAGAAGCCGCATTTGCACGCGATCGCCCTCGTAGGCCCGGAACATGGGCGTGTACGGATCGGTGGGGCCGACGCCGCAACCGTTCGTAGGATCGCCGGGCGATTTGGGGCTGTGGCAATCGACGGGGAACTTGAAGCAGGACGGTCCCTGGCAGTTTGGATTGATCAAACTGAGTGGCTGGGGCTGCGTGCTCATGGCCTTGTCGTAGCGGGGAATGGAGCGGAAGATGTGCGACAGGTCCGACGCCAGCGGCGATGCCTGTGGGTTGGGGTTCGTGGGGATGGCGGCCCGCAGAGGCAGCGGCTCCGCCCGATAATTCATGGAGAAGATCCCGTTCCCAAAATCACTCACCAGATGGGGTGTAGTGGGCTGGGCGGCGTATCCGAAATTCCCGTTCATCGACGTATACGTAGCCGGGGGCGACGGCGGGGTGATGGAGCATCCGGGGCAGTTAATGGCGTTCACCGGATCGGCCCATCCGGCGTAGGTGGCCCCGGGGGCGAGCGGCTTGCATTCGGTCGAGTCCGGACTTTGCCCGGGATAACAGTCCGGGAGGCTTCGGCTGGTGGGCTGGTAGGCGAGTTGGAGGTCCCCCCAGGCCAGCGCGAATTCGCGATAGCTCTCTATCGGTTTGCAGCCGGACGCCGGCGTGAAGGACGGCACAATGTTGGCCGCATAACTGGTCGGCCCGCCGTCGCTTCTTGTCCCGTAGGTCTGGCGGCCATCCGGCGATTTCCACACGGAACAGGGCGGCTCCACGAGCAGCCCGCCATAGAGCCCGGCCATCTGGTGCGTGGAAGGACCGAAGTGATCGTGGGTGAAGATAGTCAGGTACGTGCGGTCGTCGTTGTTCTCAGTGTTGAACTTGGAATCCACGTACCAGCGTTGGACCGTGGCTTGCGCCCCCAACCAGAGATTCTTCGGCCCGCCCTTCGGTCCGCTGCCAAACGCTTTGATTGCTTTCGGCGTGAGAATACTCCGTTTCGCGCAATCCGCCTGCAGACAAAGACCGCCAGTGGCATTGATGCCCGCGATGCGGGCGCGGACTTCGTCGGGGCTAAAGGTGCCGTCCTCGTAGTTGAATCCGTTGGCGGCGCCGTCGGAGGCCATGACGTCGAACTTCACCAGGTGAATGTGCTGGCCGAGGATGTCGGTCGGAGTGCGCACCTGGAAATCGTCCAGTTCGTAATAAGCGGGGATGAGATTGGAATGCCAGAATTCCACCAGGTCCCCGGCATTGGCCCGGAAGAAGAACGGTTCCGGCGAGCGCTTGCCGGCGCGCAGGTCTTCGACATCTTCCCAGAGGGCAATCATTCGCTGCTGCGGATAGTGCCAGCCCTTCTTGTTGAAGACGGTATCGACCTGGAGATTGACGCCTTTGTAGAGGCGCGGTTTGCCGTTGATGAGGTCACCTGCGGCTTTGCCGTTTTCATCAACGCCGGGATCGGCGAAGGGTGCGCCGAGTTGCGCGCCCAGCGGGTTCGCCGCGGTTTTCCGCGGAAGGCCGTTGGTAAAGAAATTCGCCGTGGCGCCCAAGGGAGTGGCGGAGGCATGGGCGCGCGTACCGTAAAATGCCATGGCATTCCGCTCCAGCGGAGTTCCCTGCTCGGGGACCTGAATGGCGGTGATGGAGCCGATGTCCTTGGAAAAGTCCGTGTTGGTGTGCTGCTCATTGGTGATCGCGGCGTTTCGGATAATGTGGCGCGGCAGACCGCCATTGAGTTCTTCGCCGTTCTCGTTGGCGAAGTCGAGCGGCGGATGGGGGGGCCGATGCCCGGCGATGCCAGGGATGAAGAACGGGAAGCCCGGATGGTCCTTGCCATCGGTCGACGGCTGTCCAGGGAACTTCACCTGGCCATTCACAATCTCCACCTTGCCGGGCATGGGCGCCATGCCTTGTGTGGGCAGAGGAATTACCGCCGGGATTGGCGTTCCTGCCATGATTTCCCCGTCCGGCAGCGCTCTGGAACCCTGGGCCGGACGTCCGCTCGCGTCCAGCAGCGTCCCTTCCTCGAAGACATCGTGGACGCGGAAAAGAGCCCACATCCCCGAGGCAAAGTGGGGATAAAAGTGGCAGTGAAAAATCGAATCGCCCGCCGTGAGGTTCTGGTTCCCGCTGCCTTTGTAGACTAGGTCCAGTGTGTAGGAAGCGCCCGGTCCGATGGCTTGGCTATCCAGGTAGCTGGAGCCGGGGCTGTCGGGCGTGTGTACCCATTGATGCGCGTGGTGATGGTGGACGTGGTGGACCGCGGAACCAGCGTGCAGGATCTGGAACTGGACGTGATCGCCCAGGTAGCTGTGATAGACGTTGGAAGGGTCGTCGGGGAAGAACGCTTTGGTGGCGCTGGGCGGCGGTGGAGGATTGGCGGACGCGTTCATGGCGCCGGGCGTGCAGGACGGAGGCGGCGCGGCGATCTGCGGTGCCAGCGAGGGCGAACTCGCCTGCGCAATGCTCAGCATCTCGAAGTTCGGCGGACCATTCGCGCACGGCAGGTTGGCCGGATTGTCGACGATCATGGCCGGATCGCCAACTGTCCATGAGCTCAGGAAAAATTCCTCAAACTTGCACTCCTGGCAGTCGCGCATGGGACCCAGTTGAAGGCGATTGGCGTAAATCTCCGGGGTGATGCCGGCCACGCCGTAGTTGATGGCGAATCCATCCAGGCCGGCGTTGGGGTCGGCGATCAGACCGCCGGCGGTGTTGTAGATCCACGGGAACGCCTGCACCACGTCCTGGGATTCGTGATAGTGGATCGTCACTTCCCGGTAGGGCAGTTCGCGATTGGGCAAGGCCGGGTTTTCGGGCCTGGGCGGGAGTGGGCCGTGGTTGGGCCCGGTGATGATGGCGGTAAGGTCGCCGTAGACGATGTTGTTATTACGGTCCAACATCTTGAGCACCGGCTTGCCCGATGGGTAGGTGGCGTCATAGTTCACTTCATAACGGTAGCCGCCGGAACTGTTCGGATCGGCCACCTTCTTGGCCGTCAGCAGGAACTCCTCGTGCGTGGCTTGGCTGCGATACCACTCTGTTTTCGGGGGCTCCACGTTCACGGCTCCGAAAAGACCCAAGGTCAACTGGGCGTTCGGACCGGTGGTGGTGGGATTGTCGAAACCATTGAAATCGGCCGGAGCGCTGTACATCAGGTACGATCCGCGCGCGGCGGCATAGAGCGTGTATACCGCCTTGCCTCCGGGCTTGACGACGCCGCTGAAGTTGCCGTTGACCACCGGGTTGGCGCCGACATAGGTTCCATCGTCGGCAATGCTATTCACCAACTGCATTCCGGCTACGTGGACAGAGGCGTTTCGAGTTGTCGATTCGGTGGCAAGGAATAGCGGAAGATTGTTGGCACCCTTCGGCGCCACGGGCAGAATACTGGGACTGAGCAGGTTTTGAAACGTGATCTGGAGACACTCGCCCTCATGGACACGCAGTACCAGCGGACGCGGGCGCTTACCCGGCTTCAGTTGGACATTCCCGGCGGAGATCGTCCCGCCATCGGCGGGAACGACGTCGGAAAGGAGCGCGTACATCATTCCTTCCGGGCGAACTGTCCCCAGGCGATTGATCGCCATGACCTGATCCAGCGCGACGACGGACGCAAAGACTGTGCCGGCGCTATTGGGACACGCTACCTGACCAACTACCGGTAACGCCGTAAAAATCGTACAGCAGAACACTGTAATGCGTGACACAAAAATGTCCTTGCTCCTGGCGAAAAAAAGATAAGAGCCCTTCAGGCTTTGGCCCCGCACTAGCGGGCGCACGTATAAACCCTAGGGGATGCTTCGCTTTCACTCGAAAGCGAAACCCACTATACACCAACTTAATGTGGAATGTTCCAACTATTTTTTTCAAAACCACTGTCGCAATTTCCGGCACGTTCGAGGCCGTCTGCTTCAATTCGCGATCGCCACCAGGGAATTCACTTCGACATTGACGGAATTCTGCCCATAGCTTCCCTGGGGGATAGCGTTCAGCCCAAATTCGCTAATGACACCTGGCCCGAAGACGAGACAGTGGGTTGACCCGCCGAACTGGAAGTAGCCGATCTGTTCGCCTTTTTCGACGCATTGACCTTCCTTGACGCTGATAATACAGGAGGAAACTTCAGCCATTCCGATCGGGATCACGCAAAGCAGACCGATGGACGGCTCGTCGGCTTCAATGAAGATCAGCGCTCGTGTCGCCACATGCGCGATGTACCCTTGTGAGTTGTTCGGCCCCACTTCGTCGAAACCGGCCGTGGCCGCCTCGGCATAGTACGTGCCTTCCACTTGATGGATCGCTTTGATGGTCCCGCGGACCGGGCTGTGCCAGCGGTGGTAGTTCTCGGCGCTAAGGTAGGCCTGATAAACGGTGCCGCCAACGAATTT
>Ga0163144_10011741_pt1 | contig 18494 bp, 16 predicted proteins | sample OliLak19BULKMAT1_FD_123175 | JGI IMG/M metagenome (GOLD analysis project Ga0163144, IMG submission 123175) | Freshwater microbial mat bacterial communities from Lake Vanda, McMurdo Dry Valleys, Antarctica - Oligotrophic Lake LV.19.BULKMAT1 | ecosystem: Environmental > Aquatic > Freshwater >... | reverse complement strand
GAGTTGGACGCCAGCAAGGTAAACCATCACTAGGGCCGCAGCCGCTTGCGCAATGAACTTCGGCAATGGCGCGATTTCGTGAATGTCGTCAGCGATGCCTACCGCCATGATGATGAGCATGGCGAGCGCCATGGGCCAGGCCGCGGCAAACGGCAACTGCGCCAGCCCAACCGCGCAGGCGAGGGCGATGGCGATGCCGCCGACCAGCGGCGTGGAGGACGCGTGCTCTTTGCGACCGCCGGGGTGGTCGATCAGGCCGAGGCGGGGCGCGAGGCGCATCAGGAAAAGTGCAAGTGCGATCGCTGCACAAAATGCGGTGCCAATAATTACAGCGGATTGCATTTATGCGCCTGATTCACGTTTTTGTTTAGTTTAGTAGCTGCAGTGCGCGCTAATCGCATGACACATGGTTGCATTTTAGGGCTGCCGATATCGAAGGGACGATCTATTGCGCTAAGCGCTGCCTTGCGCGGCACAGGTTACCGCTACCAACTACGAACCGGGGCTTGCGTCTGCAATATCACAAGCCCTTACCTTGAAAGATGACCCTTATCCCTCTGCCAATAATCTTCAAATCCAGCCACAACAAGCCAAGCGGTGTGAGCTTCATATATTGATCGATATATTCATACTCATACACAGGATTGCCCATTTCCGGCGTGCCTTTCATGACGTGACCGAGGCCTAATAGTCCACCTTTTATGAGGAATCGGGTGACATTGCCCTGGGCCAAGTCGCGTTCATAGTGATGCACCGCAAGCGGCCGCGGGCCGACAATACTCATGTCGCCACGCAGAACGCTGTAGAACTGGGGTAACTCGTCGAGATAAAATTTTTTCACAAACCTACCCACGTAGGTGCGGCTCTTAGGAGACCATTCGGCTGAGTAGGCATGCCAGTCACCTCTCGCTGCACCCTCTTGGTCGATATACGCAGTCTTGATAAGGCGAATTTTGTATTTGGGAATGGTCTTGCCCGCGCTAACCGCGTTATAGCTAAAAAACATGGGCCCTCTGTTCTCGGGGAGTATCAGGCCCTCAAACAAATAAGCAATCCAAAGCAGAAGCAGAATTGGCGACGCGAACAAGAGCGCAAATATCGCAACAACCTTGTCGAAAATGACTTTTGGAAGCCGGTCGTTCAGCGGCGTTTTGCTTGCGAAAATATGCGGGTATCTTTCGCGAATCTGCTGTGTGGGCGGCTTGTAGGGAAAAGCTTCTTTCGGTTCAGGTGTTTCACTCATAAATCACACGACTCCAATATATTCACTTGACGCCAGTCGGCCTTCTCAACCGATCACGAAGATGGGCCATTCAATCTTTCCCTAATTTGCACTCCAATATTGTTGTGTGCGGCAGGGCTAAGTAGTCCTTCTTGGGGGCCGAGTCTAGCAGGGCGCGTCAGCGGCAGTCTATGCTGCTGGCCTACGGGCGCTTTCTATTTTTCTGGCTTTTCTAGAATACACGCCCGCAAATCCTGCTCAAACCGTGAAAGTATCGCCTCCTTGCCGAAATTGGCAACCGCGTAATCGCGGGATGCGGCACCCAGCTGTCGGCGCAAGCTGGCATCAGCGACAAGAATAGAAATGGCATCAGCGAAGGCTTTCACGTCACCCGGTGGCACGACAATGCCACGGCCCGAGACGACATTGAAGATCTCCGTGCCCATTGCCGCCGCAGCGACTGCCGGGCGGCCGCTAGCCATCATGCCAGTCAACTTCGAGGGCATGACCAGATCGGCGGCGTCCGCGCGCTGCGGCAGCGCATGGATGTCTGCGGCATTGAGAAGCTCGTTTAGTTTTTCTAAGGGTTGCAAGGGCAGCCAAGTAACATTTTCAAGATGACCATACCTAGCTTCAAGCGCAGCGCGCTCGCCACCATCGCCGCACAAAATGAACTTGATGTTGGTCCTTTCCTGAAGCAGGGAAGCGGAGTGGAGCAACAAATTCAGCCCCTGCTTTGCTCCCATGTTCCCAGAATAGAGTACAACCGAATGATCGGCGCGGACTCCTAATTGCTCTCGAAATGTCGACGATGTTTCTAGCGGAAAAATCGACGCTGTATCGGCCCAATTTGGAAACAAGACCTGTCGGCTTTCTGGGACTCCTTTCGCAAGTAAACGATTGAGCATTGATGTTGAAATCGTCGACACACGATCAAACCATCGAAGCAGGTGTCGTTCAAGAAAGGTGGCGAGCCGCCACGCTGTATTGCTCTTTAGTAGGCCCAAAGCGAATGCTGCATCGACCTCAAAATCCTGAATGTGTAACCAAGATTTAGCGCCACACAAACGCGCCACCAAAACCGCCGCTGGTGCGCACATCAACGCAGGCTCAACCACCATCACCACATCCGGCTTCCAGAAAACTTGGCGCAACATCACCGGAAAACTGGTCAACGCAAAACTCGCCAAATGCAACAATCGCTTTGCCCCCGAAGGCCGCGCCGGCACCCATAGCGGACAACGATATACTTCAACTCCCTCGCCCCTTGTGGGAGCGGGCTGGGGAGAGGGGGTAGCGTCAGACGCAACCTCGAGCCGATAACGCCATGCCGAATAGCCATCCGCAACCCGCCACTCAGGGTAATAAGGCTGCGCTGTCACTACCCTCACCTCATGCCCGCGTGCAGCCAGCCATTCCGTCATCTCGCCCGAATACTTGCCGATGCCGGTCAGCTCTGGTGAGTAATTCAGGCCGTAGATCAAAATCTTCATTTATATACTGGTACGGAATTGCGTCTGCAGAGGCTGGATGAGACCTGCGTGGTAGAACGCAGACCTGCCTTACTTTTCATACGAGTGTGGTTTTCGAATACCGCCCTTGAAAAGCTTTCGAATACCGTTTCGTACAGTCCCGTCGGCCCTTAGAAAAAAATCTTTGAGCGGTTCATCAGGTCTGCCCCGAAAAGCTGTTACGTGCCGATATTCGCCATCTGTACGGTCAGCGTGATGGGGTGAATAGTAATAGTTGGAGATACAAGCGCGCGAGCCGTCACCAGTAATGGGATCAACAGAATGCCAAGACGACCGATTGGTTACCATCACGGCCAGTCTATTGAATAAGGCGGGAATCTTGCGAGGCTGCTGTTTCACGCCGAAATCCCATAGCTCAAGATTTCCACCAAACTCAGAGGTCCAGTGCGGGGTGACGTAGTACAGTAAATTCAGGACGCGGTAAAGTTCCTGATTTCGATCATGTGAATTGTCAAGATGCGTTCTAAGAAAGTTACCTTTGACCATTGCGCTTATACCACCACGAGTCAGCGTCGCATCTGGGCTTAACTCTTTGATGGATGTGATTTTGCTAACAACGTCGATTACACGTTGATCATGGAAGGCGCACAAGGCTTCCTCCAGTAAGGGGTTGTATCTGTCCATTTGCACGGCGACATACTTTCGTTCCCGAAAGCTTGACTGACGGACCATGTCAGCTGGTGGCGGTAAGGCCCTGTAAATTTGACTAGCGATGTCCGCTGGTAGCAGCTCCTCCACAACGCATGTGCCAATTCGGCCCTTCGCCGCGAACTCCTGAGTAAGCTTATCTTGCAGCCCGCTTAGCCTGTCGCAGATGTGCGATGCAATTTCAATTCGGTTCATGATTTATTTTCCATGATGTGCTGTTTCCAAGTTTCGATTGGCAAACAAAATATCCATCTCTATAATTTCGCCAGTTCGCGGTGCGAGATGCCAACTCAAAGGGCGCACAAACTCAAACCCCATTTTGTCCATTAGGGACAGCATTTCGACGAAGGAAAGCTCGCCCTCATAGAGTGAGTTCATCGACGCCTCTAGAAGTACGAACTCAATTTTCTTGAGAGAATTTAGAGCCCCCTTCAGAACACGATCTTCAAAACCCTGTGCATCTATCTTCAGCAAAACCGGTCCAGTTACTTCGCATGACGCTAGGGCTTCATCCAGCGTACAAACCTTAACCTGGATGATTTGTGAAATTGTCTCCTCAGGAAATATCTCATTTCGACGCATGCTTTGCGGCAAAATCGAACTAGCTTGATCCCGCCTGTTAATGTTGAAATCAGCAACCCCAGCAAATTCACCAAGCGCAATCTCGACCACCGACATGCGCCCCAATTTCGCGATGTTCGAGCGCAGCCGGGCCGCGACTTCAGGCGAAGGTTCGAATGAATACACGTAGGCGGCTGGCCACGTCTTGCGGGCTGCGATCGCAAACTGCCCCACATTGGCGCCCACGTCGAGAATGGTAAGTGGGTTGATGCCAAATCTGCGAAGGCGAGAAGTTACAAGAAATGACTCAAGCGAAAACTTGGGCCAGCTCGCCAACGCGACAAAGGATCGTTTGTCTTCAAGCGCGGAAACGACTTTGTGAAGAATTTCTTGGAGATTCATTTCAAATCTGCTTCTGTTCGCGCAACCACGTTACGGTCAGCTTAATGCCGGTTTGCATGCTGTAGGGAAGGGGGCCAACGATTTTTTCTAGCGACGTCAGGTCATATTCCATTGGAGATAAGAGATTTCTGAGACGAAAGGTTGTCAGCGGTGGTGCGCGCCAGCCGAGGGCCTTTGCTACATCGCCCAAGTGTGCCGCGCCGCGAAGTATTACTACAGGTACGGTGCGGATATCTGCAACATTCATTTCTCGCTGAATGGCATCCGCCATTACTCTCACTTCTATGGGGGGGTAATCTGCGAGATATAACGTCCGCCCGTTGACGCTTTCAAGCGGCGAATTAACCAAGGCATCCAATTCGTGCACGGTGTTGAGAACGAAACCGAACGACTTGAGCGTTTTGTATTTTGCTGCATGGACATACCTTGCTCTTGCAATCGAGAGAAAGAAAGTTTTGTATGGAACGTCAAACCATGGCCCCCAAATTGATGTGGGTCTCACAATAGTCCACGGCCTAGAAAGCAGTGTGCTATTCCTTACGATGGCCTCACCCATGGCTTTGCTCTGCCCGTACAGTGTGGTGGGATGCACATCAAACTCGTCTTTGGGTTGATATCCAATCTCACATACCAGCCGCGACGATGCGAAGATGGTTCTCTCCAAGCTTCTGCCGGGGGCGAGCGCGGCAATCATATTCTCGACGCCCTCGATATTGGCGGCGTAGTCGCCATGCGTTACGCCGTCCAAGTCGGTGCGCGCCGCCATATGGTAAACAACATGTGGGTCGAACTCGGCTATGAGCTTGCAAAGCTTGTCTCCGTCCAAGATGTCAGCTTCTCTCCATACATTTTGGTGAGCAGCATTCCGTGGTGCGGCGCAATCTATGTTTTGCACTGTGTCGCCACGCTGTAAATGAAATGCTACGAGATTTGTGCCGATAAATCCCGAGCCGCCGGTAATTAGCACTCGTTTCATAGCGGAGCCCGGCGCTTGTTTTGTGTTCCGCTCAGCAGTTGCTCATACGCCGCCGTCATGTCGCTCGCTACCGCTGGCCAAGCAAAGTGCTCGCGCACCAGCGCTTCACCACTCAATGCGAGCGTTGACGAAAGTGCCTTGTTGTTCATTATTTCAAGAACCGCGTTGGCCGTTTCCGTCGGGTCGCAGTTGGTTACTAGTCCAGCTGCGTGCGCCACGATTTCGCGCCAGATGTTCACCTTGTTTGAGATAACGACCGGGCAGCGCTCTAACATTGCTTCTATGATTGCGATGCCAAAGTTTTCTGTGTACGAGGGCAGTACAAATACTTCGCCGAGAGAAAATGCTGCGGATTTTTCCGCGCCGACTAGCATCCCAGTGAAAGTGGCGGCTTCCGTTAAGCCAGCGTTGGTCAGCCAGCCTTGAACTTGTTGTGCGTATCCATCTAAATCGGGCCCGACAATTAGCAAGTGCGCGTTTGGAATCGCTTCTTTCACTTTTGCAAAGGCATCAACAAGAATATCTAGGCCTTTCTTGAAATTTAAGCGGCCTAAAAACAGTACGACTCGCTTGTCTCTAAGCTCTGGGTGACGCAAGACAAGACGCTTTCGCGCAGCCTGAATTTCGATTGCAGTAAATTGCCGGGTTACGTCTGTGCCTTCGCGAACGACAATTGCAAGCGGTGAAGCACGCCGCTCGCGCAAGACGTTCTGCATGAATGCCGTGGATTCGGCAAGAAGTTGCTCCTCTTCGGCACCGTAGTGGATTGCAGCTGCATGTGCATAGGCAGGCCCGTCCAACAGCACTTCATGTGGAAGCTTTCGCCAACGATGGTGCCGAAACAAGAATGGATCAAGACTTCCATGCGGCTTTACGATATACGGCTGCTTATTCCAGCGGCAAACCCATGACGTAACCGGCAGATGGAACCTATAGAGCGAGTGAATTTCCACGATGTCAAAAGATGCGCATCGCTTTATCAACGATCGAACAAGCGATGGCGAAATCCAGTAACTACGTGCGCCGAAGGCTCGATGAAACCACACGGTGACGCCTTTGATGGTGCAGGCGCCTGCGTTGTCCAACTGCCAATTGGCAGGAATATCGCGCGTCGTAGTAAAGATCTCAACTTCATGGCCTTGTGCGGCGAGCGAAACACATAGTTCGAGGCATGCAATTGCGGCACCACCTGTTCGCTCACCTAAACTTCCAACTACGTGCAGGATTCTCATCGCGTTTTGGGATTACGCTAGGGCGAGGTACGATGTTGCTGGGATAGCTCGCCCAGCGAACCCCCACTTTTCCTGCTGCGCGTTAAAACCTTGGCACAGCCTTTCCGGAAGTACTAACTCTGAAGGCGGTGTGGAGATTTCAATTGCGTGAATCTGCCTTGCGGCGTTCTCAACCCATGCAGGGGCAACAGAAATGCCCAGAAAGCTACAGACGGTTTCAAGCGTAGACTTCGGTGCGGCGCAGAGTTCGTCAAGCCGTATTTCCAGCAGGCGCTTGCCGAGTTGCTCTCGCCAGCGGTCAATTTCCTGCAAGGACACCAGCCATTCGACAGCGCCACGCTGAAAATTTCCTGAAATTTGGGCAATCTCCGAGGGCACCACCCCCTGCGATGTGCAGTCACGCGCGAGGTGGTGCCACTTTGCGTCGTTTAAGCCCCACCAGGTGTTGTGCTGCCGCATGAACGCCACCTTATAGGTGTCCCCATCTGCAATTTGCCTGATCGAATTTGCAACTTGCATACCGTCACGAACGATATGGATGAATTTGGACCCGGGGTTTAACGCCTCGATGAAACCAATACGCCAGGCATTGTGAGGGGTCTTTTCCAAAAACAACTTGCCGCTTTCTAGTAGACCGGGACGAGTCAAGTTTTGAAACCTGCGCCGTGCCTGATGTGTGCAAACTTCCGAGCCAAATATGGCTTTGCCCTTGCCGTGACCAAAAAATTCGGTGACGTCAGTTTCCTCGGCAACAACGCGCCAAAGGTAAACCGGTTCAAAAAAATACCGAACGTTCGTATTGCCCTCGAGTGTCTCGCCGAGGATCGTTGTGCCGGATCGACCGCTGCCGATGATATATGCAGCGCGTGTTGTGTGTTCATCCAGCGGGCGACCGATAAGGCATTTAACTCTCGCACCCAAGTAGAGGGCTTGAAACGCTAGCCACCGTGCAATCGGGATCACGGGGTTGGTTAGATTCCGCTGAACAACCCCTGATTTTTTCAGCGCACGCAGATCCTTTGTAAACGAATGGCCAAGGAATTTTTTAAGGGGCGATTGCCTATTTGCGTCGCGGCCATAGATCGGCCCATGCGCTATTCGCTCGTAAAGACCCTTCAGGTTTCTGGCGTGCTTTCGAAGCCTATACAAAATAAACGGCAGGTAGTCTCTTGCACTGAACTGTCTGCCCATCACTTTTTGAAATATCTGCGCCTTGTATTGGCGAAACAACATATCAAGTCGCATCGATGAGGTGATGCTGGCACCGTGCAAACGAAATTCACTCCAGAAACAATCAACTAGTGCGAAGGAAGCGCCTTTCAGCGCCATATCAATATAGAGCTCCCCATCCCATGCCACTTTATTGTTTATGTTAAAGCCACCGGCCTTTCGGTAGATTTCTGCTCTAAAAAAAGTAGACTGCTGCATGAGGACAGCGGAGCCGTAGGCAACCGCATCAAGGTCGAAACGATCAGAATGACTCTTTCGGGAACGATTGCCGTCCACATCTGTGATGTATGTATGCCCCGAGACAACGTCAACTTTTGGATTGCGGGAGAAGTAGTCAGCGGCGGCGCGAAGGGCACCGGGCAGCAAGACGTCGTCTGAATTGAGAAAGCCAAAAATTTCGCCAGTTGCCGCGGCGAAGCCCTTGTTGAGTCCGTCAGCTGGGCCAGCATCTGGGCCGTAGAGCACTTTTGAGATTTTCGTCCCATAGCTTTCAATTATTTCCTTGCTGCCATCGGTCGAGCCCGGGTCCACAACGGTATACTCTAAGTCGGGATATTTCTGATCCAGAATTGATTCGATCGCTTGGCGCAGGAACGCAGACTGGTTGTAGGAAATTGTGACTATTGAGATTTTCATGCTTTTTGCGTGATTTTTACGCCGTGGTGTTCAGCCGCAAGTGACTGGATTTTGGGTACTGCCGCGGTGAGGCCCACGAGTAACCAGAATCCTGCGTCGTAATAGAAGCCGGTTCGAATCAGCGAAATCAGCAGCATCCCTGCCCAAGATGCAGTAACGGCAATTGAAATCGATGTCCATACGTTTATTGATCGCGATTGCGAATCTGACATCGGCGTGCTCAAAGTCAGAAGTATTGAAGTGCGGGCGCGGGTCAGAAGTCCAATCGCCCCAATCAAAAACGCCAGAGTGCCAGCGATTCCCGTTTCGGAAAGGAGCCGCAACAACAGGCTGGCGGCATCATCCGCGTTCAGTCCGTCCAGTACCGAGAATAGTAACTCAGGAGCTTTTGCTTGATAGCTTTGCGCGTGCGCACCTAGCCCCACGCCGATGAGGGGGCGATCCGCCAGATTTGTTTTGGTAACCTCCACGTTGATGCGGACCGCCAGTGCAGATACCTGTTCAGTGAGGAAGACGTTATCCCCCGTGCTGAAGGGGTCTAAAATTGATTCGATGGTGGCAACCTTCGACAAAAATTCTGAATCTGAAAAATGCTTGGCGATATTCAGCGCACCCAGTCCAATCGTTAGCGCGATGACTGTCCCCGCGATGAAGTGAACTTTTTTGCGCTTCGTGAGTGGAAGGTAGATGCATGCCAGCCCAACAGCGACTAGGTGAACGTATCCAAGAATGGACAACGAAATCAAGTAGCCAAGCACAATGGCGGTAGCACACCATAGAGGCACAAATCGTGCCGCAGCACTCCTAAATTGTGCCCCGGCGATGCCAAGCCGAACCAATGCGAATCCACATGCGACGCCTAGAAACCTTGTGAAGTGGGCTGGTTCTGTACTAATTGAATTAACTCTCGTCAAACCTCCAATTTCTCCTGGGTAGTTCCAAACATCGCCACCAGCGAAAGTGTTCATGTACGAAAAATCGAAGAGTCCACTGCCGCCAAACACATTGTTGTCGAGGAACTGCGCCAGGCCAACAAGTGCCAAGAGTGCATATGTGAGCACTACGGTCCGCACAATTGTTAGCAGGAACGATGGCTGATCATAAATAGCGGATGTAACCGCAAATGCAAATACACAAGCGGCAAACATCCCAGTTATTTGTATAAGTCCCTTTTGTGCACTTTCAGCGATATAAGGAGAGAAAGCAATTGAGATCGCGCCTACAGCGAGAAAGTACATGAATGGCTTTAGCCAAGCCTCACGACGGACTGCGATAGTGCTGCGACCGCTTAAGACAAACAGCACCGTGGTCGCGCTCACCACTGACATTACGACAATCGCTGGTGAAATGTATTTGCCTAAAATGTACTGCCCGAATAGCGTCAGCGGCGTGACGACAATTAAAAGGAGAATGAGCTTTTGCAATTGTCTATTTTAGGTAGATGAAATGGCACAGGCTTGCCGTAGCAAGTTGCAGTAGGCGAAATTGTAATGCCCAATTGCGCCTCTACGGCGATTGCGAATCTAACCTTGCGCCCTTACTTCCCCGAATCAAGCGAAATCCGAGTTTTTGTACGATTTGGCCTAGACCCAATTCACCGATTGAATGTCCCTCATATGTAAAACACTTCGAAGGCGTTAGAGGCGTGAAGCCAGAAGCTTCGACAAGGTCAGATCGCAAGAAAAATCCATTGCAACCGATACACCCGATAAGTGCATAACCCTTGGCCGTTCCAAGTTCATAGAGTGATGTGATGCTGGACCCCGATTTACCCCATTCAAACGGCGCACTTACGGGATTCACCATGGCATTGCCAGGCTTGATCCGTATATTCATTTCGATCACAACGACCTTGGGAGAAAAACTAGTGAGTGACTTCCAGACGTGATAGTCGTTTCCGTCGATATCTATCGACAACAAGTCAAAATCATTCGGGGTGGCACATTCTGTCAAGACTGAGTCTAGCGAGTTATTCCCTTCAATTTCGATGAACCTGTTTACGCAACGGACAAGCTGATTGTTTGCAAAGTTCTGCTTCAGAACTTCGTAGCGATCACGCGCTCCTTCGATGTAAACCCCGCCGAACCGATGTTGATTGGCTAGCGCGTAGGTATTGCTAAGGTGCTTACCGTCCCACGCGCCGAACTCTACGAAGAAGTGCGAAAGCGGCGCGTTCCTTTGCAGAGTGGCCAATATAAATTGAAGCGCGCCATCTTCCCCGCATTGAGAGAAATGTTTTTTTCTGTAGCGTTGCAGTGAGATATTTAGCATTGTTGAGTCTCCAATGGAGTATTTACGGAATCTGGCTTAAGCGCAGCAAGCTGGAGGCGTGGCCGCTAGCCATCTTCGCCAGCAATACCTCTCTACGACATATTGGTAAATCACGCTTTGAACAATGTTGGAAATTGCGAAAACCCAAACCATCTTCAGAAGTGTGGTTCCTGAGAAAATTGCTATTGCAATGAGCGCAGAAGCAATTGCCACATTTAGCAGGTCGAAGCAGACGTTTAGCCACGGCATGCCTCGCCCATTCACTAAATGGTACGCGGGGGGGGAGAAGGACAGGATGAAGAAGCCAGCAGAAAAAATTCCTATGAAAGGCGTGATTTCCTCGGCCATCGTAGGGCCCAACCAGGCGGTAAGAATTGGCTTTGCCAGAAGTGTAAGCGACAGAAGTGCAATTGCTGAAAATGCAATGCTTACTGCCGTGACACGCACATACATGGCCCTTAGCGCCTTTATATCCTTCGCCCCGCTGCTGATTGGGAACATTATTTCCGTGGCTGCATTGACTGCGGCATGCACCTTCGACACCAAGGTCTGGCCAAGCGTATAGGTTGAGACTGCGTGTGGCCCGAGTGTCGCACCCACCACGAGCCGTTGCCCGTGAGTAAAGAAGTTTGAGGCAAGCGCATGCACCAAGAGGGCTATGCTGTACGATAGCATTCGCGAAAGGACAGCTAGCTTTGCGCGGCCACGCGCGAAGTCAAGGTCGTAGGCAGTGCTCGCTCGCATCGTTAAATACGCGGCAACGGCTAGGGCTATACCATTGGCTGCGCATCCCCAGGCAACGACCTCGCTCAGCCCGCCGCCCGCAAATTTGACTGACCACGCCGCGCCACCATAGGACACTGCGGTCTGGAGCGCGATTGTTGCTGTCGAATAGTCGTACCGTTGCATGCCTTTTAAGGTGCTAATAAATAGGGTAAGTGGGAGCGCAAGTGCTAACTGCACCGCTCCGAGCTTTATGGCATCGGTAGCGGCGTCGTGCATTCCTGCCGGAACATCCATCATTTGGGGAAGAAAATATGCGGCGTGCCATAAAAGTGCAGAAAGTCCAATGCCCAGGCTCACATAGAAAACTAACCCCGTTGCAAATACGTGTGAGGCACTTTGCGGCTGATTTCCGGCCAGATCTTCCGAGAGAAATTTAACTACGCCGGCACTTACACCTAGATCAAAAACGCCAATAGCACCAATTGCAGCGCTTACTAGGATGAACAAGCCAAAGCCTGTCGCGCCCAATTCACTTAACAGTACCGGATAGGCCACGATCAAGATCACGGTTGGAACCACGAACCCAAGTAGCCCGTGCCATGCACCAGAAATAAGTTTGGCACGCATTGGTCCGCCTCTCAAAACATCTGCCGGCGCTGAATTGCCATCCGCTTCATCCACTGAAATGACCGCTTGAGTGTCTTTCTCAACAGCGATGTCGAATACGCGGTGTTGCCGGTCCCATAAACGCCAAGAATTTCCGGCGGCGCCAAAGGCATCCGCCAACTCCATCCTTCAGAAATTGCATGATGCGTGGCTTTTGCCAAGACATACTCAAAGTGATTTCCTGCTGAATCATCCACCTGTTCTGCTAACGGCAATAGCTTCGATTGGAGAAACTCGGTTGTCCCGCCGAATGCTCTGCTGTCGGCCCACCTCAGATTGTCGCAAAGGTCGCAGACTATGGAGCGATTTGGAGTTGAGACTATCCCTGAAATTAGCACCCGTCCGTTGGCTAAGAAATACCGCCCATTTACCTTTAGGAAATGCAGACTTTCTCTAAGAAATTGTGAATGGTGGTCAGCGTACTTCAGCGCGATCATTTCGCCGTACCCTTTCCCAAACGCACGAGGAAAGTCTTGGCCCCAGAAAGACAAAAATTCGACTTCAACCGATTGGCCGTGATATTCAGCGACGATGTGCCGCAACGACGATAGGTCAAAGCCAGAGTTCTCTACGAATACTATTTTCCGCGCGAAGCCAGATTCAAGCCACATCCGAAGTGCTGTTTCATAGTCGGAAAGTCGCAGACTCGTGTCATTACGCGCCATTTCGGAGATGCCAGCCACATCGATTGTTGCAGTCAGGAGCAGACAAAATGATGAATTAGGCATCTCTAATTCACTCGACCTGAGGACGGAATTAACCTATGACCGTTCTCGTATCCAGTCGAAGGTGCCGTCGCAAAGTGAATAGGAATAAGACGGCCGGTCTTCACTAGGCCCCGCTGATGGCGCAAACTTCGACCAATCCATCGCACAGTGGCCGTGCCAACCAACCGAGTGAGGTCGATACCTGGTGGTGGTAGCGTGTTTTCTTTTCTAGACCGAGGATTGGGATGGCTTCCAATACCCGCAGCGCGCCGAAGCCGTCGGCATTGGCCGTGTATTCCGGTTCTTCAAAGCTCATTGCCACATGGCATTGCGCCTCGCTGTTGTAGATTTCGTCCGGCTGCACCTGCTGGATGATGCGCGTCAAGCTCATCGAGTCTCTCATGTCGCCGTGGTGCAGAAAGAGCTTTGCGTCTTTCTCGTGGCGTTCTTTGTACAGATGATAGGTGCGGTCGGTGTTGAATAGCGATGTGCGGCGCTTTATGCCGTGGACCACGTAGCCTTTGGTCAGCAACAGCTCGGCGAGGTAGGAGCCATCTTGGCCGGTGATACCGGTGATCAGTACAACGTGCGCTGTGGTCATGTGCGTCTTGGTCTAACGACGATGGTAGAGAAATGCAAGGTAAATCCTAGCATTGCTGCGCAGTCTGAGGAATTTTTGGCTGAAAATGCCCGCCAATTATTGTGTTTGGCTTTTTAATGAGTAGTGTTTGCCGAAGTGGCCAAGTGCGTTTTCGTGACTTGGAGTCTATGTCAATTTGCATACGAAGGGGAGATGTGGTTTGACGGGATTAGGGGAGGAGGGGAACGGGCGACGTTGGGTCTCAGATCTGTTCAGGGACGACGGGCTACTGTTGGCTGAGCAGTGCCGAAAGCCCCGCATCGAACCCAATCGCCGGTTCCCAACCCGGCAACCTCAGCAGAGTCGGCGTCCGCATCACTTCCCTCGCGCGATACGGTCGCTCGCCCCATGCGACGTTGAGACGCTTGCCAGAAGTGACTTCGTACCGAGTCGCCAGTTCGCGCAACGGCAGTGGTGAACCAGAGGAAACGCCATAACGGGTGTGTTTGCCGACCTTAGCGGTCATCGCGGTCGTAGCTGCTAGCTCGTAAGCGGAAACCACGTCATCAATGTGCACAAGGTCGATTAGTTGCTCACCAGCAGAAAATGCAATCGGCGTTTCCGATTCGCTCGCGCGCTTGAAGATGTTCAGCAGTTTGTTACGCGTATCGCCGGGCCCGTAGGTATCGAAAAGCTTTAACGTGATCGCCCGAAAGCCATGCGCGTTGCAGTAGAAGGTGACGATGTCTTCCGCCGCTTGCTTGGTAGCGGCGTACAGGCACACTGGGTCATACGGCGCGTCTGGGTAGTCCTCCTGATAATGCTGCCACGCGGTGCCGGTATTAATGAGTATTTTTGCGCCCGCCTGCTTCATGCCTTCTAACAACTGCGTGGTGAAGGTCACGTTGGCATCGATCATCGGTGCGATATCTTGCGGCGCGTGGTCAACGCGAAACATCGCCGCCAAATGGAATACCACGTCGGGGTTGGCTTTAATGATTGCCTGGGTGATGCATGCGGTAGTTTGCGCGTTGGCGGCGGTGTTGGCAGACTCCAGGTGATGGATGGTGAGGCGCTCGGCGATACCTTGAATGGCAGCGAGGGATGAGGTGGCGCGGGTGAGGATGTGGACGTCTTTGCCTTGGGCAACCAAGCGGTGCGCGAGGTGGCTTCCCGCAAAGCCCGTGGCACCGGTGATGAGGCAGCGGGTGAAGTCCGACACGATCAGTTCGCAGCCGTAAAGGGGGACACAAAATCCGCGAAGCCGCCAAAGCTCTTATCGCGCGCTGAGGTTGTCGGCGCGGTAGCACCTAAGCGCCAATCAAAGCCAAAGCTATCCCAGTGGATGCCGCTGTCGCTGGCAGAATGGTGAACGGTGGAGGTGTGGTATTCCAGCGCGGCCTCATCGCTCAGCGTGAGAAATCCATGCGCCATCCCGTGCGGTATGTAGACGGCTTGTGGGTGGGCGGCATCGAGCGTGAAGGTGGCGTATTGCCCGTAGGTGGCGGATTGCCGTCGCAAGTCCAGAACAACGTCCAGCGCGCGCCCGCTAAGACACCGTACCAGCTTCGCGTGGTCGTGCGGCTGCGTTTGGAAATGCATGCCGCGGATGACGTTGCGTTTTGAAAGCGAGACAAACGATTCCGGGAAGTCTGTCTCAAGGCCGTGTACCGCGAATGTTGGCGCGTGGAAGGTTTTGAGAAACCAGCCGCGTTCGTCCTCGATGGCATTGAGGGTGATGAGTTTGACACCCGGGATGGTGGTGTCGTTGAAGGTGAATTGCATCGCTGGTATTTGGTTGGGCGTTAAAACCCCGCCCCCATAAACTCCGAAATCTTCTGCGCGGCGTAGTCCAGCATTTCAGTATCAAGTGCCGGGAACACCCCAATCCAGAACGTGTTCGTCATTACCGTATCGCTGCGCGCAAGGCTATCAGCCACGCGGTAGTTGCGCCCCTCAAAGTAAGGCTGGCGCGTAATGTTCCCGGCGAACAGCAGGCGCGTGCCAATCCTATGTTGATCAAGATACTTCAACAAATCCACACGGTTCACCGGCGCGTCATCCCGCAACGTAATCGGAAATCCAAACCACGATGGGTCGCTGTTTGGGGTGGCTTCCGGCAGGATCAAAAATTCCTCTAATGGAGTGAGCTGCTCTTTCAGGTATCTGAAATTTTCCCTGCGCGCCGCGATGAAGTCGTTGGCGCGGTCCAACTGTGCAAGGCCACAGGCGGCTTGCATGTCGGTGATCTTCAGGTTGTAGCCTACATGGCTGTAGGTGTACTTGTGGTCATAGCCTTGGGGAAGGGTGCCAAGCTGCCAGCCGAAGCGTTTGCCGCAGGTGTTGTCCTTGCCCGGTCCGCAGTAGCAGTCTCGGCCCCAGTCGCGGAATGATTCTATGATACGTTTTAGCTCACGGTTGTTGGTGAATATTGCACCACCTTCGCCCATGGTGATGTGGTGCGCAGGGTAAAAGCTGAGTGTGCCGATGTCGCCGAAGGTGCCGACCATTTGTGGCTTTCCGGCCACCGGCGCCCCCTCTCCCCGGCCCTCTGCTTCGCTCCAAGTGTTGCCTTGTCCCACGAGGGGCGAGGGGGTAGTAGCGGGGGTGGGCGTGGTGTAGGTGGCACCGAGCGCATCGCAGCAGTCCTCGATCAGCCAGAGCCGATGTTTCTTGCAAATCTCGGTGATTATTTTCAGGTTGTATGGGTTGCCTAACGTGTGCGCGAGCATGATGGCACGGGTTTTTTCGCTGAGCGCAGCTTCGATCTTGCTGGCGTCGATGTTGTAGGTGGGGATGTCCACATCCACAAATACCGGCACACAACCATTTTGGATGATGGGGTTTACCGTGGTCGGAAATCCTGCGGCCACGCTGATCACTTCGTCGCCCGGCTGTAGCGCTCGTAGCCCTAAGCTGGGGGAGGTGAGGGCGGTGAAGGCGAGCAGATTGGCCGACGAGCCCGAGTTGGTGGTGAGTACGTATTTGACGCCTAGAAATTCGCCAAGTTTTTTCTCGAAAGCATCATTGAAACGCCCGGTCGTCAGCCAGCCATCGAGTGATGCCTCGACCATGTTTTGAATTTCTTTTGTCCCCAATACTTTGCCTGCGGCCGGGATTACCGTCTGGCCGGGACTGAAGGGTTGTGGGGCCAGGCTCTGCAGGGTGTATTGCTGCACCAAAGCAAGAATCTGCTGACGGAGTTCATCTTTTGTTTGGGGTGCGTTCATTTTCTTGTGCGAGGAGGCGGGCAGCGGCTGATTTTACTTGAGTGGCTTAGTTGCGTTCATAAAGATGCAGCCAGTTCCGTCCCGGGTGGGGCATTCGGTCTAAAAGCGACTTGTCGGATGCTGCAGAAGCGCTAGCATTAGCGGGGGTTTTACGGCGAATGTACCAATTTATTAAACCGCCTACGAGCAATTGTGGCAGCGCAGTGATTTTAACCTGCACTTGCACGATCTCTTCTTATTAGTCACCACGTAATATCTTTTTGGCGATCACAGATCCTCCATACGAACTTGCGGCGCCTGCCGCTTTCGAGCCTAAGCGATATAATTGCCTGATGAAAACCAATGAAGAATGGCTTCTCTGGGGGGAGCGTGACCCGCTTTGGGGAGTAGCGAGTTGGCCTGGCCGGGATAAGCAAAACACGCCTTGGACGGACGCGGAATTCTATGCGCTTGGCGCCGACTGGTCAGATTTTCATGTGCATTGGAGCCAATACGGCCTTGACCCAGTTGATGTACTAGAGATAGGGTGCGGTGCTGGCAGGATAACCAATCGTTTGACGGAAAACTTTAGCCGTGTCATCGCAACAGATGTGTCAGATGGGATGTTGCGTTACGCGAGAGAACGAGTGCTTTCCCCGATCATTGATTGGCGAATCTCAGACGGCAATCGCCTTCCCGCTTCGGATTTAGCCGTCACGGCGATTTTTTCATGTCATGTACTGCAGCACTTCGAAAGTACTTCTGCGCAGATCAGTTGCTTCGCGGAAATGCACCGTGTGTTGAAGTCGGGTGGTACGATATTTGTACATATCCCGATTCATCAGTTCGCGGACTGGAACCCTGCCTTTGCGCGGATTGCCCGTTTTGGCTATCGTGCATTTCTCGCCTTGTCCTCGTTAAAGGCCACGATTCGCCGGGCAATGATGCGGGTAGGTGGACGTCTCTACATGCACGGTGTTTCAATAGAGCAGCGCGAACTCTACACGGCATTGCAACGTATCGGCTTTGAGCGAATCGAAATGCTCACATTCCCGATCGGAAGTAACGGTAATCTCCACACATGTGTTTTAGCGACCAAACGCTGATTGCGACGAACACGCCATACCGCGCTTCGACGAATGGCCGGAGATGCGCGCCAATGCTAGGGGTTATCCATGGAAGCGCTAGGTCTTTCTGTATTGCTTGATCTGCTCAAGCGTGAACTGGTGCATATCGTTGCCGCTCGCGTGTCCTTGGTACCAATCGATCAACCACGCCAGGGTTTCATCGAGATTCAGGCGCGGTTTCCATCCAAGCTGCGTGCGGGCCTTCGATGAATCAAGTCTCAGGTAAGTCGCTTCATGGGGGTGGTCACCTTCGTCGCTCTGCCAGCTAGCGCCTTTACCCCACTGCGCCACGAAGCGCTTAGCGATCCACTCAACCGGGTGAGCGTCGTCGTCGGCGGGGCCGAAGTTCCAGCCAGACGCGAATGGGGCACCATATGTATACAGCTTTTCGGCGAGCGTGAGATAGCCTGCTAGCGGCTCAAGCACATGCTGCCAAGGTCTGGTCGCGTTAGGGTTTCGAACCAGCAGCGGTTTCGCCGAAGTGATAGCGCGAATGAAGTCAGGGATCAACCGATCCTCGCACCAATCACCGCCACCGATTACATTGCCAGCGCGCGCCGACGCCACCGCCACGCCGTGCTGGCTGTAGTGGTCTGGGTGAAAGTACGAGTTTCGAAACGCCGCCGTGACGAGTTCGGCGCAGCCCTTGCTGTTGCTGTAGGGGTCGTGCCCGCCCATCGGGTCACTTTCCACATAGCCTGCATGCGTTGCGCCGAGTTCGCGGTTTTCATAGCATTTGTCACTGGTCACGATAACTACGGCGCGCACG
>Ga0163144_10011739_pt1 | contig 18497 bp, 26 predicted proteins | sample OliLak19BULKMAT1_FD_123175 | JGI IMG/M metagenome (GOLD analysis project Ga0163144, IMG submission 123175) | Freshwater microbial mat bacterial communities from Lake Vanda, McMurdo Dry Valleys, Antarctica - Oligotrophic Lake LV.19.BULKMAT1 | ecosystem: Environmental > Aquatic > Freshwater >... | reverse complement strand
TTTCCTGACGCGGAGGATATATATATTCGCTGGTCAGAGGGCTATATTGGCTGGGTTTGGCCCTGCGATTCTCGTATCGAAGTGCGTTGCGGGGCTGAATATTTAGTATGGAGTTTGAAATGAGCAACTTTTATTTATCAATCGGAAAACTTTTGCGGGTGCTTGATTGCTCGGTGCCAAGTCCCGGAGCAGACCCCGATATATGCGCGGGTTACATCGAGGACGCGACACTAAAAAGCGAAGCACTAGTCGCGGAAGTTAAAACCCTACGCATTCGAAACAAGAAGCTGGCTGCGGAAGTTAAAACCCTGCGCGCGCGAAACAAGAAGCTTGAAGCATGTCAGTACGACGAAGACCACGATTATGCTGGCATCGATATAGAAGTAGGCAGCGACGTGGAGTGGTGGAAATGAATACCAACAAAACTAGGAGTGAGAAATGAGCAATGAACAACAGACTAAAGAACCTACTGCTGTGGATAAAGCAGCTATTGCGAAAGCCGAAGCCAAGCGCGAGCGTCGCAGACAACGAAATCTCAAAACTAGTAGAGGCTGAAATGGTACTTGATTGGAGTGACAAACGCAGCAAGATCTCAAAATATTTCACTGTGAGAGAAGCTTGCTGGCTACCGTCGTGGGGCATACTGCACCGCCCGAATGCAGTCGAGAAACAGAAAATTCTGGAGATGGCGGTAAAAATGGATTTGATTCGCGAATTGCTTGGAAAAGCCATCGCGGTACATTGCTGGATTCGTCCGACCTCAGTGAATCGTCCTGGCAGCGGATTTCACAAGAAAGACTATAACGGCGAGGTGAATGGAGCACATGCATCTGGGCATATTTCGGGCGGCGCCGTGGACTGGTCGTGCAGCATGAATTGCGACGACGTGCGGTTGCTGCTGGAGCCTAAGTTGGAAGAACTTGGGATCAGAATGGAAGCGGCACCCGGCACGAACTGGATACATGTGGATACAAAACCCGTAATCAAAAATGGATCGAGGTATTTCAGGCCATGACAATAATAGACCAATTTTGCGAGGAAATGCGCGCCTACATCGTGAAGTATGGGCAAAAATACCAAGATTTTCTTGTTAAGCTGCCGCCGTGGGCATACCAGCAGGTAGAGGATGAGGCGGCAAGTCACCGCGCCTACAACACCACCGCGCCACGGGGCATAGAGGTCGTCTATTATTCGATGTATGGCACGGTTACGTTTCGCGCCGCGCCGGTGGAGCGTGCAGAGATTTGTGACCCTGCTGGCTATATGTTCCATTCATATGATCTGGCAAAAGTACCTGTGCTCATCGGCTGCAAACACCAGTGGGTTGTCAGTCACGGCTTGTTTCGCTCATATTCAGATTGTTCAAAATGCGGTGCAAAACATGAAGATTTGCAGCACGCAGTTTAACCCCGGCAGAATAGGAATGTTTTATGTACAAGAAGTTACTTAGTTTAATCGTGCTCTTATTTATTTCAGTACCGGCATTTGCAGGTACAACTTTCTACGTCGATCAAAAACGTAGAATCGATGTTTCCGGCGAAGTCGGCAGACAAATGATCCCATTGGCGTCAAAACTGGACCACATGTCGAAAGAGAGTAGTTCTCCAGTCGATATTGTAATCAACAGTCCTGGCGGCAGCGTAATATCGGGGCTGGTGTTCCTTTCTGCGATGAAATTGGCGAAAAGTCGTGGTGTAAAAATCCGCTGTGTAACAACCCTATTCTCAGCGAGCATGGCATTCTTCTTTTTAGCAAACTGCGACGAGCGCTATGCACTCCCAAATAGTTTCTTGCTTTGGCATCCAATTTCGATGGGATACGGAGACAGCCAGAGAAGTGACACGTTGACGCACGATGCGAACTGGATGGATAATGTCGAGGACATTATGATTCAAGAAATTTTGCCTACGATCGGCATCTCGTTAGCTGATTACTTATATCACAGGCACCACGAAACGATGTGGACCGCAAGTTTGCTAAGTAAAATTGCACCGAAATTTCTAGTAATAATTGATAATGTTGTGGGCGTCGATAGACCATTTTTGATGGAATGAAATTATGTTTAAAAACCTTTTTAACATGGTACTGATGCTGTTTTTCACCTCACCAGCACTAGCTAGCAATTTTCGCTTGCTGGAGCTGGACACGTTCGCGATGGAATTTTCCGAGATCGGCGACCTACGCGATCCATATTATCCATATGCATCACCTCGCAGCGACGCACGAGAGAAGTGGCGCGGCACAGTGGCAACTGAGTTCAATCTGGCGCTGCTTGCATACAAAAATTATGGCCTATTTTTTGACAATCGAATCGCTGGAGATGGCACCAACAAACAATTCCGCACCGTCAGCTGGGAGTGGACAACACGCCTGCAATTGTTCCCGTCGCTGTATCTATTTCATTATCATCTGAGCGAGCACATTCTTGAAGCCGCCAGCCCACACAGTTTCCCGCTTCGCAATCGCTTCGGCGTACACATAACAATGTACGAACGAAAGTAACTTTAAAAACGGTTTTAACCATGTACTGGAGTAACAATGAAGAAAAATAATCCTGGAAGCCTGACCGCACCGCAGCAAGCACGCAAAGAATATCAGAAGAAAAAGCGTGTCAGGCGGCAGGCAAAGTTTCAAGCGGCGCTCGATAAGCGGGTGAAGCTTCTGGTGAAGGAAATTCTAAGACTGAAGCAACTAGTAAAACAAAACGAAGTGGAGACTAAGCGCAATGAGTCGAAAGTTTGATGGTGAAAAACCACGGCCAGAACTGCTGCCGGTAGATGCGCTGAACGCAGTAATCGAGGTGCTGACTTACGGCGCGCGGAAATACGCAACCGCAACCGAATCTGGCGATGATAACTGGCGCAAACCTGGATTCAGCTGGCGGCGGTTACTAGGATCTAGCATGAGGCACTTGCTTGCGTTTATGCGCGGCGAGGACATTGACCCCGAATCAGGACTGTCTCATTTGGCACATCTAACTTGCAACGCGCTTTTCATGACCGAACATCACATCAAAAAACTGGGAACGGATGACAGGTTCAAATATCCGACACCAGAGAAAGACGCATCATGATTGACATACGCAAGATCCTGGAAGCGGGACAGGCAGAACTAGACAGGCGGCACGCCGAAAAGGAAAAAGGTAAAGCAGGAATATATCGTGTGGGCAGCGTCGGCGCTATTGCCGATGACGGGCAAATATATGGAACATGCCATCGAATAGCTATGGCACGCAACATGGGCATCGACAAAGAAATTGAACAGTCGCAGAAGATTATGTTCGCTGCTGGGGAAGCACAAGAAGATTACACATGGAGAAGGCGACTCGAAGCCGGTTATCCAGATGGTAAAATTATTGGGCACGGCGAGAAGTTCGAAGTTAAGTTTGAGTTATCAAATGGCAAGCTAGTTACGGGAAGTCCCGATCTCGGAATCACCGATGCCGATGGCAAGCTGCTTCTGGGACTGGAGCTAAAAGGGATATACGGGTACAGCACAGCTATCGCGGTGTACTGCGAAGGACGCCCAAAAAACGAGAACTTGATTCAAGCAGGAGCATATTCCGCATTCTTGGGCGGCGTAGATTACGCGCTATGTTACACACAGGCGGGCTGGATGCCGGTTAATTTCTTCGATCAGAAAAAGTACCCGATCAAGCAGATTAAGCCATTCGATCGCATGTTCTATCTGCGCTGGGTGAGGGACAATCTCGAATATCGTAATGAGCTGAAGCCGGACTGGATTAAAACAACGATCAGTAAGCAAGGGATCATTGACTACTACTTGTTGCTCCAAGAAATGCAGGACAAGCGGGAGTTAGGGCCGCGTATCAACAGCCACTCAGTTGATGGCACTGAGAATAAATGGGGGGCGGAGAGTAACTGCAAATACTGCGAATTTTCCCATGCGTGCAGTGGTTATGAAACACACAAGGACTTTGATCGCTGGATCGAAGAAATCAAACAAGCAAATGGAGACAGCAATGAGTGAGAAGAAGGTGGAAAAGCCGCTAAGTATTTTAGACAGAATTAAGGCAGAAAAGAAAGTCACGGGCAAGAAACTTTTCGGTGTTATCGCGGGACGCAGGCTAAGTGGAAAAAGCACGATCGCTGGAACGCTGCCTGGGCGCACGTTGATGATTCAGGCATCCATACTTGAATCGGGGAGTGAGTCGGCTGTGAGCCTAGCGCGACTACTCAAGAATGATTTGTATGTGACGACGTTCAACAGCCCATCGGATTTGATGAGGATAATCAAAGAACTGGAGCAAGACAAAGACTTCGATAACATCTACATCGACGGTGTAACCGCTGTTACCGAACAGCTGACTGTTGACCCTCGAATATCGGCGATCACCAAGAAAAATAATTGGGATGGTTTTCGCGAACTTGGCATCGAAGTACGGGCATTCATGCACGCCGCAAAAAACCTGACATATCCAGGTAACGCGGCCAAAGCGAAGAACGTGTTTGTAACCTGTTCGCTGAAAACGAAATCAGATCCGAATGGCAACATCATCGATGTCGAGATGGAAGCGAAAGGCAATGTCGCAGTTTCGGAAATCACAAAACTTGGCGAAGCAGTAATCACACTTGTTAAAGTGCAGACAGACGATGGCGAAGTTCGCAAGCTGCTAACGAAATCTCAGGGCTACTGGCCAGGGCGGATTGACGGACTGCTAGATCAAGAAAATCCAGGAATGATCGATCCTGATTTGGGCCAAGTGTTGGCTCTTCTCAACAACCCGCAAGGAGTTAAGTAATGAGTAAATTTTTAGAAGCAATGAAGAATGCTCGCGCAACCAAAGGCTTGGATAAAGTTCTCCAGGGCAGCGGTAGCAGCTATCTCCCCGAAGGTACACATGATGTAACAATCACTGCGGTGGACAGTAGCAAATTCGCTGAAGACTCAATCGAAGTCATCTACGCTGATGATGCGGGCAAGCAGCAGAAAGACCGAGTTTTCCTAGTCGGCAACGATGGGGATATCGGCTACAAGGTAAAGAATTTGCTTGCTGCCACGATCCCAAGCACGGTCGCATATGAAGCGTTCTTCAATGAACTTGCTTCGGGCAACACCGAAGCTTTCAACATGCTGACTGGCATGAAGTTGCGCATCACGCTTGGATTCGTAAGCGGGTACAAGATCAACTTGGTGAAAGATCCAATCGAAGGCAACAAATTTCAGGCTGTGGACGTTGAGAATAATGCACCGCAAACGGAGTTGTTCCAAACAGTAGACGAAGCGCGCACCGCTGCCGAAGCTAAAGGGCTTAACCGCGCATATACTCGCGTAAAGAAATCAGAAGCAAACAACGGAGAAGCCAATGTCGCAGCATTCTTATCTGCTAGCGAGAAGCAGCAAAGTGCCACGGCCAGCAACAGCAGTGTTGTCAGCGGCAACTTTGTCCCAGGTACAAAGCGCCCTACCTTCGTCTAAGTATGGCTCGCTTTACGCAATAGATCTCGAAACAAGCGGAACGGATGCCAGCTCGCCACTTGCTGGTGTGGTTGGTATCGGTTTCGCAAATGAAGATGGCTGCTTCTATATCGATTTACGCGGTATAGAAGTGGCTGCCTTCAGCTACCTAGTCGAGTTTCTACAGAATGTAAAACTCACGGCATTCAACGTGCTGTTCGACGGTGCATTTTTGGCGGCGCTAACAGGCCGCTGGCTTGATTGGGTTGGTTGTTCATATGCATTGTTCAAGCAACTATCTTCCGAGGGCTACGATGGACAGTCGTGGCGGCTAGAAGTAGCGCAACTGGATGTGCTTGGCTGGCCAGTATCGAACAAAACGCTGCTTGAAGATATATTGAAAGAGCGCGGCGTAAGCAAGGCGGATATGGGCACGCTGGAACCAGAAGTGCTAGGTCCGTACTGTGCCAGTGATGCCGATGCCGCGTGGCAGTTATGGCACCATTTGTTGACTGTGATAGCAGAACACGACTTCAAATTTCTGATGGAATATCATGAACGCGAATTCATGACTGAAGTACGACTGCTAGCTGAATCGCAGTTTCTCGGAATACAAACTGATTTAGATGGACTTAAGTCCTACCACCGCGATCTATCCGGTCGGATAGATACCGCTCTGAATTCCTTTCTCACTCATCAAGATGTTGCTCACCACATTGGGGCGTATAACACGGCAGTTACCGGCGCTATTGATGGCGCTGCGCCCCCCCGCCTCACAGCAAAGGGTGTGGAAACGGAGCGATGGAAGAAGTGGCCAGAGAGGCGAGAGAGATTAATTCAAGCACAATGTTTCAATCCGAATAGCACGCAGCAATTGGCTTGGCTGTTCTACGAGAAGATTCATCGTGTTGTGAAAGAGCGGGCGGACCAAGTAACCATTGCCGTAAATGGTAAAGAGTATGAAGTGGAAAAGACAGATGGCGGACAGCGTTCGGTAAAGAAACAACTACTGCCGCTGTTTGGCGAGCCGGGAAATCTGTTACGCGACTATAACAAGTTGGCGAAGGAAGCGAGCTATGTGGAAGCAGCAATAGCAAAAGCAGAACCGCGTGGTGGTGTAATCCACGCAACATTCAATTCTGTTGGAACTGTAACAGGGCGCTTATCAGCAGGAGTACAATCGGATGACTGAAGTCAAATTCAATTTGCAGCAGCAGCCGAAAACACCAGGATACCTAGAATGTTATAAAGCGCGCGCAGGCTACAAGCTGGTGCAGGCCGATCTCACAGCAATTGAACCACACATCATCGCAGAGTTTAGTAAAGACCCCACGATGCTGAAACTGTATGGGCCGGGCGCGGCACCGAATGATATTTATCTATTTGCCGGTGCCCACATCGCGCTGTTTCGTGACGAGATTCGCAAGTATTACGATCCTGACAAGCCAACGGCTGAATCGATTGCGTTAGCGAAGAAGCACTGTAAGCAGCTGCGGAATATTTGCAAGGCTATTACGTTGGCCTGCGGCTACAGCGCGGGTGTAAAAAAAGTGCGTTCGATGTTGATTACGCTAGGCTATCCAATGACGATAGATGAAGCAAGAATCATTCATCGGGATTACTGGCAACTGTATGCGGGAATCAAAAAGTTTCAGCAAAAACTGGAAATGATCTGGAGCGAGCAGGGCGGATACATACCAAGTGTTTTAGGGACACCAATCTGTATCGCAGCGCAATATATTTCGGACGCGGTAAACAGATTCGCACAGACTTCAGGACATATGTGCCTACAGAAGTTTCTATATCACACAGACAAACTAAGGACCGAACGCGGCATTAGAATGACACCGTGGATAGCAGATTGGCACGACGAGTTTATATTCGAATGTCTTGAGGCAGACGTACCCGCAGCACTGCAAGCAATCGTAGATGCGCTGGAAATCACAAATCAAGAGCTAGGCATGACGATTCAAATCAAAGCCGAACCAATGGTTGCAGACAACTTAGCCGAAATCAAACTTGGCGATGAGTACAGCGAATGGTTAGCAACAAAGCAAATACAGGAAATAAAATGAACGTAACAATAAACTTTAGAGTTCCCGAAGAACAAGAAGAATTTGATGATGCTATGCACGGCACTAAGTACCGCGCGCAGCTCGATGAGATCTGGAATAAGATATTCCGCCCCGCTTTCGGAGGCAGGTATAGCGGACGCCACGCCGACGAACTAAATCTGCTAATCGACAATGGCAGCGCGCGCCATGTGATAGACATGTTATCCGATATTTACCGCGAGATAACTAAAGATAATAACTGAATAAAAAGTGAGCGGCGGCGTGGGAAGCGGGGATGCTGAACTGGGTCGCGGCCAACGGTCCCCTAGAGACACGCTTGAGGATGACGCCGGGTGGTTCCTGGCTGACGTATTAATCCGTCGAATCTTAACCAGAGAAGACGGTAGGCCGAAGTCGCGTCGGCCCGCTCACCTTACGAGATCGCAGCAACCTCGTTAAACGCTGCACCATTTACAGTAAACCATAAACTATAACCCAGCAGGAAATAATATGACGTATTGGGTTGAAACGCGCAGCACTGTGCGCCGCACCGGCAAGCCTATGCTTGTGCCGCTGGAAGATATTTATAACAGAACCGGATTTAGGAGTGTCTATTCTTATGAAGTTACCACAAAAGATGAAATTCTGGCTGCTGGATCTACAGCTAATCTTCGCGGTACTCGTGTTTACAGCGATATACTCTTTGTTGATTTCGATGGCACGGATTCGACACCGTTTAAGAAATATTTAATCAGCCATAATATTGCATTTGAACAGTATGACAGCGGCGGTCGCAGCGCACACTTCCACATCAAAATCGAGCCAATGCTAGGTGTCGATGTACCCGCTCGACAGAAAGCCTGGATGAAAGAACATGCACCAACTGCGGATCACTCGTTCTATCACCCTGCTGGAATGTACCGACTACCGCGCACCTATCACGCAAAAACTTCTCGACAGAAGGTGCTACTAGAAACACACACAGGGCAACTACTAACAATCCCTGAGCTGACGGTGACTGCACGCTCCCGCAACAGCGATATCGACGATGAGGGCAGCAGCGAGAAATTTTATATTTTCGTGCTGACAAAGAAGGGGCAAGGACAGCGCAGTATGCATTTGTTTACAACCGCCGCTGCTGGATTCAAAGCAGGGTTGGGCTGGGACACAGTGATGGCTGGATTGAAATTTGTGAATAGTCGGTTCGATGAACCACATCAAGAGTCAGTATTAGATTTGCAGTGCCAGGGCGCACTACAGTTCTGTGAAAGGACATATGGAAACGCACGTTAAATGGCCACAGGGCTACACCACGTTTTATCGGCAGGTCAGGGCAGCAGCCCCACAGATCTTGACCGGAACTTTATTAGCGATTGATCCTGGCAGTGTGTGCGCTGGCTATGCTGTGTTCGTGGCTGGTGTCCTGGTTAAATCGGGGACGATAAAGTTACCGAGTGCTGTGATCTACGACCGCCTCAAATATTTATATAGGGCAATTGGTGAGATTGTGGAGAATCCCACAGTAACTGTTATCGAAGAAATTCGGGGGCAAAACTTTTCCCACAGATTCTTGATATACAGCATCGGCGTATCGATTGCCGCGACCTCAGCGCCCATTACTATAGAGCTACCATTAAATGTCTGGAAGGCTTTAGCGAAGGCGACGCCTGAATACAAAAAAACAGATGAAAACGATGGCATTATGATCGGGGCATCTCTTATTCGCCTCGCCCGCGAATTACAAATAAAAGAAGATTAAAATGAAAAGTATATTGATTGATATGACGGGGGTCGTAGCTGGCCGCCTGCTTGTACAGGGGCGTGCCGAAAATTCTAAACACGGGCATATCAAGTGGAGCTGCCTTTGTACATGTGGCTGCCGTGTTGATGTAGCCGGACAAAGTCTCCGTAATGGCGAAACAAAGAGTTGTGGCTGTATTCGCAAAGAGCTGATGCAGGCGAAAGCAACTGATTTGCGCGGGCGTAGATTTGGAAGGTTGCTTGCACAAGACCGCGTTACTGCGCCGCGCCCTACTTATCTGTGTTTATGTGATTGCGGTAAAACGAAGGTAATACCGAGCACGCAACTTTTGGCGGGCCGGACTAACAGCTGCGGCTGCTTATTATCAGAGATAGTAAAAAAGCTTCACACAAAACATGGCAAATCTAATACGACAGAATTTCGAATCTGGGCGGGTATGATCGCGCGCTGCTATACCCCCAGCGCGACCGGATACAAGAACTACGGTGGGCGCGGAATCACTGTCTGTCAGCACTGGAGAGATGCATTCGCAGGCTTCTACGCCGACATGGGACCACGCCCCAAAGGTATGTCCTTAGATCGAATAAACCCAAATAGTGCGTACACACCAGAGAACTGCAAGTGGAGCACTGCTTTAGAACAGGCGAATAATAAAACAGACAATCATTTCGTAGAAGCTTACGGCCAACGCAAAACCATATCTCAGTGGGCGAGGGAGCTGGACGTAAACCGACGAGACTTGAACGGCGCTGTTTTGAAGGGCGAGTCGATTGAGTGCTATGTCGCCCGAATAAAAATTAAATTACAGGATATAGCATGCGCATTCTAAACCACGTTCCGGCTGGCGTCGTCTTGCGCCCTGTTCAGCGAGACATGCTGCTAGCTATCGAGGAAGCATACCGCACGGCAGATGTATTCGTAGTACGCGCCCCAACAGGCAGCGGCAAAACAATTATCAGCGTGGTAATCGCGCGCTGGCGTGCTTCTTTGGGCGAGAAGACAGCATATGTGCAGCCAACAAACATTCTGGCGGCGCAGGTAAAAGAGCGTCATCCAGAGGTTCATATACTGAATCGCAAGAGTTCTTATCATTGCGAAATGTTTGACCGCACCTGTGCTGAGACAGCAGAAAAATGTAAGAGACAATGCAAAGGTTGTCCATACACGCAGGCTAAAAAGCTAACCAGAGTTAAGCCTGTCACGGTGCAAAATCAGTGGATTTACTTTAGTCACAGTAACTTCGAAAAGAACGTGATTTTCGACGAGGGCCACACACTGCTGGAAACGCTGACTAACTTCGGCGGCGTGAAATTGTGGCAGCATGAATTCAATATCCCAACCGACTTTAAAACTGTCGCTGACGTTGTTGCCTGGATTCAAGCAAAGATGCATGTGCAAGAAGACAAGCGGCTGGCTGCTGCGCTGAAAGATATTCTACGGATACAAGACGAGGCCAAGCTAGAATACAACTGGGATAAGCATCGTGGTCGTGATGCACTGCTGCTTCACGTCAAGCCACAAAGTGTTAAGTCTATCGGCGAACTATTCTGGCCACGGCAGAAGGTTAAGAAGCTGTTCTTGCTATCTGCCACGCTACATCCAATTGATATAGCCGATCTGGGATTAGAACACCGACGCGTTGTATACATCGACGGGGATTCACCGATTCCAGCAGCAAATCGTCCGATCTTCATTAAGCCTGTTGTAAATCTGTCATATAAGCTGTTGGACGCGGCGCTGCCTGTGCTTGCGAAAGAGATCAAAATCATCATGGATCAGTACCCGAACAAGAAGGGTATTGTGCATGTGCCATATGCGATTGGGCAGCGGCTGCGGCCACTACTTCAGGATGAGCGACTAATCTACCATGACCGCGAAACCAAAAATGCGGCGCTGGAGCAATTCAAGCTATCAGAACCGGAAGCGGGCAAAGTGTTTATCTGTTCCGGTTTATTCGAAGGACTGGACTTGCCCTACGACGCAGCGCGCTGGCAGATAATCGCCAAAACACCGTTTCCAAGTCTTGCTGATCCTGGCGTGGTAAAGCGGGCAAATGAGTCTGCTGATTGGTACAGCTGGCAGACACTCAAGAAGCTGGTACAGGCATTTGGTCGCATCGTGCGCGCTGCCGATGATATGGGCGATACCTACGTCCTAGACTCCAACGTATTGAGACTAATCAATGAAGATCTACGTCGAGACAAGAAGCAGCGCATGATTCCAGCCTATGTGCGGGAAGCCATGAAGTTTGTAAAACCGTAAACGACTATATAATTAAGGAGCCTATTGCATTCGGCAATGGCAGGAGAACTCACGCACATGACAACAACTAATGCAATCGTATCAGCAGTCCTCGCCTGGGTCACAGAGGGACGGACATACGATTGGATCGCTAAAACAGCCTCTAATCAATTTGGTGTAGACTACACAGCCGAAGCTATTCGCAGCTTGTACCGCCGCCATAAGCACAATAACGACGTTACAGACCCTATTGCACAAGTCAAGGTATTGAAGGAATCGGCTAGAGTAAAAAAAGACAATAGTCTCAAGGGCAAGCAGAATAAGATACTGCTAGACCACATGCTCAACACCGAAGACATCGTGGAACAGATCCAGGATGCGGTTAAGGCACTGAATAAAGTCAAGGTGCCAAAGGTAAAGAAAGTAGCAAAAAAGGGACGCAGCAGTATCACCGCTGAGTTGATGTTGAGCGACTGGCACATCGGCAAGCTGACCGACTCATTTAACACAGAAGTAGCGCGGCAACGCATTCGTACTTACATGGTCGCAGTGCTCGCCGACTTTGAGCGCAAAGCTGAACATTATAACCTGGAAAAGATTGTGGTCTTTCTAGGCGGCGACATGATCGAAAATTCACTGATGCACAACATGGAATCAATGTCTGGTTGCGAGTACCAGAATCCTGAGCAAATACGCGCCGCCATCGAGTTGATTTTTGTTGAGGTTTTTCTTCCGCTTGCCACTACGGGTGTTTCAATACACGTCGTCGCTGTGGCAGGAAATCATGATAGGCCGCAGCAGGACAAGACAATGAACAAGCCAGGAAAGAACTCATTATGCTGGGTTCTTTACCATGCGCTCAAGATGCTTACACGGCAAGCGGGTATCAAGCAGATGACGTGGGATATACCGGAAGGTACATACACAGTGTACGACTATTACGGCGACTTGATTTTGTTTGAACATGGCGATGAGCTGATCGGGGGATCTACACGCGACGGTTTCGTGAAGCATCTGATGGCCCGTAGTCAGCAGGTTGGGCGTCTATTAAAAGGAATGCGCTTAGGGCACTTCCACTTTTACTATCAGCAAGACAGTGGGCAGGTCATCATTAACGCATCACTTAGCGGGCAGGACAGCTACGCCGAAGTGAAGGGATACAACAGCAAGGCAGGGCAAGTTGTGAATTACTATGTAGATACGAAGAATCGCAATTGCTCATTTTATCATTCATTTTTGGTGCAACTTTCATGAATAACATAATTGAATTTCCACCGAAAAAAAGAGCCACGCCTTGGGTTATGGCACCAAACCGCGCCGAAATCGATAATCTGCATTCAGAGATCTTGTTACTGGCGCAGGAAGTAACTGACATAAAATCAGCCAGCGTTTATCTACATGAAGAAGTCACCACGCTATCTAAGCTAGTCAATAAACTTCTCTACGAACTCAAAAAGAAGAAATAAACAATGGGCATTCCATACAAGATCCTGGTGGCACTCGTGCTGCTGGGCGGCGCATTTGTGTCTGGATATTACACGCGAAGTCCAAACACTGTCGTCGAAACTAAGATTGAAATCAAAGAAGTTGAGAAGGTGATTACAAAACGGATCACAGAGAAAGAAACCAAGCCAGACGGCACGGTGAAAGAGACGACTACAGAGAACATATCAGAAGTCACCACTAAGAAGTCTGACGAAAAGAAGGTTGCACAGATTGTTCCCCAGGAGGCGCAGTATATCATCGGCGTCCAGTGGGGCTTATCTCGCGACATGGATTATGTACCAGATCAAGTACAGGTAGGCAGGCGCGTCATCGGTTCAATCTTTGGGACCGCTGGATACAGCCTTCAACATAAACAAGTCCTCGTGGGCATACAGGTGGAGTTTTAATATGACCGCATTCCTTATCTATCTAGCCATCGGTTCTGTATTTGGTTCTTGGTTACACGTTTATCACAGATTGCCCATACTGATATATCCAATCTCCGTGGTCCTGTGGCCGTTCCCACTTTACGTTTTACTTACACTATACCACGAGAGTTAATGTGACATTAATTTTACAGGCCATAGCACTCTTGTGCCAAATCGCACCTAGCTACAACGGGCAGGGCATCTATCAAGTACAAACGGCGCAACTTGATTGCCAGCAGCAATACATTCTGTGCATCGATAATCCCAAACTTAAAGGCATAGATCCTGAGTACCGACTCAAGGTTTGTGTCATGTCACGAAAGATTTAATTATGCCACATCACGATTGGTCCGATAAATACTTCGACTGGATCGGGCTACACACAGCTATCCATAACATTCTACGCACGCTGCGCTGCTGGGGACGTATAAGTACACACGGCAAAGAGAAGTTCGGCACGTTCCGCGACCAAGCACATCCGTGGGATGGATCTATGTTCGAGCTGCTGCGCCCTGGTCATTGCTACGTCCCACGCTGGTATCGCTGGTTATATAACAATGTAGACTATCCAATTGTTGTGCGAGCTGCGCGCTACTCTGGCTTCTTATGGCTGTTCCGCAAATGGCAGGCCACTGTGTATAACTTCGCGGTGCAACAACAGTGCAAGCGGTATCCCCACTTAATCGACGAACTCGTTGTAAACCTGGACCTCTACGAATGGGTCAAACCCGGAATATTCGGCGCTGTAGACGGAACTATAATTCACAAAAAGTGTTGGAAAGTATTCGGCGAGGATTAGCTCGCTGAATCAATGCGGAGAGAAGATGCCCCTATTTCAGTGCTTCATAACGAGGCGTTGACGGGACGCCTACAACCGCGCCGAGATCGCACCTACCTCGATAAACGGTGTTTCCCCTTCACGCCTCCTATCCTGCCAGCTTGACTTCCCCACCCTATTTTCGATATAACTTTCCATAGTGGCTAAGGGAACGGATTGCAAAGTCCATTCTCCACTTTTGCATCCAGCGGAATCACCAACAAATCCGCAAGTATAGCAAAATCAGTGGCTAATTATTGCCCGCTTCCTTGGCTCAACACTTGACCAACAATGTCCGATAATATGGACGGGGGTGCGGTATGGCCAATTCATTCTGCTACGCAATTCGAAGACCAACAGGCAAGCACAAGTCGTTCTCGATACAGAAGCAGGTACTGCCCAGCGGCAGCAGAACCACAGTTTCCCTGGAAGCGGTAGATGCCATTAATCAGCAGTATCAGCTTGGCACTATCTCGTTCGACGATGCTATGCGCAAAATGGAAGGTATCCGCAATGATCTATACAAAGAGCGCGACAAGCTGACCCCGCGTCGAGATCTGTTTCATTCGGCAAATGTTAAAATATTGGATAAGTATTGGGAAGACGAGTATGGCGACCGCGATATATTACATCGTGAGGATCGTTATGGGGATCTGCGGCGTGCGGTGGACGCTATAGGCAGGGTTTCCCTGGTGGCGGCCAGTAAGCAAGAGATGAATGCGGCCTTAGATGAGTCGCTTGGTAGCGACGCTAATAAGCAACGTCGCGCGGTGTCTCGTATTAACCAAATACTGCGCTATCTGGGACGCCCGTTCGCTCTACGCAAGAAGCGCGAGGATGTGAAGCAGCTAGCCTATCTAACCCTGGCGCAGCTAGAGATAGTGCTGGCTAGGTTTCAGAATGACCCCGATTTAACCTTGCTATACCGTGTGGCGTTCGTCACTGGTTGCCGTGCTGGTGAACTTTTTGCCATTCGCCCAACTAGCATTCGCCAAGACGGAACAGTATATGTTGAAACGCAACTAACCAGCGACCTAGAAGAGAGGCACACAAAAACACGCAAATCGCGTCGTGTGTGGGTGCTCCCAGAAGGACGCCACTGGATAAAAATGTGGGCGCAGCTATCAATGGCGCAGAGAGAAGGACTGCGTAATCGTAAGCACTCCACGATGCTGAAGGCGGCATGTCGGCAGGCTAAACTTGCCCAATGTCGATTACATGACCTGCGACACAGTTACGCCGTACATTGCCTATCTGTACTGGGGGCACCGATACAGCTGGTTGCCCAGTCACTTGGCAATTCTGTCACAGTCTGTGAGAAGTATTATTCGGGGTTTGTGCTTACAGATCCGGGGATTGAATTTCTGGAGAAGCTTGCGTTCAAGAAAACTTCGTAGTAGAGTGTGTTCCATTCTAATTGGCGACGTGCCTGAGTAGTCCAAAGGACGTGATTGCAAATCACGAAAGTCATGGGTGCAAATCCCATCGTCGCCTTCCTGAGCTGCCTGATCTGCCTGTACGGTGCTTATACGCCTATAGGTAATTATTTGTATGAAAAAAGGAGTATAATTCATACAAGGTAGGACTAACCGAAAATCTTCAACCAGCTGACCACGATGCCCAGCGACACGGCAAGCAGCCCCACCGCTTTAACGACACCCTTCAACTGCTGGACATGTTCCCTGACTGGCTTTATGTCAGCAGCGACCTGTTCCACGCGTGCTTCCAATTCATCGGTGCGCTTAATATGATGGGCTACGTCTTTGGCTTGTTCAGCTATTGTAACTTGGATCTTGGTAAGATCTTCGCGAATATCTACTTGCGTATCTTGCAGTCGATTCAATCTATCTTCCAGCCAAATTTGGAGTTCATGAGAGGTCATTTGACATCCTCGTCGTCGTCTTGAAGTAACAAGTTAATGGCTGGGAAACTCGTAGCATCGCGGACACGGGGAGCGGCTTTGCCTATCCCTATTGCCGCATCAAGCGCCGATTTAGCAGATGCACCTTTGCCATGATCCAGAAGTGCGCCAATAGTAGCAGCAGTAACTTCGGCACCTGGCATGGGTATCATTCTACCGATTCCACTAAACCACTGAACAAGCCGACTGCCGTTAGGCGATCCGCCCCCTCTGAATGCTGTGCTAACCCGTAGCGTTTCGACCAATTCGTTGAGGTCGGCTGCTGATGGATCATTCTTCTTTGTGAATTCAGTTAACTTGGCGATGGCATCGCGTGTGCCTGTCTCTGGCTTTATTGGACTTGCAAATAATAGTTTGCGGATTGCGTCTTGCGCCTGATTGGGACGTAAATTGCCAACTTCGGCTAACGTAGATTCAGCCGCCGTGCGTGTAGCCATAGCCGCTTTTGTTGCGCCAGCCGTAGGTAGATTCAGTACGGCACGCTCAAGAGCTGGTTTATTACCAAGTTTTTTCTGTGCATCTAGGTAAGGATTCAATCGCTCCATTACCTTGCCATTATTGCGCTTGTCTAAATATTCTAAAAGTGCCCGTTTCTCACGATTATCTGAATTTGCTAGACTGGACAGAATTGGCAATTTGTTATCCTTGCCGAATGTCTTCGAACCGCGTTCAGCAAGCGCGGATTCTTTGGATAGCTGTGCGCGTACTTTCTGGTATGTGGCAGAATTGGCCATCTGCGAATCTAGGATCTTGTTAATTTGTGTGTTGACCGACTTACCTAGCGCATCACCTTTAGCTGTATAAGATCCATCAGGCATTCGGAAGCTAGCTTGTATTTGGTCGCCGATTCGTTGGCGCAGCTTCATGAGATCTTCCGGTGCAACCTTCATGCCTTGTACTCTGAGTGCTTCTATTTCTTCTGCTGTTAATTCTGCGCCCGCTGCTGCCGCACCTTTTTGTGCCGCATCCAACTTTCGATTCGCGACTTTACTGAGAATTTGTTCAATGTCATTAATAGCCGCAACTTCCTCGTCCCCAGGGGTCAACACACCAGCGATTTTCCGCGAGTCTTTACCTTCTTTAAGTGTTTCTAGGAGTGGTTCCATGTCCAACTCGGTTGTACCACTGTCGCGTAAAACCCTGGTCTGTTCTGCCGCGCCTACTCCAACACGCCCACGCTGTGCTGCCAATATTTTCGCGACTTCATCTGGTGTATCTCCCGGAACAGTCACATCGCGCAGCCCTTGGATGTATTCCTGGCGCGCAATCTTGTGGGCATCTTTCGCTTGTACTTCGGCTGCTCGTGCGGCACCAACCGAATCATCTATCTTCTGCAATGGTGCCTGAACAAGATCTTGTGTCGATTCGAAGGTTACATTTGGATCATTGTACCTGTGTTGATCTTTTACATACTTATCGATAACATCATCGCTGCGTCCCATGATTTTCGCATACGCTTTTGATGCTGGTTTAGCTAGCTTTCCGACTAGCGGAAGTGCTTCAAATGCAGTCGCCCATTTCGCTGCTGTACTTCCCTCATCCAATGCGCGGTCTGTGTCAATCAGCTTGTCTGGATTTCGTGTTGCTTGGTCGCCCATTACAATACCAGTGCTACCCGCCACTCTTGCTGCTGCGCCTGTAAGACCAGCAACACCAGCACCAGGGGCCATAGCTGCTAATACAGGCAGCATAGCTACTTTACCTACAGCACTACCAACCGGACTTTTTTCCATTGCACCTTCACGTCGCTTGGGGGATGCGTGTACTTCGCCATCATAGCGATCCACCCAGTCACGTTGATTTTCTTTGTCGCGGAATAGGTCGCCAACTTCTTGTTGTGTGGCATAACTAGCAGCGCCGATCTTATCCACAATCCCGATGCCTGGTAGTAGATCTTGTCCACCGGCAACTGCTCCCCCGACGTGGTCTTGCGCGCTCTGCCACATGCTTTTTTCTTGTGCTACACTGTCCTCAGCGTCCAATTCAAACTTATCTTCTGGTTCGAGTTCGAATGCCTGATCTTCCGGGTCCAATTCAAATTTTATATCACTCATATTACGGCAACTTTCCAGCTGATTGTAATTGCTTGATTACCCAGTCTTCTGATTTATTTGGATACTTCTGTTTATATTTGTCGATCAATTGAAGCTGTTCGGCAGAGCGCGTGTCGTCACGCACTTCTGCTGGTTGTGTGGATTGTGTGGGCTGTGCTGCGCCGCCAGTTTGTTTTGCCCTGACGCCGCGCTGCTCGTTAACATACTTCTCAGCTTTAGTGAAGGCAGCCGCTAACGAAGTTTCAAATAAGGCACGGTCTTGACCCATTTGTGGAGAAATATCACGGACGAATTTGCGCTCCTGGTCCGTAACTGTT
>Ga0163144_10011738_pt1 | contig 18499 bp, 12 predicted proteins | sample OliLak19BULKMAT1_FD_123175 | JGI IMG/M metagenome (GOLD analysis project Ga0163144, IMG submission 123175) | Freshwater microbial mat bacterial communities from Lake Vanda, McMurdo Dry Valleys, Antarctica - Oligotrophic Lake LV.19.BULKMAT1 | ecosystem: Environmental > Aquatic > Freshwater >... | reverse complement strand
GTCACCGTGCCGCAGATCGGCGGCATGTTCGCCGGCGACCGTTCGCGGAAGACGGTTCTGGTCGAGCACGGTTTCCGCCTGCCCAGCGCGCTCGACAACCGCCCGCTCAACACCGAGGAGTTCAACGGCCACATCCACCGGGCCGTCTACGTCAGCGCCACGCCCGCGCCCGAGGAGATGCAGCGCGCCGGCAAACACGTCGCCGAACAGATCGTCCGCCCCACCGGCCTGATCGATCCCGAGATCGTCATCAAGCCGCTCAAGGGCCAGATCGACGACCTGCTCAACGAATGCCGCGAACGCGTGGACAAGAAGGAGCGCGTGCTCGTCACCGTGCTCACCAAGCGCACGGCCGAGGAACTCACGGACTACCTCCGCGACCTCGGCGTCAACGTCCGCTACCTCCACAGCGAGATCGACGCCATCGAACGCGTCGAGATCCTGCGCGCGCTGCGCAAGGGCGAGTTCGATGTGCTCGTCGGCATCAACCTCCTCCGCGAAGGCCTGGACCTTCCGGAGGTTTCGCTCGTCGCCATCCTCGACGCCGACAAGGAAGGCTACCTCCGCAGCGCCACCAGCCTCATCCAGACGTCCGGCCGCGCCGCGCGACATCTCCACGGCAAGGTCATCCTCTACGCCGACGTGATGACCCAGAGCATCCAGAAGCTCCTGGCCACCTCGGACTACCGCCGGAAGAAGCAGCTCGCCTACAACGCCGAGCACGGCATCACACCCCGCAGCGTCGTCCGCGCCGTCGAGGAAAGCCTCAGCACGCGCGCACACGAATTCGACAGCAAGGCGGTCATCAACGACGCCGGCGGCAACTTCGATCTCACTGAAACCGTCCGCGAACTGGAGGGCGAAATGATCGAAGCCTCGAACAACCTGGAGTTCGAGAAAGCCGCCATGCTCCGCGACCAGATCAAGGAGCTGAAGAACCGGATGGGTGGAGCCTCGAGCGGCGCAAGTGCATCACCCGCCAAGTCGACGAGCTACGGAAAGGGCGGGCGGAAGAAGTTCGGGAAGCGGTGACTACAGGCCCGCAGGGCCGACCGGCCTGTAGGACAGCCGGTGTTTCCGATCGCCAAGCTCCGTAGCAGCGACCTCAACGCCCCCCCCCGCGGAGCATGGGATTTCGGTCTCGCGGCGTGTCGATAAGCAGGCGAATCCTCCAGAGAGGAACCGAGGCCTCATGCAAGGATTCGTTTCATCCCTTTCATCCCCTTCCTCGCCGATGCAGGGTTGCATTCCGGCTTCAGACTCAGCGAAGTTGCCGCGACTCACCAATCCATGAAAGCGCTCACACTCTTCTCCTGTGCCTCGCTCTGCACGCTCGGTGGCCTGCACGCCGCCGAAACCATCGTGCCGACGACCATGCTCAAGACCGCGGACCCCAAACTCGAAGTCACCGTCTTCGCCTCGTCGCCGATGCTGAAGAACCCGACGAACTTCGACTTCGACAAGGACGGCCGCCTCTGGGTCGCCGAGGGCGTCAACTACCGCGGCCATTCCAAACGCCAGCCCGAGGGCGACCGCATCATCGTGATGGAGGACACCGACGGCGACGGCAAGGCCGACAAGTCCTGGACGTTCGTGCAGGAGCCGTTCCTCCTCGCCCCGATGGGCGTGGCCGTGATCGACAACAAGGTCATCGTTTCGATGGCCCCGGACGTCATCGTCTACACGGACGTGAACCGTGACATGAAGTTCGATCCCGCCGTCGACAAGCGCGAGGTGCTGCTGCACGGGTTCAACGCCCGCATCCACGACCACACGATCCACAGCATCACCGTGGGACCGGACGGCCAGTATTACTTCAACAGCGGCAACTGCGGCGCGATGTTCACCGACAAGTCGGGCAAGACCTTCCGCATCGGCAGCGCCTACGATCCCGGCCAGGCGGACCTCGGCTGGAACCCCCGCAACATCGCCGGCCAGAAGAGCGACGACGGCCATGTCTGGATCGGTGGTTTCGCGGCGCGCATGAATCCCGACGGCTCGGCCGTCAACATCATCGGTCACAATTTCCGCAACAGCTACGAGCAGACCGTCACCGCCTACGGCGACGTCTTCCAGAACGACAACGACGATCCTCCGGCGTGCCGCACGGCGTTCCTGCTGGAATACGGCAACGCCGGCTTCTGCTCGACCGACGGCAAACGTTCCTGGGGCGCCGACCGCCGTCCCGGCCAGAGCACGCCCATCGCCGAATGGCGTCAGGAAGATCCCGGCACCATGCCCTCGGGCGACGTCTATGGCGGCGGTTCCCCGACAGGCATCGCCTTCTACGAGGATGGCGCTTTCGGTAAGGACTTCCGGGGAACGCTCCTCAGCTGCGAACCCGGCCGCAACGTCGTCTTCGGCTACAAGCCCGTTCCCGACGGCGCCGGCTTCAAGCTGGAGCGCTTCGACTTCATCACCTCGAACAAGGAAGGCGAATACGCCGGCACCGATTTCAAGGGCGGACGCCGCCTGCCCGATCCGGAACTGAAGACCATGTTCCGTCCCTCGGACGTGACGGTCGGAACCGACGGCGCGATCTACGTTGCGGACTGGTTTGACGCGCGCGTCGGCGGCCATGCCGACTGGGATGACACCATGTCCGGCACGATCTACCGCATCGCTCCGAAGGGCTTCAAGTCGAAGGTCGCCAAGGTGGATTTCGGCACCGTCGAAGGCGCGATCGCCGGCCTGAAGAGCCCCGCGGTCAACGTCCGTGGAACCGCCGGACTCGCGCTCGTCGCCATGGGCGACAAGGCCCTCAAGCCGGTCACCAAACTGTTGAAGGACGAGAACCCCTACGTCCGCGCCCGCGCCGTCTGGATCCTCTCGCAGCTCGGAGCCGAGGGCATCAAGCAGGTCGAAGGCGAACTGAAAAACAAGGACGCCCAGGCCCGCGTCGTCGCGTTCCGCGCGCTGCGCCGCCAGAACCACAACCTCCTCGCCACCGCGTCGAAACTCGCCGTCGATCCTTCGCCCGCCGTCCGCCGCGAAGTCGCCCTCGCCATGCGCGACATGACGTTCGACCAGTCGAAGGACATCCTCCTCGCAGTCGCGAAAGGCTACGACGGCAAGGACCGCACCTATCTCGAAGCCTGGGGCACCGGCGCCAAGGGCAAGGAATCGCAGGTCTACGACCTCGTGAAACCCGTCCTGAACAATCCCGACTCGCTGCAGTGGTCCGCGCAGTTCGCCGGCCTGGCCTGGCGTTTGCACACGCCGCAGAGCGTCTCCGACTTCAAGGCCCGCGCCATCGCGAAGACCCTGACCAGCGTTGAACGCAAGGCGGCCGTGACGGTCATCGGCTTCAACAACTCGAAGGAAGCTGCCGACGCGATGCTCGAAATCGCCGCCAAGGCCGACGGCCCCGCCAAGGCCGACGCCTTTTGGTGGCTGATGAATCTCAAGGACAGCACCTGGAAGGAGCACCAGCTCGGCGGCGAATTGAAGAAACGCGGCATCTACGATCCCGAAAGCATCGAGCTGACCCCTGCTTCCATGCCCGCGCCCGAAGCACCGAAGTATGCCGTGGCCGATGTCATCAAGCTCAAGGGCGACGCCAAGGCCGGCGCCACCAAGGCCGCCGCCTGCTACGCCTGCCACCGCGTCGGCGAGAACGGCGTCGACTACGCGCCCAACCTGACAGGCTGGGCTTCCCGCCAGACGACCGAGGTGTTGATCAACTCGATCATCAATCCCTCCGCCGACATCGCCTCCGGCTTCACCGGCTACGAGCTCGGCCTCAAGAACAACGAAGTGATCCAGGGCCTCATCCTTTCCGAAGGCGACCCGACGATCATCCAGTCTGCCGGCGGCCTGACGCAGATGGTTCCCAAGAACCGGATCGCGGGTAAGAAGAACCTCGGCCGCTCACTCATGATGAGCGCGGACCAGATGGGCCTCATGCCCCAGGACCTTGCCGACATCGCCGCCTACCTCAAGACGGTGAAGTAATCGAAGGTCCAATCTCGGATCACCAAGCCGGCAGGTTTACAGCCTGCCGGCTTTTCATTTTCACGCTGGACCCGCCAGCAAACCGCCGCAATCCGCCCGCTTGACCCTTTCCGCAGTGCGGTCAGAACTTCCCTCCATGCGCCTTCCCCTTGCCGCCTTCGCCCTGGGCCTGCTTTTCACCGCGTCCTCACACGCCGCAGAACCCGCCGTGACCGCCGTGCGCGACGGCAAACAAATCGTCTTCAAGGCGGGCGCGAAGGAGATGTTCCGCTATCAGGCCGAGCCCGGCGAACTGCCGCACGCCGACATCAAGGAAACCTTCGTGCGCGGCGGCTACATTCATCCCGTCTACACGCCGGGCGGCCGTCTCGTGACCGATGATTTCCCGCGCAACCACATCCACCACCACGGCATCTGGGCGCCGTGGACTCATACCGAGTTCGAGGGCCGCACGCCGGATTTCTGGAACATGGGCGACAAGAAGGGCCTCGTGGAATTCGTCGCTGTCGACAAGGTTTGGAACGACGCTTCTGGCGCCGGGTTGATCGCGCGCCATCGGTTCGTCGACCTGCTCGCGCCGCAACCGAAGACCGTTCTCAACGAAACCTGGGAGATCCGGGCCAAGGCCATCGCTTCGCCCACGGCGCTCTTCATCATCGACCTCGTGTCCACCCAGACGTGCGCCACCGCGTCGCCTCTGAAACTCCCGACCTATCGCTACGGCGGCCTCGGCTTCCGTGGCAACTTGTCCTGGAACGGCAAGACCAACGGCCTCTATCTCACCTCCAACGGCGACACCGACCGCCTCAAGATCAACGAGACGCGCGGCAAATGGGCCTGGATCGGCGGCCCGCTCGACGGCGGCATCGCGGGCACGGCGATCCTTTGCCATCCGTCGAACTACCGTTTCCCCCAGCCCATCCGGCTCCATCCGACAGAGCCGTTCTTCTGTTACGCCCCGCAGCAGCTTGGCGACATGGAGATCAAACCCGGCGAAGCCTACGTCGCCCGCTACCGCTTCGTGACCGCCGACAGCCAACTGACCAAGGCCGAGATCGATCGCCTCTGGGACGACTACGCCGCCGGCAAGTAGAGCACCGAAGAAACCAGGACCCTCATGAAGGCACTTCAATCACTCGCCGCCGCCGTCATTCTCATCGTCGCGTTCCTCATGCATGCAAACCCGGCCCGAGCGGCCGATGCGCGACGGCCGTTTCCCGAGCAGGAATTCCAGCGGCGGCTGGACGAATGGAAGCAGGCCCCGAACGACGCCGAACGCCTTCAGCGCGCCACCACCACTCTTTTTCCGCGTGGCGTCTCCAGCGCCCAGGTGAAGCGCATGGCGCTCACAATCACGAATGAGGACAGCCGCATCGAGTTCGCGGCCGAGGCATACCGGTTCACCATCGATCCCGAGAACTTCTACGACGTCTACGACGCGTTCCAGACGTTCTCCAAGGTCTTCCGCCTTCATGACCGCATCCAATGGGAGCAGCGCAGCGCACCCGCCTCGAATCGCGGCCCCGGCACAGCAGCCACGCGACCGACCGGTCCTCTGCCACTCACCGACAAGGAGCTCGGTGAAATCCTCGCGTCGCTCAAACGGGAATCCTTCGACGACTCCAAGCTCGCCCTCGCCAAAGTCGTCGGAGCGGGCGCACGCGGCCGCATCGCGTCGCGGCAAGTGCTGGAAATGTTGAAGCTCTTCTCGTTCGACGACCGGAAGCTGGAATGCGCCAAGTCCGCCGCCGACTGGGTGATCGATCCGGCGGAGTTCCACACCGTCTACGCCGCGTTCACTTTCGAAAGCTCGCGGACCCAACTCTCGAAATTCCTGGATGTTCGCGCTGGGAGATCGTCAACGCCGGCAAGGCCCTAAGGCGCGTCTTCAAAGCCAGCCGCAGAGCGGCGACAGAAAGCAGCCCACGGCGTGAGCCGTGGGTTGTCAGGGTATCGGCCCGAGCCCCGGCAGGGGCGAAAGAGACGTTCTCTGCCGCCCCTGCCGGGGCTTTTTCTATTTTTCCGTCAAACCCACGACTCACGCCGTGGGCTCCTTTCTTCCGCACCTCCGGTGCTTCTGGTCGGAATGAATTCTTGGCAGGCCCTGACAACCCCGGACGCTTCCCTTCGCCCGCTCCTCTGCTAGTTTCGTCGGGCAATGACGATGTTTGCCCTGAAGCACAGCGAGCTGCGCGACCTCTACGAAAAGGTCGTCGCCGGCGAGAGGCTGACCGAAGCCGATGCCCTCCGCCTCTTCGAGACCAAGGACCTCAACGCCCTCGGTGCGTTGGCCGACTTCGCCCGCGCCCGCAAGGTCGGCAACCGCGCCTCCTACATCGTCAACCGCTACCTCAACTACTCCAACTACTGCATCCTCAGCTGCCAGTTCTGCGCCTTCAGCCGCAAGAAGCGCGACAAGGACGGCTTCGAGCTGACCGCCGATCAGATGGTTGAGAAGGCCCGCGAGGCGCTCGCCCTCGGCATCACCGAGCTGCACATCGTCGGCGGGCTCCATCCCTCGCTGCCCTTCAGCTACTACACCGGCTTCCTCAAGGCGTTGAAGGCGCTCGATCCCCGGCTCCAGTTGAAGTGCTTCACCGCGATTGAAATCCTGCACCTCGCCTGGCTGGCCAAGAAATCTGTCCGCGACACGCTGGCTGAATTGAAGGAAGCCGGCCTCGAATCGCTCACCGGCGGCGGCGCGGAGATCTTCCGCAAGGAGGTCCGCAGCGCCATCGCCAAGGGCAAGGAATCGGCCGAGGAATACCTCGACGTCCACCGCACCTGGCACCAGCTCGGCGGCCGCAGCACCTGCACCATGCTCTACGGCCACGTCGAGACGTTGGCCGACCGCGTGGATCACCTGCGCCAGCTCCGCCAGCTCCAGGATGAGACCAAGGGCTTCGTCGGATTCATTGCCCTGCCTTACCAGCCGGACAACAATGGCATCCCCGTCGAACACGCGCCCACCGGCTTCGACCAGCTCCGCACCCTCGCCGTGGCCCGCCTGTTCTTGGACAACTTCGACCACATCACCGCCTACTGGGTCGGCATGGGGATGAAGATGGCGCAGGTCGCCCTCAGCTACGGCGCGGACGACATCCACGGCACGATCATCGAGGAACATATCTTCCACATGGCCGGGGCCAAATCGCCCCAGCTCCAGACCGAGGCCCAGATGGTGAAGTCCATCCGCGAAGCCGGTCGCACGCCCGTTCAGCGCAATACCTTCTACGAACCGATCAAGGTCTGGGACGAACCCCAAGCTGCCGTGCTTTCGGCCAAGGAAGCGGGTGGCGATGCGGGAGAGCAGCGGACGAAGGAGACGGATCTGGCGAGCTCGAAGGCGTAGTCAGGCTTGGCAGATGAATTGAAGGCAGGCCCGCGCTGGCCTCCTGGGCCCAGCCCATTCCGTCCCGCACGATTTCAGGAACCGTTTGCCGACTCGTCGGGCGCGCACCACTGTCTCGTCCGACAAATGGATTCCGAACCTCCACTGAAGCTCCGCCTCGCCGGACCCGCCGGCGAAAAAGACCTGCCGCGCCCGCCCAAGGCGGACCCGTTGATCGAGATCAATCCCAAGGACGACGTGCTGGAGATGACGTTGTCCGGCTTCAAGGTCGGTTCCGTTCCCTACCTCAACGCCGTGCCCCTCACGCGCGGCATCGAGGACCAGATCCAGTTCGTCGTGCCGTCCCGCCTCGGCGACATGCTGCGCGCGGGCGAGCTGGATGCCGCTCTCCTGAGCGTGACGGAGGTGCTGTTCAACGACCGCTACGACATCCTTGACGGCATCTGCATCGGCTCGCTCGGCGAGGTGTTCAGCGTCTATCTCGCGCACAAAACGCCGCTGGAGGAGCTGACCCTGGTCCATTGCGATCCGGCCTCGCTCACGAGCGTGAACTTGCTCCGCGTGCTCTTGGGCGAACGCGGCATCCGGCCGGAGTTCGTCCCGTTGATCGACTACACGCCCGAGTTGATGCCGGACAACGTGCTGCTCATCGGCGATCCAGCGATCAAGTTCCGCCGGACGAATCCCGGGCACCAGATCTGGGATCTCGGCTCGGCTTGGATGGAGCTGTCTAATCTCCCCTTCGTCTACGCCGTCTGGGCGCTGCGCCGCGACCGCGACACGAAGCAACTGTGCCGTATCCTCCGCGAAACGCGCGACTTCGGGATGGACACGCTGGACGACATCATCCGGGACCGCGCCGAGTTCGACATGGCCTTCCGCAAGGACTACCTCGGCTGGCACATCCATTACCACCTGGGCGACGACGAGAAGCGCGGCCTGGCCAAGTTCGTCGAACTCCTCCGCAAACACTCCGGCCGCGAGGTCTTCGATCCCAGGTTCGTGAGCTGACTTGCGCGTTCCGACCGACTGATCATCCCATAAGGCCGGTCCATTTCCGCCGGAGCCGGCTTCCCGAAACTTGTCTCCCACCGCTGCGGCCCTAGGTTCCGTTCATGGTCTACGACGCGACGTTGGATACGCTCCTGCAGAAAGTCTGGGACGGCGGCCGCATCACGCCTGACGAAGCCCGCCGCCTTTACGTCCTGCCTTTGGAGGAACTCGGCGCCCTGGCCGATCGCCGTCGCCAGCTCCATCGCGCCGCCGCGCATGGCGGGCACGGCAACGACGTGGTCACCTACATCGTCGACCGCAACGTCAACTACACCAACGTCTGCAACGTCTACTGCAAGTTCTGCGCGTTTTGGCGGACGGAGAAGGACGCCGACAGCTATGTCATTTCTCTCCCCGAGCTGGACAAGAAGATCGAGGAGACGATCGCTCTCGGCGGCCATCAGATGCTCATGCAGGGCGGCCATCATCCCAAGCTGACCAAGCAGTGGTATCTCGACCTCCTGAGCCACGTCCGCGACAAGTTTCCCGGCTTCAACATCCACGGCTTCAGCCCGAGCGAACTCATCCATTTCCAGGAAGTCTTCAACGAGCCGGTGGAGAAGATCATCCAGGACTTCGTTGCCGCCGGTCTCGGCAGCGTTCCCGGCGGGGGCGGTGAAATCCTCGTGGACCGCGTCCGCAAACGCATCGCCCCGCTCAAGGCCAACACCGCCGAATGGATGGGCGTGATGGACGTGGCCCATCGGCTGGGTTTGGCCAGTTCGGTCACGATGATGTTCGGCCACGTGGAGACGGTGGACGACCGCATCGAACATCTGGAGGTGGTGCGGAGCCAGCAGGACACGTCGCTCGCGCGAATGACGACGCTCGAAGGCCAAAGCCCGATGGAACGCTCCGCTGCCTACGCCACGGCGCTGGAGAACGGTTCGCTGAAAGGCGGCGCTTTCACCGCCTTCATCTGCTGGACCTTCCAGCCCGAGAACGCGGTGCTGAAAGCTCCAACCGTCGGTCCGCATGAATACCTCAAGACTCAGGCGCTGGCCCGCATCTACCTCGACAACATCCCGAGCATCCAAAGCTCGTGGGTCACACAGGGCCAGGAAGTCGGGCAGGTGGCGCTCAAATACGGCGCGAACGATCTCGGCTCGATCATGATCGAGGAGAACGTCGTCAGCAGCGCCGGCACCACCTTCCGAATGGGCGTGGCCGACATGAAGCGCCTCATCGCCGAACTCGGCTACGAGCCGAAGCAACGCGACAACTGGTATCGGCTGGTGGGGTGAACCAGGACGAATGAACAACTTAGAAAAGCTGGTCAGGTTCTGGAAATCTCTCGACCGAGCCGAAAAGCCTACTAACTGGATTCATCCTTCGGATCGCGAGCGCATCTCTGAAACTAGGTCTATCCACCCGGAGAGCGCGACGGCGCTTTACCGCGACTATTCCATGACCGAAGGATCGGACAGCCGGATCATCGGGTCTTTGCTACCACAGCCCTTCATCGGTTCACTCGTGCACCGCAAGGTTGTGATAGTGTTAGCAAATCCAGGATTCAACCCTGGTGACCTCCACGAAATGAAGAATAAGGAGTTCAGCGAGGTTGTTTGGAACAATCTCGTCCAGCAAATCCCTGCAGGAAAATTTCCCTTCTACTTCCTCAACCCGGAATTCGCTTGGCACCCCGGTTTCCGTTGGTGGAACCGAGTTCTTGGGCGGTTGATCACATGCGCGGCCCGCAGGTTTGAATCAAAACTCGAAGCCCTTAGATTTTTGGCCGACAGGATCTCGTGTATCGAGAGCTTCCCGTATCACTCAGAATCCTTTCCGGGCTCGTGGGTTCTCGGCCTTCCTTCTTCGACGGTCGCGAAAGCTGCGGTCGACCATCTAGTCGGACAAGGGGATCGCTTAGTCCACATAATGCGGCCTCGCGAATGGGCGAAAGGCCACACCACCAATCATTCGCTGCTGGTGAACCCTGCAAATCAACGAAACTGCGCGCTGACCGACAAACAGGTGAGGTTCTACCTAAGCATCCTGTTCGCCGACGAATGACCGCGAATCAGCATGCGCCTCTGTTGCCGAGCTGAATGAACTCACGACTGTGCCCCAAAACAGAACGGCACCGGAGGTCATCCGGTGCCGTCTCGAAGTCTGGTTGAACCGGCGGTTCAGTATTTCGCCACGCTGTGGTCGATCTCGTCGGACCATGCGCCGATGCCGCCCTTGACGCTCTTCACATACTTGAAGCCCTGTTCGCGCAGGAACTTCAGGGCCTTCATGGAGCGGATGCCGCCCTTGCAGTGGAGGTAGTATTGGACGTTCGGGTCGAGTTCGGTGAAGCGCTGCGGGAGTTGGCTGAGCGGGAGCAGCGGCACGCCCGTGACCTTGGCGATCTGGTATTCGTCGGGCTCGCGGACGTCGACGACCTTGATGCCGAGCTTCGGATCATCGAGGGCCTTCTTCATGTCCTGGACGGTGACCTCGTCGAGATTCTGCCCCGGATTGGCGGTCTCGGGCACGATGCCGCAGAACTGCTCGTAGTCGATGAGCGCGTTGATGGACGGCTTGTCGCCGCAGAGCGGGCAGGACGGATCGCGACGGAGCTTCAGCTCGCGGAACTTCATGTCGAGCGCGTTGAAGAGAAGCAGGCGGCCGACGAGCGAGGTGCCCTTGCCGAGGGCGAGCTTGAGGATCTCGTTGGTCTGGATGCACCCGATGATGCCGGGCAGCACGCCAAGGACGCCGCCTTCCGCGCAGCTCGGGACCATTCCCGGCGGGGGTGGTTCGGGATAGAGGCAGCGGTAGCAAGGCCCGCCGAGGTGCGGCGCGAAGACGCTGGCCTGGCCCTCGAAGCGGAAGATGGAGCCGTAGACGTTTGGCTTCTTGAGCAGGACGCACGCGTCGTTGGTCAGGTAGCGCGTGGGGAAATTGTCCGTGCCATCCACGACGATGTCGTAGGGGGCGATCAGGTCGAAGGCGTTCTCCGCGCTGATGCGGGTGTTGTGGATGACGACTTCGACGTTGGGGTTGATCGAGGCGATGGTCTCCTTGGCCGATTCGGCCTTGGGACGTCCGACATCGTCGGTGCCGTGGATGATCTGGCGCTGGAGGTTGGAGAAGTCGACGGTGTCGAAGTCGACGATGCCGATCTTGCCGATGCCGGCGGCGGCGAGATACATGGCGATGGGCGAGCCGAGCCCGCCGGCTCCGATGCAGAGGACCTTGGTCGCCTTGATCTTCTTCTGTCCGGCGAGGCCGACCTCGGGAAGGATGAGGTGCCGCGAGTAACGCCGGATTTCGTCGTTGTTTAATTCCATAACTTCGTAAAGTCCGCGCAGCGTAAGAGACAACCGTTTCAAATCAAGCCGCCACCCTGTGAACCACGACAGCCGCACCACCGCCGCGTTCCTCAAGAAACAATCCTCCCTGCGCCCCACGCTCGCCATGGTGCTCGGCAGCGGTTTCCAGCACTCGCTGTCCGAGTTGACCGTCGTGAAGGAGATCCCCTTCCGCGAAGCGCCGGGATTTCCAGCGGTAGGCGTCAGCGGGCACGCCGGCAAGATCGTCTTCGGGACGTTCGGCAACGTCTCCGTCGTGGTGCTGAAGGGCCGGGCGCACTTCTATGAAGGCCATTCGCTCGACAAGGTGACCTTCCCCATCCGCGTGCTCGCCGACCTCGGCATCAAGACCGTGCTTCTGACCAACGCCGCCGGCGGCATCACGAGCGGACTCAAGCCCGGCACGCTCATGGCCATCACCGATCACATCAATCTGATGGGCGACAATCCGCTCCGGGGCGTCACATATCCCGGCACGATCCAATTCATCGACCTCTCGGTCGCCTACGATCCTGCGCTGATCAAAGTCAGCGAACAGGCGGCCAAAGCGGCGAAGCTCACATTCAAGAAAGGCGTCTACCTGGCAGTGCACGGGCCGAGCTTCGAAACGCCGGCCGAGATCCGCGCCTTCGCCAAGCTGGGCGCGGATGCAGTGGGTATGAGCACCGTTCCCGAAGCAATCGTGGCGCGCCAATGCGGCATGCGCGTGGCCGGAGTAAGCTGCATTTCCAACCTCGCCGCCGGCATCTCCAAACATCCGCTCTCGCACCAGGAAGTGCTCGAAGTCACCAGCCGCCAAGCGCCGGCCATGGCGAAGTTCCTCCGCAAGTTCGCCGAACTCCATGCTGCCGCCGAATGACCAGCGCCGCCTCGTCAAGGCCGCCCTCGCCGCCCGCAAGCGCGCGGTTGCGCCCTACTCCAGGTTTCGGGTCGGTGCAGCGCTGCTCACGCGCAAGGGCGAGATCATCGGCGGGGCCAACGTGGAAAGCGCCAGCTATGGGCTGACCTGCTGTGCCGAGCGCGTGGCGCTCTTCAAGGCGTTGACCGAGGGCCAGAAGGACTTCATCGCCGTGGCCGTGGTGGCCAACGGCGCGGTTTCGCCGTGCGGCGCCTGCCGGCAGTTGCTCATCGAATACGCGCCCAAGGCCGAGGTCTTCGTGGCCGATCCCGCGACGCCCAAGGACATCCGGCGGTTCACGGTGACCGAGTTGCTCCCGGCGGCTTTCAGCGATTTCAAGCGGGAGTAGTCCAAGGCCTACGTCGGCGTGACGTGTTTTCCAACGGAACGCCAGAGCCAGCCCGTGGAATTCCTCACGTGTTTAACCCGGCTGATGCCGTTTCACGAGTCGTTAGCACTCCTAAACAATTGCCAGCCGGCACAGCCCGCAACAGCAGTCCTTTCCATCCAGAGCCCGATAAGTTGACTTCATCCCGCCGGACGGCTTCCTTCTCCGAATGCAGATCGACAGTCTGAAAGTGTTCTGTGACCTCACCGAGACGGAGAGTTTCACCAAGGCCGCACAGATCAACAACGTCACCCAGTCCGCCGTCAGCCAGCAGATCGCGTCCCTGGAACGCCAGTTCAAGACCCTGCTCATCGAACGGTCGAAGAAGAAGTTCCGCCTCACCCGCGAGGGCCAGATCCTTTACGAGTATTCCAAGCAGATCATCCAGACCTACGATTCGCTTCTCAGCCGCCTGCAGGAAATCAAGGACATCGTCTCCGGCACGATCCGCGTGGCCACGATCTACTCGATCGGCCTCCACGACCTGCCGCCCTATCTGAAGAGCTTTCTCAAGCAGTTCCCCACGGTGAACGTCCACATCGAATACCGCCGGGCGAACCAGGTCTACGAGGACGTGCTCGGCAACGTCGTCGATCTCGGGCTCGTCGCCTATCCGACGAAGGATGCAAAGCTGGAGATGGTCCCGCTCCGCAAAGACCGGCTCGTCCTCATCTGCCATCCCCAACATCCGCTGGCCGCACGCACTTCGGTGAAGCTGACGGAACTGAACCGCTCGAAGTTCATCAGCTTCGAGCCGGACATCCCGACCCGGAAGGCGATCGACAAGCTTCTCAAGGAAAGCGATGTGGAGGTCACGAGCGTGATGGAGTTCGACAACGTCGAAACCGTGAAACGCGCCGTCGAGATCGACGCCGGCATCTCCATCGTGCCCCAGGGAACCGTCAGCCAGGAAGTCGCCGCCAAGACCCTCGCGCAGGTCCACATCGAAGGGCCTGAGCTCTACCGTCCGCTCGGCGCGATCCACAAGAAGAACAAGGTGCTCAGCCCCGCCATGAAACAGTTCCTCAACCTGCTCAAAGCCGACGTCGCGCCGAAGGTCTGAGCGGACAGCGCCCGATCCGCTTTCGAAACTGCATTCGACCGTGGTCAAAAGCGGAGGGGCTCCCACCAATTCACGCCGCAGCAAGCCGGAGGGAGGTGCCACCCGGCCTACGGGAGCGCCACCTGTTTCGGGTGCATCAGGTAGCGGATGAGGTCGCGGCGCTCGATCACCGGGCGGTCGGTCTGGCTCTGGAGGGTGATCGTCCGGTCGGTCTTCTCGCGGACGACGCCGTTGAGGATGCGTCCGTCCTTCAGCGAGACGACGGTCATGCGGAACTCCGCCGGCACGACGGCGCTCGGGTCGACGATGTTCTCCAGCAGGTAGTCGATGTTCGCGCGGCCGGAGCCGGTGAGATCGGGGCCGACCTTGCCGCCTTCGCCATACATCACGTGGCAACCGGCGCAGATCTGGTTGAAGAGCTTTCGTCCCGCCACGAGATCGCCGGAGGTTACCCGCTCGGGCACCAGCTCCTTCTTCAGCCGCTCGATGGACGCGCGGGCATCGGCGCTGGAGGCGCGGACGGCGCCCCAAACTTCCGTGAGGCGAGCGGTGAGCGCGGCGTCGTTAAGCCCGGAGATCTGGCGGGCGTGGAAGGGCGTCAGGTCGGTCTTGGGAATCTTGCCGTCGCCGATGGCGGCGAGCAGCGTCTTCGACGAAGCGGGACGGGTGACCAGCGCGCCCATTAGCCGGGCGCGTTCGCCGGTCGTGACCTGCGGATACTTGGACACCGCCAACGCCGGAGCGGCCGAATCTCCAATCTGAAGCAGGCCGATGATCGCGTCGGCGCGGAGCCGGCCGTCGTCGGCTAGCTTCTTCAGCAGCGGAGCGAGGTTCTCCACCTTGCCGTCGAGAAGGGTCTTCAGCGCAACGCGTCGTGCGGCTGCGTCGGCCGATCCATCGGCCACGACGGTGCGGAGTTCGTCGAGCGCGCGGCCATCGCCGAAGAGGAGGTTGAGTTGGGATAACTTCGACTGGAGAGCGACGTCGGCGATTGTCTTGAGGCTTTCAGAAAACGCCGGCCAACCTTCCGGCGCGGCGAGTTTCCGCCAGCCCTTCCACGCCTGACCGAGGCCGTTGACGATGTCGGCCTTGATCGCGGCATCGGACTTCGCAGCGGCGGTGAGGAGCGCGGCGATGTTGGCCGGCTTCGCTTCCACGTCTTCCGCCAAGCGGCGAGCGATGAGGCGGCGGACCGTCGGGATCTGGCTGGCCACGGCGAGCTGCACGCCCGCTTTGGCGTCGGCAGCGACTACGGGCTCGATGCCATACCAAAGCAGCAGCGGGATGTTGTGGTCGGACGCGTCGGCGGTGCGCTTCACCAACTGCTCGGCCAAGGGCTTCCGGTATTCCACGGGCAGGCTTTGGAGCGCTTCGGCGAGCTTGAGCCGAACGCGCGGGGAGTCCTCCCGTTCGGCCAGCCAGACGAGTTGTTTGGCCGCTTTGACGAAGAAGTCGACGCCGTCGGAGGTGGGTTGGAGTCCACTCAAGCGACGCTCTTCCTCGCGGGCTTTGGCCAAGAAGATTTCCGAGCTGCGAAGCCCGAGCGCCCCGGCGCGTGAAAGCTCGTTGCCTTCCTTCGAGCTGCCATAAACGCGGTCAGCCAGCCAATACCCTTCCGCACCGCCAATCGCCTGAAGCGCCCAGATGATCCGGAGCCGGTCCTCGGGCGTGCGCTTGCGGCCGAACTCCTGCCTCAACTCCCCCTGCGATATTCCGGTGCGTTCGCGGAGGGCCGTCCTGGTCGCGAGCACTTGGCGGACTTGGCGGGCGACCCATTCGTTACGGCTCGTGATGAGCGGGAAGAGCTGGGAGCCGGACAGCTTGGACAGATCGCCGAACTCCGGCTTCTTCGGATCGCCGTAGGTGATCTTGTAGATGCGGCCGGAGCTTCGGTGGACGCCGTCGTGCTCGTGGCATTCACCGGTGTCGGACCAATCGGCGATGAAGACGCCGCCGTCCGGTCCTTGGATAAGGTCAAGACCACGGAACCAAGGATCGCCCACCGTCAGGAAATCCGCGTCGTGCTTCGCGACGTGGCCTGAGCCTTCGCGCTCGATCCGCTCCGTGTTGATGCGGCGGCCGTGGAGATTCAGCGTGAAAGCCTTTCCGCGATATTCTTCCGGCCAGTTCTCGCCCTGGTAGATCATCAACCCGCAATGCGCGTGGCCGCCGCCGAGGTTGTCGCTGTTCGCGGCAAAGCTGCTTCCGTCCATTGCGGCCCGGCTCTTCGTCCAGCCAGCGCCAGTGTCGAAGTGGTAATGGTCCGCGTGCTGGCCGATGAATTCGTAGGCGTGTTTGTTGACGTGTTCGCCGTGCATCCGGTCGAAGTAGGCGCCGTTGATCGCGTGCCAGAAGTGGCCGATGACCGTGTTGATGAAGAACGGTTCGCCGACCTCGTTCCAGTCCATGCCCCAGGGATTCGTCGTGCCGTGGCTGACGGCCTGGAAGATCCGTTTCGTCGGATGATACCGCCAGACGCCGCCGTTCATCGCGACGCGCTGCGCCTCGGGCGTGCCGGGTTTACCGACTAGCGCTTGGCTGGAAATGCCGACGCGGCCCCAGAGCCAGCCGTCCGGTCCCCACTTCAATCCATTGGCCAACGTGTGGTGGTTGCCCGTCGTCAGGGAGAAGCCGTCGAGCAGCACTTCCGGTTCGCCGTCGGGAATATCGTCGCCGTTGCGGTCGGGGATGAAGAGCAGCTTGGGCGGGCACATGAGGAAGACGCCGCCCATGCCCAGCTCGACGCTCGTGAGGACCTTGGCCTTGTCGTAGAAGACGGTGCGCTTGTCGAAGTGCCCGTCGTTGTCGGCATCCTCGAAGATGACGACGCGGTCGGAAAGGTTGGTTGCGAACTTCACCGCCGCCTCGGCATAGGTGTAGTTCTCCGCCACCCAGAGTCGGCCGCGCGGATCGAACGCCATCGCGATCGGCTGCCGCACATCCGGTTCGCTGGCGAAGACGCTGACCTTGAAGCCGGGCGGCATCTTGAAGGTCTTGGCCGCTGCCTCGGCGGACATCGGTCCCGTGCCCGCCTTCTCCGTGTCATACGGCTCGGGAAACTGGTCTGCGGCAAAAATAACTCGCGCCATGAGAGCGACGACGACCGTGAGCGTGCGCAGCGGGGAATTCACGGAGCCAATTAAGCCACGCCGGTGGGGGACGTGAAGCGCGAAGACGCACCTCACCGCCGCTGCAGAATGGCCGGATGACCGAACCGCAGAGAACGCAGACTAGGGAGGGTCTTCAAACCAGCTGCGGAGTAGCGGAAGAAAGTAGCCCCGGGCGTGAGCCCGGGGTTGGACGGATAAGGGAGGCCAGCTCCGGAGGAGCGGAAGAAAGGCGTCTGTCGCTCCTCCGGAGCTTGAACACTTGGAAAACTCACCCACAGCTCACGCTGTGGGCTACTGTCTGCCGCACCTCCGGTGCTCAGAATCGGGTTTGAAGACACTAGCAGAAACGATGCTCGGCGGGAGCCTGCGCCCCACCAGCCTCATGACCTCGTTGCCTTCTGCCATCTCTGCGTCTTCCGTGGTTTCCTTCCTCGCGTTCCTTCCCACCCTTCGCGGATGAACCGTCTTCGTTCTTCCCTTCCCGCCGGCGGGCCGACACCGTTTCCCATCATGCAGAGCTACCAGAACCTCATCGGCGGCGAATGGACCAACGCCGTTTCCGGAAAAACCTTCACCACCACCAACCCCGCCGACACGCGCGAGAGCGTCGCCAGCTACCCGCACAGCGCCCAAGCCGACGCGCAGCAGGCAATCGCCGCCGCCAAGGCCGCCTTCGCCGGTTGGGCCGCGCAGACCGCGCCCGCCCGTGGCCGCATTCTCAGCAAGGCCTCGCAGATCCTCGAAAGCCGCAAGCCCGAGTTGGCCAAACTCCTCACCCGCGAAGAAGGCAAGACGCTGGCCGAAGCCACCGGCGAAGTGCAGCGCTCCGCCGACATCCTCCGCTTCTTCGGCGGCCTCAGCTACACGCTCGGCGGCCAGACCATCCCGCATGATCTCCCCGGCAACCTGCTTCTGACCCGGCGCGAGCCCGTCGGTGTCATCGGCCTGATCACGCCGTGGAATTTCCCCATCGCCATCCCGGTCTGGAAGCTCGCCCCCGCCCTGCTCTGCGGCAACGCCGTCGTCATCAAGCCCGCCTCGCAGGCCCCGGCCATGACCATCGAGGTTGCTAAGGCGCTTATCGAAGCCGGTCTGCCCAAGGGCGTGCTCAACGTCGTCACCGGCGACGGCCGCAGCGTCGGCGGTGAACTGGCGACGAATGCCGATGTGACCGCGCTGTCCTTCACCGGCAGCTACAAGATTGGCCACGGCATCTACCTGCAACTGGCCCAGCGCATGGCCCGCGCGCAGATGGAAATGGGTGCGAAGAACCCGACCATCGTCCTGGCCGACGCCGACCTCGACCTCGCCGCGCGCCTCGTGGCCATCGCGGGCTTCGGTCTCACAGGTCAGGCTTGCACCGCCACCAGCCGCGTCATCGT
>Ga0163144_10011737_pt1 | contig 18499 bp, 19 predicted proteins | sample OliLak19BULKMAT1_FD_123175 | JGI IMG/M metagenome (GOLD analysis project Ga0163144, IMG submission 123175) | Freshwater microbial mat bacterial communities from Lake Vanda, McMurdo Dry Valleys, Antarctica - Oligotrophic Lake LV.19.BULKMAT1 | ecosystem: Environmental > Aquatic > Freshwater >... | reverse complement strand
GTGAGTGGCGTTATCACAACGCGACTGAAGACTATAGAAGGCGTATAGAGCTACAACTAGCAAGAAGCGGGCCATATTCTCATACATGCACCCTCAATCTGCAGGCTGAAGCCGCACGGTTATCCGCCACGACGTTTATTCACCAAAAGTATTCTGACTCCTGAATTCTGACTCCTGACTCTTGTTCTACTGGCACACTTCTTGCAACTCACGAAGCAGGCGTAGCACTTGTGCTACGCACCATCGCTGAAAGGAGCGATCACATGGCTATTAATTGGGACATCATTAAAGGCAAGTGGGCACAGTTCAAGGGTGAGGGCCGCAAGCAATGGGGCAAGCTGACCGATAGCGATTGGGAGCAGATTGCCGGTGAGCGCGATAAACTGGTTGGCCGCCTTCAGGAGAGCTATGGCTGGACCCGCGAGAATGCGGAAAAGGAAGCCGATGCCTTCTTCGAGCGCAACAGTGACTATAACGATGAGACAGTGGCTCGCTAGCATTGATCGAATTCGTGGGCTGATTGATGCAATGTAATGCGTGAATCAATGCGTGGTGGTAGGTATTTCTGCCATCACGCATTGATTGTCTGTTGGAACCTTGTCGAAATGCAATCAAATCATGAAGCTGATACTGAGTTGGAGCCACACATGACCAACCCTCCAGCTAGCCTGTCACCATCTAGTTCGTCATCTACTGCATGGTGGCAGACACTGCGGATGAGTGATGTTGCACTGGCAACGATCATTGTTCTGGTTGTTGGCCTGAGTTTTGCCCTGATGCTATCGCTCCTGAATGTCATCGTTAATATTTTCTTGGGGCTTTTGCTGGCTACTGCGTTGCGCCCGCTTATGAACCGGCTGCGAGGCTCTGTCTTCTCTGTAACACTATCGGCAGCTATTTCGGCCTTCTTCCTGGTGCTGTTCGCTATCGGTTTTCTGGTACTTGTCGTGCCATTGCTGATCGCACAGTTTCAGGCGCTGGTTCTTGTGCTGCCGCAGCTATATAAAGATATTCGCCAGGGGTTTCTGCAATCGCCCTTTTTGATTGTGCGCCAGCTTGCTGTGCCGATGCCAGCCCAGCTTTCGACCAATAGTTCGTTTGATAGTGCCACGCTTGGAGCGCAGATTTTTGGCTGGCTGCCATCGATTGGCTATGCACTGTTTGCAACGGTTGGCACAATATTGTTTACCTACTACTGGTTACTGTACCGTGATCGCACGATACGTTCGTTGCTGCTGCTGCTGCCCGAACAACGCAGAGCTGGTGTTGAACAGACATGGCTTCAGGTTGAAGAGCGGATTGGTGCATTTATTCGTGGGCAGCTTCTGCTTGGCCTTGCGACCGGAGTGCTCTCGCTGATTGGCTATTGGGCCATTGGCCTGCCCTACCCGCTGATGCTGGCTCTGCTGGCTGGTGTGCTCGAATTTATTCCCTATGTCGGGCCATTTGTGACAATGGCGCTTGCTGGATTGAGTGGATTTAGCATTTCCCCATCGCTTGGGCTTAGCGGTTTAGTTGTGGGAATCGTCGTGCAGCAGATCGAGAGCCTGCTGCTGGTGCCACGTGTTATGGAGAAAACTGTCGGCATCAGCCCGGTCGTTTCAATGCTGGCATTTATTGGCTTTGCCGCGCTGTTTGGGCCGATTGGCGGATTACTGGCAATTCCGCTCGCAGCCTTATTGCAAGTCCTCTTTCGGGGCTGGATCGAGCGCCGCACCACTGCTGTGCCAGCGGCTGATACTGGGCGCGGGGCACTCGATCTCATTCGGTATCAGATAGCAAACCTCGCGGACGATATTGCGCTAACGTTACGGCAGAAGCAAGATGATATAGATCAATACTCCGACGATACCGAGGAAGAGCTTGAATCAATACTCGCTAATCTTCGTGTTCTTGTAGATACTGCGGAGCAAGCGCAATGATGCGGAAAATCGCCATAGGCACAACCACCGTCCTGAGTGTGTTGATCTGTACATTGGCACTGTGGACGATGCGTGAGGCAGTTCAGTTACTCATTATTGCATTAGCGATCAGCGCAGCGATGACTCCACTGATTGAATATCTGATCGCACGCGGCCTGAAGCGCTTGTGGGCAATCATCCTGACGTTTGTTGGTGTGATTATGCCACTGCTCACCCTGATTGTTATCCTTGGTATTCAGGCGATCAGCGATCTTGGATTATTGCTTGAGCGTGCTCCATCCCAGTACAACCAGATGCGTCAGATGCTGCTCAATGAAGGTGCCATTGCCCAGTATATTGGCCGGGTGCTGCCCGATAGCCAAACCCTGATGAAGAGCCTCACCAGTTCGAATATCGAGAGCCTGGGCCTCACTGTTGTCAGTACTATTATGCAGGCGCTTGTGGTTGGCATTCTGCTGTTGAGCATTGCCTCGTTAGGGTTCTATTGGCTGGCCGATCAACAACGCATCGAGCGCTTATTGCTTTCGCTGCTGCCCTCCCAGCATCGTAGCAGCGCCCGATCACTATGGAATCAGATGTACCACGAAGTCGGGGTCATGATCCGTGGCGAGATAGTGCTGATTGTCTGTGGAGTCGTTGCGCTGTTTATTGTGTATCGGTTGCTTGGCATCCAGGGTGCGAGCCTGCTTGCGCTGTTTGGTGGATTGATGCTGCTTGTGCCAGTGCTGAGTATCCCATTGGCGCTCCTGCCAGGCGTGCTGGTGGCTAGTCTTCAGAACCCGCTGCAGGGTTTTCTGGTTCTTGGGTGTGGTGCCCTACTGTTGTTGGCCATTAAGCGTGGTATTGGCCCGCGTATCTTTCGTTCGGGGATGATCATTAACCCTGTGCTGATAGTTGTGCTGATCATGGTGCTTGCCGAGTTTGCCGGTTTCTGGGCATTTCTTATAGCGCTGCCACTGGCCGCCGCCATCCAGACGATTGGGCGGGCGGTTCGTAGCGAGCAACAGCGCTATGTGCCAGTAATGCAGACAATCGAGGTGCAAGCGCTCCAGGAACGAATCGAGTTCCTCGCACATCAGGTTGCGAATGAGACACCAGAGGCTGTGCGGATCAAAGGGTTGCTTGGCCGAGCGCAAAAGCTGGCCGCAGATGTTGCCCTGCTTGTGGGCCAGAACCCCCAACAGGTGGCCGAGAATACGAGGATTGCGCAGGCCGACCTGCGTGTATCTGAAAGCGCTCAGATGCAATAATCAGTACTGTTTTCATTATTCACTGCTTACAGGAATACATACCTTGCAAGGGCATGCTTAGGTTGTATCGGATGCTCATTCTTGTGGCAGAAGGGATTGTTCATGTCCGATTCGACCACAAGTATCAAACGAGAAACGACCGATCAGCTGAACAAACATCAGTCTGCTACACGAGGCCTGCGGCGGCTGGACAAGATTCTGATAGCGCTGCTGATGATCTCATTGCTCGCCCATGTGCTCACCTTTATGGGGTTTATGGCTGGGCGCACGATGCTGCGTAGCCAGATCAGCCAGCTCGCCGATGGCGTCCAGCAGGCCAAATCGACAATCGTATCATACGATTTCCCGATTGATCAGCAAGTACCGATCAATATCAATGTGCCAATTCAGCGCTCGATTATTGTGCCGATCCAGATGGATGTGCGCATCAACCAGACACTACGCGTCCCTGTCGATACTGGTTTTGGAGTGGTGAGCCTGCCAATACCAATCGACGCGACCATCCCGATTAGTACAACGGTTCCCATCGAAATCAAGCAGATAATCCCAATCTCAACGACGGTGCCGATTCGCATGACCGTTCCACTCCAGATCGATCTTGGTTCACCACCATTTTCGAGCTATGTTGATCGATTCTATCGTGCGCTGATTGAGCTTCGTGATCAATTATAAAGGAACTATAACAGGAGTACCAACGGCCATGCAGGTCAGCACAACGGGTTCGCTTGCCACAAGAAGTGAGATGACGGCGATTGATGCTCAAGCATCGGTCATTTCTGCCAATAATGTTGAGCATGTGTTTAGTGAAGGCGTTGGCGTCTTCGATCTCAACTTTGAGATTCCACCTGGAACGATCTTTGGGATGATCGGACCAAGTGGCTGTGGGAAGACAACCACCGTTCGTTTATTGACTGGCCTGTATCGGCCAGATCACGGCAAGTTAATGGTACTGAAGCAGGCACCGATCAACTTTAGCTCACGGACACGCACGCAAATCGGCTATATGCCACAGCATTTCGTGCTCTACCCCAATCTCACAGTCTGGGAGAATCTGAATTTCGTTGCCTCACTGTATGGAATGGGCTATCTGAAGCGTCGGCGGCCATTGAATGATGCACTCGAATTTGTTGAACTGAGCCACGCGCGCAATCGGTTGAGCAGCCAGCTTTCGGGCGGAATGCAGCGGCGGCTTCAACTGGCCTGTATGCTGGTGAATAGCCCACAGCTTATGTTCGCCGATGAGCCAACCGCAGGCGTTGATCCCGTGCTGCGTGCCAAATTCTGGGAGCATTTTCGCTCGCTGCGCGACCAAGGGAAAACCCTGTTTGTGACGACACAGTATGTTGGTGAGGCAGCCTATTGTGATCTGATCGCAGTGATGCGCGCTGGCCGGATTATTCACCTGGATACACCAGCTAATCTTCAGCGTAAGGCACTCGGCGGTGAAATCATCAAGCTGGTAGTCAATCCAGCCGATGTGTCGGCAGTGATTCAGATCTGCTACCAGCATCCAGCGATCAATGATGTGCGCCGTTCCAATCGTGAGCCGGGCCTGCTCTACCTTCAGGTTGAAGATGCTGCTGCAACACTGCCACTACTGTTTGGGGTGTTGGGCCAACATCCCGAGATTACCGTCCAGCAGGCCGAAAAATATGCGCCACCATTCGATGATATCTTCATTCAACTGATGGAACAGGCCGAAGGAGAAGATCATGTTTAGGCCGATCATCCGCCTGTTTGCCTTCTTTAGCAAGGAGGTACGCGAGATTGTGCGCCAGCCCAGGCTTATTCTGAGCCTGCTGCTTGGCCCGTTTCTGATTCTGCTGTTGTTTGGGGTTGGCTATCAGGGTGAGCGCCCGAAACTGCGGACGGCGCTGATCGTGCCAGCCCAGGGTGTCGATCAGGCACAACTTGATGCCCTAAAAAAATCGATTGGCCTCAATTTTACGATCGAAACGGTTGATTCGGATCTCAATGGTGCCATGGCACGGCTTCAGGCTGGCCAGATTGAGGTGGTTGAGGTTATTCCGCCGCAGATACAGGAAAACCTGATTGGCGGCAAACAATCACAGGTTGATTTTCAGTACAACCAGATCAATCCGGTCAATGAACAATGGATTCGTTACCTGGCCTATGCTCAGGTGAATGAGATGAACCGCTTCATCCAGACCCAGGCGATCACCCAAATGCAAACCGATCTCAAGAATCGTGGAGTTGAGAGTACCATTCCACCAGAAGTCCTGGCTGCACCAGTGATGCCAACCTATCGGAACCTGCAGGGCACATCGCTGGCATTCATGACATTCTATGCTCCAGGCGTGATGGCGCTGATGATCCAGCATATTGCTGTCACGCTTGGTGCGCTCTCGCTTGTTCGTGAGCGGCTGCTTGGTGCCGTCGAACTCTTTCAGGTCGCACCGGTTTCATTCATGGAAGTATTGCTGGGGAAGTACCTTGGCTATACGCTTATTATCGGAGTTATGGCGGCGGCACTGATCTCGTTACTTGTGTTTACGCCATTGGCTGTGCCATTTCTGGGCAGCATCATATTCTTTGCCGTGTTGATTCTGCTGTTCACCGCAGCAGCGCTAGGCATTGGCTTTATGATCTCGGTCTGGTCCACATCGGACAGCCAGGCGATTCAGCTTTCCATGCTGGTGCTGCTGATGTCGATGTTCTTTAGTGGATTCTTTCTGCCGCTGGAAAATTTCACACCTGCCGTCCAGCTGGTTGGGTTTGCCCTGCCACTCACCCACGCAATCAATGGCTTCCAGAATATTATGCTACGCGGCACGCTCCCAGCGGATAACACATGGATCTTGTTGGCAATTATTGCCAGCGTAACATTTCTGCTGGCAGTTGGCGGGGCGCGATGGCGGTTCTTGCAGGTGGAGTAACATAAGACCATGCTATACTATCGGTATCCGAGAACACCTGGCGATAGGCACCCACGATGCCCAACGCTCCCGCTCTTCTCATTTTGGCCGATGATCTGACTGGTGCAGCCGATTGTGCCGCTCGTTGGCGTGTGACAGGCCAACCAGCAACGGTTCAGTTTGTGCCCGATGCTGTTGTGCGCCCTGGTGCAACGGCCTCTATCAGCGATTCGCGGCACCTCTCGCCACCCCAGGCCACACAGCGCATCCAGCACCTTCTGGGCAAACTAGATACGCTGCATGGGCAGCGCTGGTATAAGAAGATCGACTCGACGCTGCGCGGCAATCTTGGTGCGGAACTTGATGCGATGTTGGCTGCACTCGGGCAAACCCATGCGGTGATCTGCCCGGCGTTTCCCGCTCAGCGGCGTGGCCTATACAATGGCATACTTGTGTGCGATCCCGCGATTTCCGCGCCTGTTGATCTGCCCAATCGGCTGGCAGAACAATCACAGCGGCATATTACACTTCTATCTCTGGATCAGGTTCGGCGTTCGCCAGATGCGCTTGCCAATGATCTGCGTGAATGTTCTGCACAGGCCAGCCTGATTGTGTGTGATGCGATGTCTGATGCCGATCTGGCGGCGATTGTTGCGGCGACGCTATTAGCGCTTCCCAATGCGCTGCTGTGCGGCAGTGCTGGCTTGTTCGGTGCGCTAGCGGCGCGCTACCCGTCTGCTGCGCTGCCACCCGAGGCTCCTGTGCATGCGCGGCGGGCGCTGATTGTGGTTGGCAGTGGCAGTACGATGGCCCATCGTCAGATTTCTGAACTGCACGAGCGCTATCAGATGCAATCTGATGCGGCAATAACGCTGCTGCATCTACCAGCGCCGCCGGCCAACACAATTCTGGATGGCCAGCATGCTCGGGTGCTTGCCAAACAATTGGCCGATGCTGCCATGCGGGCGATTCATACACTTCAGCCCGATCTGCTGCTGATTGTTGGTGGCGATACGGCCATGGCATTGTTTGAGCGCTTGGCAATCAGCGAGCTACGGATTCAACACGAACTGCTGCCTGGTATTTCGCTCAGCCATGCAATCACTCATTCAGGCGAACAATACCAGGTCATTCTGAAAGCCGGTAGTTTTGGCGATCCAGCAACGCTCGCCGATCTGCTTGATCGCTGTGCGGATCTGCAATCCGCCAGGAGAAACCCATGAATGATGATACACAACCACTCCTAGCACTCACGCTTGGCGATCCAGCCGGGATCGGGCCAGAGATTATTCTGAAGGCGCTGACTCATGCCGATCTGTATCAGCGCTGTCGGCCACTCGTGATTGGCGATCAACAGATTCTGCAACGAGCCGCTGGCTGGCTGGGCCTGTCAATCAACCTGGTTAGCGTTGTGGAACCTGGTGCTGCACGCTACACCGCTGGTACGCTAACCCTACTTGATCTTGTGAATGCGGCCCCAGCAGCATGCCCAGCTGGGCAACTGAGCGCGGTTGCGGGAAAGGCTGCGGTTGAGTATGTGTTTCGGGCGTGCGATCTCGCAATGGCCGGGCATGTCGATGCGGTTGTGACAGCACCGCTCAACAAAGCGGCCATGAACATGGCTGGTTTTCACTATGCCGGGCATACTGAGTTGCTAGCAGAGCGAACCGGCGCAGGAACCGTCAGCATGTTGCTCGTCGGCCCAACACTGCGGGTTGTACATGTAAGCACCCATGTTGCGTTGGAAGAAGCGATTCGGCGGATTACCCCCGAACGAGTTGATGCCGTGATCGAACTGGCCTATCAGTCGTGTCGGGTGCTTGGGATTGCCGCTCCACGGATCGCGATTGCCGGGCTGAATCCGCATGCCGGCGAGGGCGGGTTATTTGGTGATCAGGAGCAGCGAGCAATCCAGCCGGCAATTGAAGCGGCTCGTAACCGTGGGCGCGATGTTTCCGATCCACAGCCGCCCGATACGGTGTTCCTGCGGGCCGTTCGAGGAGCCTACGATATTGTTGTGGCCATGTACCACGACCAAGGCCATATCCCGATGAAACTGTTGGCCTTCGATAGCGGTGTGAATGTGAGCGTCGGCCTACCAATCATTCGCACCTCCGTCGATCACGGAACGGCCTTCGATATTGCTGGAACTGGCAAGGCGAGTGAGGAGAGCATGCTGGCCGCAATCGATGTTGCGCTGCAGATGGTGAGGGCGCGCAATCATATGGGCTGATGACGAGTATAGAGCCAAGAATGTTGATCAATCTGCGCAATCTGCGGATATTGGCTAACCCATAGCCATGCAGAGTATAGCTATAGGTTTCGTGCGAACGATGAAGTTTGCTTCAGACGCTCATCAGTTCAAGGGCTGTGCTGCCGCCTGGCATATTGAGATGGGCAATTCGCCGATCAAATGTGGCGAGCTTTCCGCCATGTGCCATGGCTAATCCAAGGAGGTAGATATCTATCACATGATTATGGGTGATAATCGCTGATGGAGGGATAATTTCCCGGATCGTTACATCATCTGGCCAAAATATATGGCTTGGTACACTGCATAGTTGACGGAGAATGGTGATAACTTGCTGTGGATCGCCTGGTCGATTGGGGTAGTTTGGGTGGCTGGCAATCCGTACAAACCCATTTTCGGTCCAGGGGCACGTCGCCCATCCTGACTTCCCAAGAATGGCGAACCACCGATGTGCTGCGTCGTGGTGAATGTGCATTGGGTCGCTCAGTGCAAGCAAAACATTCACATCCAGAAGAAATATCGTCATGGAAGTTCATCACGCAGCTGATTGACAAGCTCCATCGTGATTACACGTGCGTTGGGCTACATCGGGAAGAGTGGCAAACCATTGCGTGTTGTGGTCGCGTTCGCTCGAACAAGTGCTTGGCGAGCGAGATCGGACAGGACTTTGCCAATTGACGTGCCGCGCTGGTGGGCAAGCTCCTTTGCGGCCAGGAGCACATCCTCTTCAATATCAATGGTCGTTCGCATAGTCCCTCCGTCGTACGCTCCCTAATAATCATCTTTTTGATGCTATAGCATTCCTATTTGAGTTGTAAAGGCGCGTAGCGCAAAGTGGGGTTTGGGGCGCAGCCCCGAAAGAAATTCCCCCGCCCCTTTTTTACAAATCCGGTAGGATTGCTATAGCACATCACATATATGATGTCAACGCATCACATATGATGTGCATCAATCTAAATTGTGCCTGGTTGAAAGCTAGCCGTTAGTCGTCATTTTCAAATTGCCCATTTGGGCGGCTTCTGTTGTAATGTTTGGTCAGCTCAATGCAGGTGTTGCATAGAAAGACATCGCTACAGTATAATACTCATGCGATGTATTTCTGGGGAGCGCTGTAATGTTTGTGGATCGTCGTGATGAGCTGACAATGCTCCGGCAGGTTGTGGAGCGCCAGCGAAGGGGCGAACTCCTGCTGTTGTATGGTCGGCGGCGGGTTGGCAAGACAGCGCTGTTGCGCCATTGGGCAATCCAGAGTGGCCTGCCATGGACCTATTGGATGGCGCAGAAGGAACCTGCCGAACTGCAGCGCCGCAAACTCTATGCTGCCATCCGCGGGCGTACGAGTACATCGAATTCACCAACCTTTGCCAGTTGGTCGGAGTTGTGGGACGATGTAGCCGAGATCATTCGCGATCAGCGTCGTATCCTCGTGCTCGATGAGCTTCCTTGGGCAATTGAGTCTGATCCTGCCACACTCTCGGCGCTCCAATATGCTTGGGATGTCCATTTTCAGAACTCAGGACTGATTCTTGCATTGTGCGGTTCCCATATTCGCACGATGGAGACGTTGCTAAGTCAGCAGACACCACTTTTTGGACGGCTGACTGCACAGCACCAACTCCAGCCATTGCCGTTTGGAGCACTACGCACATTTTTTCCTAACTGGAGTCCTGATGCACAGGTAGCCATATACGCAATGGTCGGTGGTGTGCCGCAGTATCTCACTTGGTTCGATCCGGCGGTATCGTTCAGCGAGAACATCCGGCACGAGATTCTCGGGCCAGCAAGCATGGCACTATCGGAGGTCGAGCTGCTATTGTCAGATGAGCTACGTGATATTCGCACCTACCTGACTGTTCTGAATGCGATTGGTGAGGGAGCCCACGCACTCAAGGAGATCGCGGATGCGACCCTGACGGCATCGACAAACCTTACCAAGTATTTAGGCGTTCTTCAGGAGTTGCGCCTGGTGGAGCGCAGGGTGCCAGCAACAGTACCGCCAGCCATTCAACACCGCTCGAAGCAGGGACGTTACCACCTGACTGATCCCTTCCATCGCTTCTACTTTCGTTTCCTGCGACCAAACCAGGCCGAAATCGCTTATCAACCCGACCGTGTCCTTGAGCAGATTCAGGAAGGCTTACGCGCCTTTGTCGGCCAAACGGCGTGGGAGGAATTGGCGCGGGTGTGGGTGCTACGGGTTGGGATGCAAGGGGGGCTTCCCTTCAAGCCAGATGTGATCGGTAGCCATTGGAGTCGGCTTGTTCAGACCGATGTTGTCGCGATCAATTGGCGTGAGCGGGCGGTGCTTATTGGTGAATGCAAGTGGACGGCTGCGCCAATTGATCGCCAAACGGTGCAACGGCTGATCGAACATACCCTGCCTCGAACCGTCGCTGCGTTGCCAGAGGGTGGCATAGGCTGGCGAGCATTTCCAGCACTCTTTGCCCGAGCCGGTGCCACAAAAGAAGCTCAGGCATTACTTTACGCACAAGGCGGGCTGCTGATCGATTTAGCAACACTCTATGCGGATCTGGATGAGAGTTGACTTTTAGTTCTCCTCTTTGGCTGCCAGCCTATCGGCTATATTCGCATTAGTTCAGGCTTGGGAGCGCAGGGCTGGCCAGTGTCTCAATAATTGCGACATGCTTGCAGGGTTTGCCATACTGGCCAGCCGGGCAATCGCAGGCATACACACCGCCATAGCGGCGCACGGTATAGCGAACCGCTGGCTTGTGCTGTGATGGCACTTCCCACATGGAGCCATCATCAATCGGGGTGACAGCTGGGGCATCAAGCAGGATCAGGGCTGCTCGATAGAATGCATTGGCCTGGCGGGTATCGCCATGGGCGCGGCAGATACCGCTCTCAACTGCGGCATGCAATGCCAGTTCTTTGACATTTGGTGGTGTTCGGGTGGCTGTTCGTGGCATGGATGTGTTCCCTTCGTGCTTCGTGTTATTGCTCGTAAACGATGGCTATAGCAATCCTACCGGATTTGTAAAAAAGAGGGCGGGGGATTTCTTTAGGGCGGCGCCTCAAACCCCGCTTTGCGCTACGCGCCTTTACAACTCAAATAGGAATGCTATAGCATAATGTTCTTTCATAGTACATGACGCTCAAATAGCATAAAAAGTTGCACGTTTGTGCATATTTATAGTTCAGCCAAGCGCCGCTGTATTGCCGCACGCTCGACCTGATTATGGCAGCGTTCTAGCGCAGCCAGGTAATTCTCGCGTGCCTGATCGGCCTGCCCCAATCGGCGCAGCATATCGGCCTGTGCCAGATAGAATGGGTAATAATCGCTGAGTTGCGTGCGTAAGCCATCGATCAGCGCCAAACCCTGCTGCGGGCCATCGGCCATGCCAACAGCAACAGCATGGTTCAGTTCGACAACCGGCGATTGGGTGTAGGTAGATAATTCGCGATACAATGCTGCAATCTGCGGCCAATCGGTGCCATTGCTGATATGAGCTTGGGCGTGTAATGCACTAATGGCAGCCTGGATCTGGTACGGCCCTGGATGGCGCATGGCCAGTGCTTTATCGAGCAGTGCCAGGCCCGTCGCAATCTGCGCTTTATCCCAGCGTGTGCGATCCTGTGCTTCCAGCAGGACGAGAGCGCCCTGCTCATCGGTACGAGCATCGCGGCGCGCATGATGCAGAAGCATGAGCGCAAGCAATCCCAGGGCTTCGGCGCGCTGAGCTTCCGGTACATCGCGCCCATCATGGGCAATCAATGCGTTCAGCACGCGTGCCAGGCGAATGGCATCCTCACAAAGATCGCGGCGAATGAGTGCATCGCCCTGGCTGGCACCATACCCTTCGGTGAAAATCAGGTAGATAATCGAGAGTACGGCACTCAGTCGCTCCCCCAGGCGATCCGTCGGCGGTACTTCAAATGGAATACCAGCATCGCGGATCTTGCGCTTGGCCCGCACCAGCCGCTGCGCCATGGTGGGCACTGGCACGAGGAAGGCATACGCTGTTTCAGCAGTAGTCAACCCACCAAGTGTTGTTAGGGTCAGGGCCACCTGGGCATCAAGCGGTAGTGCCGGATGGCAACAGGTGAACATCAGCTTGAGCCGATCATCGGGGATTTCATCGAAGCTATCCAGATCATCTGGTGGGGCCGCTGGGTCACTGGCAAGATCCTCAAGCCGCGTAACCTTGCGCCTGCCGGACTCGCGTCTGAGGCGATCCAGGGCCTTGCGGCGGGCAACCATCGTCATCCATGCGCCTGGCCGATGCGGCACACCATCGCGCTGCCAGTGTTCTAATGCGGCAACAAGCGCATCCTGCAACACATCCTCAGCCAGCTCGAAATCGCCAAGCCACCCGATCAGCGTTGCCAGAACCTGGCCCGATTCCTGGCGGAATGTGCGTTCGATTGCACTATGGATATCGATCATAGATGATTAGCCCCTTGGAGTATTCAGAAGTCAGGAGTCGGAATTCAGAATGCGCTTGATCTGGCTCAATACCGTACGATAGCCATAGTGATTTTTCGTGCTTCTGGCTCCTGACTCCTGACTTCTGATGCCTACATCTCCATCAATGGGCGCACCTCAATCGAGCCAGTTTTGGCCGAGGGATTCTTGGCAGCCCATTCTAATGCCTGATCGAGATTAGCGCACTGGATGATATAGTAGCCACCCAGTTGCTCTGTCGTTTCTGCAAATGGCCCATGGGTCGGCAGCGTTTTGCCATTGCGCACGCGCACGGTTGTTGCTGCACTGGTTGGCAGTAGCGGATCGCCAGCGTGCATCACACCCTTCTCGCGCATCTCATTAGCATAAGCTAGGTGTGCCTCGAACATCGCCATTTGATCCGCCTCCGATGCTGCCGCTTCAGCCGCTTCATTTCCATAGATCAGTAGGATGTACTTCATGGCGCTGGTCCTTTCGTTGCATGAATGAGCCTGTGCGGTGCAATTCCCCGCTCATCCTACCGACGCATAACGAACCCCGGAATCGACACACAGATGTTCGTGATCAAGCAGCCGTTGCTTGAGGTGTATTCCACCAGCAAACCCGGTGAGTGAACCATTGGCACCCACTAATCGATGGCATGGAACAACCAATGGAATCCGGTTGGTCGCATTTGCACGCCCAACGGCCCGTGATGATCGCGGATGCCCGAGCAAGGCCGCTAGCGATCCATAGGTATGAGTTGCCCCGAACGGGATCTGGGTGAGTGCCTGCCAAACCTCGGTTTGCCAGGGGGTTCCACGCAGCACGAGTGGAACTTCAAAGACGCGCCGTGTGCCAGCCCAGTATTCCTCTATCTCGCGGCGAGCTTGAATAGCCTGACGTGTGGCCGCATGGAGTGTGTATCCAGCCTGCCGTAGATCCTCATCGATTGAGCGTGGGTAGCTTCCATCACCAAAGTTGAGTTGGATCAGTGCGCCGACACTGTTGACGGCAATGGTGATTGGGCCACCTGCTGTCGCAATCGTTTCCAGATAGGCATCCATGTGGGTTCCTTATAATTTTGACACAGGTACATTGTAATGCTATCATAAAAAGACGGCCCTCTACTGCGTATACTCTGATATTGTGCAGTTGATTGGGCCATTATTGCTCAGGCCTCAACCAATCGTGCAGTATTCGTGCCACATGCGTGAACGGATAGGCTGTGTTGGCTGAGACAGATGCTTCGTAGCTCCATCGAAAGGAAGCAAATTCTCATGGATGAGACGACCAAAAACCAGAACGTGCGCCTGAATCGCCGAGCCTTCTTGAAGGCCATGAGCGCTGGCGCTGGCGTATTCGTACTGGCCGCCTGTGGTGGTGCAACACCAGCCGCAGCGCCAACCGCAGTACCAGCAGCAGCCGCAACTGCTGTTGGAGAAGCTCCAACGACCGCTCCAGCAGCGGGTGGTAAGAAGCTTGAGATCTTCTCGTGGTGGACCAATGGCGGTGAGGCAACCGGCCTTGAAGAGATGTACAAAATCTACAAGGCAAAGAATCCTGGCGTCGAGATCATTAACGCAACCGTTGCTGGTGGTGCCGGAACCAATGCGAAGACGGTTCTCAAAACCCGTTTGCAGGGCGGCCAGCCACCCGATAGCTGGCAGGTTCATGCCGGCAAAGAGCTGACGGCCTATGTCGATGCGGATCAGATGCAGCCGCTGACGGCCTTCTTCAAGGAACAGGGCTTCGACACGATTATGCCGAAGCTATTGCTCGACCAGATCACCTACAAGAATGAAATCTGGTCGGTGCCGGTGAATGTCCATCGCTCGAATATCCTGTGGTATAACATCAAGATCTTTAAGGATAACGGCCTGACCCCGCCGAAGACGGCTGATGAGTTCTTCACCGTCGCTGAGGCACTCAAGGGCAAGAATGTCACCCCATTGGCCGTTGGTGGCAAGGATAAGTTCGAGACCCCGCACCTGTTCGAGAGTGTGCTGCTGGCCACATTTGGTGCCGATGATTACCCGAAACTGTTCAATGGTGGCATTAAATGGGATGATCCAAAGGTCGCGCAGGCTGCTGCAACCGCCAAGAAGATGCTTGAGTATGCCAATGCGGATCGCTCATCGCTTGGATGGTCCGATGCGATGCAGTTGGTGCTTGACGGCAAGGCCGGTATGACAATCATGGGCGATTGGGCCCATGGCTACGCACTCAGCAAGGGTGTCAAGCCGAATGTCGATTATGGCTATGTCGCTTCACCAGGCACCGATGGCATCTTCCTGTGGCTATCGGATAGCTTTGGTTTGGCCAAGGGTGCGCCAAACCCAACCGAGGCCAAGGCCTGGCTTGCGGTGTGTGGCTCGAAGGACGGCCAGGATGCATTCAACCCGAAGAAGGGTTCGATCCCGGCTCGTACGGATGCTGATAAGAGCCTATACGATGAGTATCTCAAGTTCTCAATCGATCAGTTCGGGACGGTCAAGCTCGCCCCGAGTATCGTCCATGGCGCTGCTGCGCCAGAGGCATACATGACCGATTATGGCAATGCGCTGAATGTGTTCGGCAGCGATCTGGATACCGATGCGCTGGTGCAGGCCCTTCAGGATGCCGAGAAGGACATCAAGTAGTCATTCTCTGATCGAACGGGCATCGGGGCAGGTGGGTGTATATGCCTGCCCCGATGCCCGTTGTTTGCTCTTTCACTGCACCATTGCGCCGATCAATACTCACATCACCGAGGTCGTTATGCAGCAGGCACAGACCCAGCCAATCGTTACCCGGCGGGCGCGGCGGTTCGATACCGACCGCTTCATCGCTATTCTGATGATCCTTCCATCGGTTGTGGCAGTTGCTATCTTTGTCTATGGGTTCATCGGCTGGACTGGGATTGTCTCGCTGACCCGTTGGGAAGGTCTCAAATCCTCGCAGGAATTTATTGGCTTAGAAAACTATGCGTCGATATTCAGTACCACCCGTTTCCAGACCAATATCCGCAATATGTTGGTCTTCACCACCTTCTTCCTGATTGCCTGTTTGCTAATCGGGTTGCTCCTGGCGGTGTTGCTCGATTCTGGTGTAAAGGGCGAAAGCTTCTTCCGCGCCGTGTATATCTTTCCAATGGCGCTTTCCTTCATTGTGACGGGCGTTGTGTGGCAATGGTTGTTTGCTCCAGGGAATTATCAGGGAACCCCACCCGACCCGACAGGGATTAATCTCTTGTTGCAGAAGGTCGGTTTGGCATCGTTGATGACGGGCTGGACCACCGATGCCTCGGTTGTTCCTGGCATTCGGGCATTTGGTCTGAAAACCCGCCTTGGCGTGCCAATGGCGATGATTCCGGTTGTGATCGCCGCCGTCTGGCAGATGTCAGGCTTTACGATGGCCATGTATCTGGCTGGGCTACGCGGTATTTCGGATGAGATCAAAGAAGCGGCGCGTGTTGATGGCGCAAGTGAGTGGCAGATCTTTCGTACAATCATTCTGCCATTGCTCCAACCGGTGACACTAAGCGCCGTGATTATTCTTGGGCATATATCGCTCAAAATCTTCGATCTGATCGTCACGATGACTGGTGGCGCACCTGGCAATAATACGGAAGTACCTGGCCTGTACATGTATGAGATCACCTTCAAAGCCAATAAGTTTGCGGAGGGTGCTGCGGTCGCAATGGTGATGTTGATTGTCGTGACACTGCTGATCGTTCCGTATCTGATCTATAACAATCGGCAGGAGGTCGAATCATGAGTGCGCTAACAGTCCAGCGGCGGCCTCTGCGTTTGACCTGGGGCCGATTAGCCATCTACATCATCATGATTGCGTTCGCGGCATTTTTCATCTTGCCTGTCTACCTACTGTTGATCACCAGCTTCAAAAGTTTCGAGGAGGTTAGCCTCAGCCGTATGTGGGATCTTCCGCGTGGGCTAGCATTTGAGAGCTTTGGCCGGGCCTGGGAGGTGCTTCAGCGTAGCTTCAGCAATAGCGTTGCGCTTGTCATTCCGGCAACGATCATCTCGTGTGTGCTTGGCTCGTTGAATGGCTATGTACTGGCAAAATGGAAATTCAGGGGTTCGGATGTGCTGTTCAGCCTGATTCTGTTTGGGATGTTTATTCCCTACCAGAGCGTGCTCGTACCACTTGTCGAAACGCTACGGGTGCTTGGCCTGTATGGCAGCATTCCCGGCCTGGTATTAGTGCATGTTGTCTATGGCATTCCGATCACCACACTGATCTTCCGCAATTACTATGCTGGTGTGCCAACCGAACTTCTGGAAGCTGGCAAGATTGACGGAACTGATTTCTTTGGATTGTACCGATATATTGTGCTACCGCTTTCCATTCCGGGATTTGTGGTGGTTGCAATCTGGCAGTTTACATCGATCTGGAATGAATTCCTGTTCGGCCTGATCATCACCAACGATCCCCAGAAGACTCCGGTAACGGTTGCGTTGCAGAACCTTTCTGGCAGCCAGTATACACAATGGAATGTTCAAATGGCTGGTGCGCTGCTCGTCGCCCTGCCAACCCTGGTTGTGTATATCTTCCTCGGGCGCTACTTCCTGCGCGGCCTGCTGGCTGGTTCGCTGAAGGGTTAATGATTGCATAGTGAGGGGCTGATGGAAGCGCTGGTTGGCGTGATTATGGGTTCAAAATCGGATTGGGAAACAATGGTGCATTCCGCCGAGATGCTTGATCGGCTGGGGGTGCCATATGAGCTACGGGTTGTATCGGCGCATCGCACACCCGATCTGCTGTTCGAATATGCTGCTGCTGCCGAAGGGCATGGGCTCGAAGTCATTATTGCCGGTGCAGGCGGTGCGGCGCATCTGCCGGGCATGGTTGCCGCAAAAACGACACTGCCTGTTCTTGGCGTTCCCATACAATCCAAGGCATTGAATGGCCTCGACTCGCTGCTATCGATTGTGCAAATGCCAGCCGGTATTCCCGTCGCAACCCTGGCGATTGGGCGAGCTGGGGCAATCAATGCGGCATTGTTAGCAGCTGCAATACTGGGTACGCATCGGCCATCGATTCGTGAGGCATTGCGCCGTTTCCGGGCAGAACAGGCCCAAACAGTGCTGGAAAACCCCGATCCGCGGCTCTGATGTAAGTATTCAGGAGTCAGGAGACGGAATTATCCGCAGATGACGCAGATTATACTGAACAGAACCAAGATCAAGGTAATAGTAGAGACGCGAGGCCTCGCGTCTGAAACAAATTGGCCACCAACACATATCGTTCGCAGCCGAGGCATGCCGAACAAGCGCTGGTAAGCAACCAACATCCATTACGGGTCGGGTACCCTCTGGGTGCCGTAGCGCCTGGCCGAGGGAAGGTGCCGGAAACCGGACGGCACGGTTTCTGGCGAAAGGGCAGCAGGATTATCGTGAGTGGAACGATTCCTGCAAAAAAGGGCACCAGCATGATCATTGGCATTCTTGGTGCTGGGCAGTTGGGCCGGATGCTGGCACTGGCTGGTGTGCCATTGGGCCTGCACGTTCGTTTCCTCGATCCAACGCCCAATTCGCCAGCAGCTCGGCTTGGTGAGCAGATCGTTGGTAGCTATGATGACCCAGAACTGCTGGCCCGTTTTGCTGCTGGCCTGGATCTTGTTACCTATGAGTTCGAGAATGTCCCGACTGCGACCGCCGCGTTGCTCGCCGAACATGTGCCGGTCTTTCCGCCACCAATAGCTTTGGCGAATGCCCAGGATCGGCTCGCTGAGAAACGCTTCTTTCAACAGTTGGCTATTCCGACTGCTCCGTTCGCAGCGGTCGATACCC
>Ga0163144_10011736_pt1 | contig 18500 bp, 14 predicted proteins | sample OliLak19BULKMAT1_FD_123175 | JGI IMG/M metagenome (GOLD analysis project Ga0163144, IMG submission 123175) | Freshwater microbial mat bacterial communities from Lake Vanda, McMurdo Dry Valleys, Antarctica - Oligotrophic Lake LV.19.BULKMAT1 | ecosystem: Environmental > Aquatic > Freshwater >... | reverse complement strand
GGGCCCCAGCAAGGGCCCCAGCACGGGCCCCAGCACGGGCCTAATCGCTGACGCAGATCGTGGCGTTGGTTCGCGCGCCCGGCGCGCTGCCCGCGCCCGCTAACCCAGCAGCTTGACGTCACGCCAGGCGGGAAACTCGGCACGCCACGCGCGGACGCTGGCCGCGTCGATTGTGACGCTCAGCACGCACTCCTCGGGCCCGGCCTCGCCGAGGGTCTCACCCTTGGGGCCGATCGCGAAGCTCTCGCCGGCGTACTTCAGGTGCGGGTCGTTGCCCGCGCGGTTCACGCACAGCACCACGGCCTGGTTCTCAATCGCCCGCGCCACGCACAGCGCCCTGCGGTGCGCGGCCCGCGCCTGTGGCCAGTTCGCAATCACCGTGAAGACCTCCGCGCCGCTGAGCATCCCGTACCTGTACAGCTCAGGGAACCGCAGGTCATAACAGATCGTCGGGCACACTCGCATATACGGCACAAAGGCCAAACTGCTTGCGACCACGCCCTTGCCGCTACCACTGCTACCGCCCGCCGCGCCCGTACCAGCGCGCGCAAGGCCAGCGCGACCAGGGCCGGCGCGTTCAGGTCCGGGTCGCCCAGGGCCAAGGCGTTCAGCGCCGGCGCGCCCAAAGCCAGCGCGCGCTTGCTGGGACGCCGACTGCTGCGCCGCCTCGGTGGGCCCGGTAAACAACCCGGAGCGGACCCGCTCTGCCCACGTCATGCCGCCGCCAGTGCTGCTAGCACCAGCGCCTGCGCCGCCCGCCGCGCTACCAGCTTGGCTCGCCGCAGAGTTTGACACAGAGCCCCCCCCGCCAGCAGGGTCAGGCTGCGCCTCACCGCTGGCCGCAGCCGATGTGCCGGTTGGGTCTTCGACCACCGGCGCTTCCCACTCAAAGAGCATGACCCGCGACCCGCCGGTGAAGTGCTCGCCCTCTTTGCCGAAGGAGAACGGGTGGACCTTGTCGTATTCGCAAATGATCGCGCCGTCCGGGCCCGCAACCGTGCAGCGGTTTCGCCCGCGTCCGTCGGGCCCCAGCACCGTGCGCGAGCCAACCAGCGTGATCTGGCGGCGGCCCGCCTCCTCACAAATGAACCGCTGGGTTGACCCGTCGGCGTCGGCCGTCACCGCCAGGTTGAACGAGAACCCGGTATCAAACAGCTCGGGCAGCACCGCGAGGTCGCCCGGTGCCAACCCCTGGGTCTGGGTCGCGCGGTCAAGCAGCGCCTTGGCCCGGCGGCGGTTGGCAGGGCGATCCTCCCAGGCGGTGTCCATCTGGATCAGGTGCGCACGCATGGGCGCAGTGTAACGCCGACAGACATAGAGTCTGCAGGGCCGAGCGGCATGACGCCCACCGGCCAGACTGGATGAACCAGACCCAGGGGCGGGTAGCTCAGCTGGCTAGAGCGCGTGCTTTACAAGCATGAGGTCCCGGGTTCGAGCCCCGGCCTGCCCACTTTCTCGGCCCTTTTCGGCCTCCAGGCTCCCTACGCCTTCGGACATCGGACCAACCGCACGTGAACGCTCTGGACGTTGGATACACCTTGGCCGCCGCCGCGCTGGCCCCGTTCTGGGCCCGCAAGCCGCGCGCCGGTTGGGCCCAGCGAATGGGCAAGGACTTGGGCGTAGAGCCGCGGAATGAGGCCTTCAAGGGTTCGCGCGTGCTGCTGCACGGGGTCAGCGTCGGCGAGGTCAACGCCCTGCGCGGGCTCGTTGAGCTTCTTCGGGCCCGCGGGACCGAGGTGATCGTCTCGGCCAGCACCGACACCGGCATCGCCCGCGCAATTGACCTTTACGCGCGCGGCGACTTTCCCCGGTCCGTCGTCCGCTACCCGCTGGACTTCTCGTGGGCCGTCAAGCGGTTCCTTGACGCCGTTCGGCCAGACGCCGTCGGGCTCTGCGAGCTTGAGGTCTGGCCCAACTTCGTCAAGGCCTGCGCGCGGCGCAACATCCCGGTGGCGGTGGTCAACGGGCGGCTCAGTGAACGGAGCTTCAAGGGCTACCGGCGAGCGCGCTGGGCCCTGCGCGGCACGTTTGCACGGCTCTCGGCCGCCGCCGTGCAAGACGACCAGTACGCCGCCAGGTTTGTCACTATGGGCGTGCCGCTCGCGCGTGTGAGCGTGAGCGGAAGCATGAAGTGGGACAGCGCCCGGCTGGACCAGTCGCCCGCCGAGGCCGACGCGCTCGCGACGGCTATGGGCATCGACCGCACGCGCCCGCTGATTGTCGCCGGCAGCACCGCCGAGGGTGAAGAGGCCATGCTGCACCAGGCCTGCCCGCCGGGGGTTCAGTTGCTCTGCGCGCCGCGCAAGCCTGAGCGCTTCGAGCAGGCCGCCGCCGACTTGCCCGGGTGCATCCGCCGGTCGTGGAGCAAGCCGGGCGGCGCGCAGCCGCTGCACGTCCAGGGCTTGGGCACCACGCGACAGCGCTACCTGCTGGACACCATCGGCGAGCTGCGTGCCGCGTACGCGCTCGCGGACGTCTGCATCGTCGGGCGGTCGTTCGGCAAGCTCTTCGGCAGTGACCCCATCGAGCCAGTGAGTCTTGGGAAGGCCACCGTCATCGGCCCCGCGTTTGGCGACTTTGCCACCATCGTCGCGGCCCTCAAGAGCGCCGGGGCTATTGAGGTGACCGCCGCCGGCGACCTGCGCCGCGTGCTGCGCAGCCTGCTAGACGAGCCGGCCCGCCGGACGCGCCTGGCCGCGCGCGGGCGCGCGTGCATCACCGAGCACCAAGGCGCAACGCTCCGGCACGCGACGCTGCTGCTGACGCTGGCGACCCATGGACCAGTCACGTCTCAGGCGTCAGTCACGGCCCAAGACCCGCTTGCCACGCGGCCCCCACTCAACAACCGGCCCCCGCTTTCGACCCGGCCCCCGCTCAACAACCGGCCCCCGCTTGCCAATGGGCTCAACAACCCAGGGCCTGGCGCGGGCACATGGCCCGCACGCACTCCTAAGACCTAGCTCGCTCAGCGGCCCTCACACCCTTAGTGCGTGCGCGGTGCCTCCTCAACGCTCAGGGCCCTGATGCGCGCGACGAAGGCCGGGTCCTCGCCGCGCAGCAGCGTGGGCAGCAGCTCGCGGAACTCCTCGCGTCGGCACCACTCGCGCATGTAGTCCTCCCAGCTGCGCCACAGCCGCGTTGTCTTCGCGTCCATCCCGGGCTTGTACACCATGATGTACGCCCGCTCGAAGAGCGCAACGAGGATGTTGAGCATCGCGTAGCGCCGTTCGAGCTGCTCGGCCGTGAGCTTCAGCTTCTCAAACGGCGCAGGTACCGCCACTTCATCGGGGCTCGTACGCCCGCGCCGCAGCAGGCCGAGGTCCGCGTTCTGCAGCACCAGCTTGATAAAGTCGGTGTACTCATCGCTCAGCCGCTGGTAAATCTCCTCCTGCTGCATCAGGCGTGCCTTGCGACGCTCCCACGCGAAGACTCCGATCGCGAAGGGCAGGCCGACAAACAGAGAGAAGTTCGCCAGCAGACTCCACAAGTCGGGGTCGAAGATCTGGCGCAGCAGGTGCATGCCCACAGTCTAACCGAGCGCCGAGGACTTATGGGAAGGGACTTGGTGCGAGAACCTGAGCGAGGACTTGAGGCAAGCCCCATCGGCGACGCCCGCGAGCCTGCTAAGCGCCTCTTACGCGCCGCCCGAGTTCTCACGCTAGACCTGCGCTTGGGCCTGCGCTATGGCGCGAGCCTGCGCATACACACGCTCAAGCTCACTGACCATCCGCTGCGTGCTAAACCGGTCGATGCACATCGCTCGCCCGGTCTGGGCCAGGCGCTGCCGCTGCCCCGCGTCACTGGCCAGGCCCAACAGCGCCGCGCGCAACTGCTGCACGTTGCCCGCCGGCACCAGCACGCCTGTCTGCCCGGTGATGCACGCCTCGCCCGTCCCGTCCACGTCGTACGCCACCGCGGGCAGCCCTGCCAGCAGCCCCTGCGGCACCGTCCGCGGCAGGCCCTCGCGCGCGCTCGGGTGTACCAGCACATCGCTGGCCCACAAGTGCTCCGCGACCCGCTCGCTGGGCACCAGCCCAGTCAGCACAATCGACGAGGTCCTGCCAGCGGCACCACCATCGCCACCTCCATCGCCACCTCCATCGCCACCACCATCGCTGGGCGCGTCGGCCTCGCGGACCACAAGTCCCATCGCGCGGGCCCGCTCAATCAGCCGCCCGCGCCACCAGCCGTCGCCAACCCAAAGCAGCTTCCACGTCGGATTGTGCCTGAGCGTGTCGCCCAGCGCCGACAGCAGGTCGTCGTGGCCTTTGTGCTCGCTCAGGCGCGCGACGGTGACAAAGACCAGGTCCTGCCCGTCGATGCCCAGCCGCGCACGCAGAGCCGCGCGGCGCTCGACCACATCGCTCGGCGGCAAGTACCGCTCAACCTCCATCCCGCTGTAAACCGTCTCGTACAGACCGGGCGTCCCGATCCCGCGCGCCAAAAACTGCTCGGTCATCGCTCCGGCCACGCTCAGCACCTTGTGGCACCGCGCGGCGGCAAACTTCTCACTCAGCGCGTACGCCCGGTTGATCGCACGGCGTTTGAGCCGCTGGAGCATCCCGCCCTCAACGGGCATGAACGGCGGGCCGTGGATCGTGTGCACCACCGCGGGCCTCGGCGTCGCGTTCCAAGCCGCCGCTCGCCCGATGATCCCGGCCTTTGAGCTGTGGGTGTGGACGACATCAGGCCGCAGCGAGCCGATCAGCCGCGCCATCTGGCGATAGCACCGCGCGTCGCGTCGCGGGTTGATCTGCCGGATGAGATCGGGCACCACGTGCACGCCGACAGGCTGCGCCGCCGCGCCGTTCGCGCAGCGCTCAAGCCCCTGCACGCACCGCGCGTTGAAGGCCTGCATACGCGCTAGCAGTGAGCCCTCGGGCCCGTAGATCGGCCCAAAGGCCAGGTGTACTTCGTGCCCCAGGCGTGCCTGCCCCTCGCACGAGAGCACCGTGTTCTCTTGCGAGCCGCCCAGGATCAGCCGTGTTGAAACGTGGAGGATGCGCACAGGCAAAGTTACGCGCCCTGCGCCCGCGGCGGACCAGCTTCCGAACCCACCCCGCCCGCCTCCGCGTACCAGATCCGCTCCAGGCACAGGCCCGTGGGCGGGGCCGTCGGCCCGGTACTCGCGCGGTCGCGAGCCAGCAAGGCGTCGCTGACCCACCCCGTCGGCCGCTGCCCCAGGCCTACGCGCAGCAGCGTGCCCGCGACGATCCTGACCATGTTCCACAAGAAACCGTTGCCCTCGATGGTCACCACGACGCGCTGAGCGCTGTCTTCTGCGCTGAACAACCCCTGTGCGTCCAACCCCTGTGCGCCCGGTCGCGGCAACAGCTCAACCCCGCACGCAAAGACGGTGCGGACCGTGCTCAGCCGTCCGTGACCCGTCGCCGCAAAGCTCGCAAAGTCGTGCTCGCCAACTAGCGTCTGCGCCGCTTCGTGCATCGCGTGCGCGTCAAGGCTGCCGTGCTTTACCCAGCAGACATAGCCCCGGTCCCACAACGGGCGTTGCCCGCCGGCGCAGAACGTGTACGTGTATCGCTTGCGCACCGCGCCCGCGATCGGGTTGAACCCCGCCTGCACAACCTCTGCGTGCCGCACGAGCACATCCCGGTCAAGGCGAGCGTTCAGCGCCATCACCAGCCGCTCGGGCCCGCGCTCACGTGGCCAGCCCGTGCCGCGCCCGTCAGGCCGACTTGTAAACGCGCAGACCTGCCCGCGCGCGTGCACGCCGCTGTCGGTCCGCGAAGCACCGACCAGCTCGACCCGCTCACGGACCACCTCACGCACCGCACGCTCAACTACGCCCTGCACCGTCCGCAGCGAGGCCCGACCGGCACGGTCGCTGGGGATCAGCGGCGTAGTCGCGGCGTATGCCCGCATTGCCGGCACCCGCTCGGGCCCACGGGGCCCACGGGGCCCAAATATCTCCCCGTCCGGCTGCGACCCATTGGCCACCTTCGCGCCAGAGGCCTGCCCATCAGGCTGCGCCCCACCAGTCAGCGCCAATCCAGCCGACGACTCGCCCGAAGGCTCCGCGTCAGATTCTGCCTGCACACCGGCCAGCGGGGGCTCTTGCTTCTGCCAGCCGCAGAACTCGGTCCCGTCATACGCCACCGTCAGCATGTACCGCACGGCCGACATACCGCCAAAGACCGCGCCCGCACTCGCGTCTGCGCCGGTGGCCGCATCCGCGCCCGCGGCTTGACCACCTTCGCCCGTATCACCCGTCACGCCCCACCCACCGCGCCCACGCGCACCACCATCAACGTGCGGTCATCGGTCAGCGTGTCGCCCGCGTGCGCACGCACCGCACGCAAGATCGCGTCGAGCCGGTCCTGCGCGCTCGGCAGCGCCGGGCCCAGCACCGCGTCCAGCCGCTCGGTGCCAAACAGCTCACGCGTCGCGCTCATCGCCTCGGTGATCCCGTCGGTATACAGCGTCAGCTCATCGCCCGCGGCCAGCACCACCGTCGCGTCGGTGTACTGCGCATCCGAAACGATCCCCAGCGGCAAGCCCTGGGCTTGATCCAGCTCAACTACCAATGAGCCATCCCGAGCAGCACCACTCCCAGCCCCAACGCTCACTCCGTGACCGGCCCAGCCCGCTGAGTCCAGGCCCGCTGAGTCCAGGCCCGACAGCCGCCCGCGCCCGTCGGCCACTCGCAGCCGCGGCGGGTTGTGCCCCGCGCTGGCGTACTGCAGCGCGCCGGTCTTCGGGTCGTACAGCGCGTAGAACGCCGTCACAAACGTCCCGCTCAGCCGCGTGTACCGCTCGCACAGCTGCTGATTGACAAACGCCAGCCACTCGCGCGGCGGGATCGGCTCACTGGGCTCGCTATTGCCCGAGAGCTGGCACTCGCCCAGCCACGCCTGGTTCATGTGCGCAATGGCGTGCAAGATCGCCATCAGCACCGCCGCGGGCGTTCCGTGCCCCGACACATCCGCGATCAGCACACCCAACTTGCCGCCAGGAAGCCTGAAAAAGTCGTAATAATCGCCGCCCGCGTTCTTTGACGCCTGGTAGTACCGCGCGACCTCAAGCCCCACACTCGTCGGCAGATCCAAGTCCGTCGGCAGCAAGCTGCGCTGAATGTCAGCCACCACCTGCAGCTCGCGATCAATCGCGTCGTACGCCTCTTGCACCTGCTTGCGCAGCACCAGCGTGCTGGTAGCGCGCCCAAACAGGTTGCTCTGCCAGAAGACCTCCGGGAACCGCTCGGGGTCGAACCCGTTGGGCTCGTTTCGCAGCACCACCACCATGTTCAGCGCCTCGCCACCGTCGTACTGCGGGATCACCGCGATCGACCGCGCCGCGCCGAACAACGCCGCCGCCGGGTCAAGCTCGGGCACGCGAAAATCCTGGATCAACCGCGCCTTGTCCGCATACAGCAGCTCGCCCAAGATGCCCCGCGCATAGATCGGCGTCTTCTCCGGCTGCGTCCACGGATTCACCGACTCGCTCCACGCCGAGGCCCGCGTGACCTTGTAGTTCGGAAACGACAGCCCGCGCCGCGAGACGGCGATGATCCCGTCGTTCTTCTGGATCGCCCTGACCCGCTGGGCGTACGCCGCCACCATCTTCTGCGGGTCGGTTTGGGCCGACATCTCACGCATCAGCTCGACGATCGCGTCCAGGCGCTGCTGCCAGGTTGATGCGCCCGTCCAAGCTGCCAGTTGGTCGTTCATAAGTGCCCGATGCCTGGCCGCGCCGTCCTGACCAAGCCCGGCCAAGCGAGCATCCAGCGTACGCCCATGCCAGCGAACCCGCCCCCACCCCCCCCCCCAGGCCGGCCCCGCACACTCGATGCCGCCCCACGCTTGCCCCATGAACTCAGCCCAGCACGCGCCCGCCACGTACGCTTGCCGGCATGTCCAAGACCATCATTATCCAAGGCCTGGTCAAGCAGTACGCCCCGGTCATCACCCCCGCGGTAGACCGAGTCAGCCTGCGCGTGAGCGCCGGTGACCTCTTCTTCCTGCTCGGGCCCTCAGGCTGCGGCAAGACCACCCTGCTTCGCATGATCGCCGGGTTCATTGAGCCCACCGCCGGGACCATCCGCCTGGCTGACAACGCCGACCCGCACGGGCGTGACGTCACGCACCTGCCCCCCAACAAGCGCAACACCGGGATGGTCTTTCAGAGCTACGCGCTCTGGCCGCACATGACGGTCTTCGACAACGTCGCCTTCGGGCTCAGTGTGCGCAAAGTGCCCAAAGATGAGCTCAAGCGCCGCACCACCGAGGCGCTCGAGATGGTCCAGATGGGCCAGTACGCCCAGCGCAAGCCCAACGCCCTCTCGGGCGGGCAGCAGCAGCGCGTCGCCCTCGCCCGCGCGCTGGTCATCCGCCCAGACGTGCTCTTGCTTGATGAGCCGCTCTCCAACCTTGACGCCAAGCTCCGCGTCGACCTCCGCGCCGAGATCCGCCGGATCTGCAAGACCTCCGGCATCACCACCGTCTACGTCACCCACGACCAGAAAGAGGCCCTGAGCATGGCCGACCAGGTCGCCATCATGCAGAACGGGCGCGTCATCCAGCAGGGCCCGCCCGGCGTGCTCTACCGCGCGCCCGCCAGCCGATTCGTCGCTGAGTTCCTTGGCGAGACCAGCTTTCTGCCCGGCACGCTCGACCGTTCGGGCACGGCCCTGACCGTAAGCACGCCCGCGGGCACACTGACCACCACCAACCCACCGCCCGAAGGCGTCGCCGCCCTCCTCGTCAGCCTGCGGCCAGAGGCCCTTCGCGTCATCGACGACGCCGCAACCCCCGCACGCAACACCATCGCCGGCACCATCGAAGACTCGGTCTACCTCGGCGAGATCGCGCAGCTCACCGTCAAGATCGGCGGCGGGCACACCCTCCGCGTCGCTCAACTCAACCCCGCGCTCACGCGCCCCACACCGGGCACCCCCGTCAGCCTCACCATCGACCCGCAAGATGTCGTGCTCATCCCCGCATGAGCCTGCATCCTCGCAGTAAAATCAAAGGGGCACCGTGCAACTCGCACGGCACCCCTCTGGTGTGTGGGCACACTCGAAAACTAAGCAACGCCTGGTCGGCTCGACCAGAGCAGGGCATGAGCACCCTGACTGATCCCCCTGAAACCGACCGCCGCCCTCCGGAAACTTTGACGCACTGAGCGCTTCAACTCCGGTCGCCCCGGCCTCCATAGAAACCTGATAGCCATGAACCGATCACCGACCGGCACCAGCAATCGATACTAATTATCGCTTCCAAACCCGCAGCGACATCCCCATCTTCTACCCAAGCACTGCAAAGACTTCACAAAGACCCAGCCAAGCCCAGCCCAGACCAAGCCCGGCTGACACCCCGCCAAGTTCAAACACCGGAGGCAACATGGCCAGCGTCCTCGTCATCGGCCCACACCCAGACGATCAAGAGCTCGCCATGGGCGGCACCATCGCCCTGCTCGCCACCCAGGGCCACCGTGTCCATCTGCTTGACGTCACCGATGGCTCGCCCACACCCCATGGTGATCGCGCGTCACGCTTGCTCGAAGCCCAGGCCGCGCTCAGCGCGCTCCAGCCCACGCCCGCCGAGCTGGCCGCCGGCGCACAGCCCATCACCCGCCAGTTGCTAGACCTTCCCAACCGCCGCGTCGAGCACACCATCGAGGCCCGCCACAAGCTCGCCGGGGTCATCCGCGCCGTGCAGGCCCAGGTCCTCTTTGTTCCATACTTTGAGGACGCGCACCCCGACCACCTCGCCGTCACGCGCAGCGCCGAAGACTCGCGCTTCGACGCCAAGCTCACCAAACAGCCCATGCCCGGCGACCAAGGCCGCCCACCCATCTACCCGACCTGGCTCTTTTACTACTTCGCCACGCACCTGCGGATCATGCCCACGCCCAGCTTCCTGATCGACACCAGCGCCACCGCCGAACGCAAGCACGCCGCCGTCCGCGCCTACGCCAGCCAGTTCCAGAACAACCCGCTCAACCGTGACGTGACCGCCTGGGTCCGCGCTCAAGACGCCTTCGTCGGCTCACGCGTCCGCACCAGCTCAGGGCACCCCGCCCTCGCCGCCGAGGCCTTTTTCACGCGCGAACCCCTCGCGCTGCTCGACCTGGCCAGCCTCTGCGGCCTCGCGCCGACGCAAGACTGAGCTTGCGCCGACCCCGGCCACCGGCCTCGCGCCTTATCACTCCTCGTCCAGCGTCAGCTTCCGCCGTAGCAGGTGGTGATACGCCTGCGCGAAGCGGTGCGCCTCGTCTCGCACGGCCTGCAGCAGCCGCAGGCCAAGGTGGCTCCGCGAAACCCGCAGCGGCTCGCCCTGACGCTGCACAAACACCAGCTCTTCCTTCTTTGCCAGGCTGACCACCATCGGCGGCCTGACCTCCAACTGGTCAAGCACGCCCAGCGCCGCGTGCAACTGCCCCAGCCCGCCGTCGATCAGCACCACGTCGGGGTACAACTCATGCCCTACGCCCGCCTCGCGGTACCGCCTGCCAACAACCTCCGCCAGCGCGGCGTAATCGTCGTTGGCCACGCTCGAAACCTTGAACCGCCGATAGCCCTCCTTAAAGGGCCGCGCGTCGATGAAGCAGACCTTGCTCGCAACCGTCTGGTTGCCCTGCAGGTGCGCGATGTCAAAGCCCTCCACGCACCGCACCGGGGTCGCCAGCCCCAGCATCTTCTGCAGGCTCAGGCAGCTCGCCCCCGCGTCAATCGGCGCGATCTCCGTCTCGGGCTGCCAGCCGTCACTCACCCGCGCCCGCTCGCTGAGCTTCTCGATCAGCTTGATCTGATCGCGCAGCTTGGCGGCACGCTCAAACTCCTGCGCCGCGCTCGCCTGCTCCATCTCGCCGCGCAGCTCACGCAGCATCACGCCCTGCTTAGAGCCCAAGAACCGCGTGAACCGCTCCACGTCCTGCCCGTACGCCGTCACGCTGATCCGCTCTGCGCAAGGCGCCGTGCACTGGTTGATGCTCGCCAACAGGCACGGGCGGAAGTAGCGGTTCTTTTCCGCGCCAGCCTCGATGTCCAGGCTGCACGTGCGAAACTTGAAGACCCGCTGCAGAACACTGACGGCCTCACGCAGCGACCCCGCGCTTGTAAACGGCCCAAACACCTTCGCGCCACGGCTCACACCCTGCTCAGAAGGGTTCCGCGAGACAAACACCCGCGGATAGTCCTCCCCCTGCGTCACGATCAGGTACGGGAACGTCTTGCCGTCCTTGAGCCGCACGTTGAACCGCGGCGGGGGCTTGATGTCCTTGACCAGCCGCGCCTCGGTCAGCAGCGCCTCCCACGCGCTCGCGCACTCGATGGCGTCAAAGTCCTCAACCACATCGAGCATCGGCTGCTTCTTGAAGCCCAGGTCCGCCGACGCCACGAAGTAGCTGCTCAACCGGTCAGGCAGACGGGCCGCTTTGCCCACGTAGACCACCGTGCCATGGGCGTCCTTCATCAGGTACACCCCAGGCACGCCTGGCAAACTCCGGGCTTTCTTCAGCAGACGCTCGAGCCGAGCGTCACGCGCCGCGTCAGACACGCTGCATTATTGCGCTACCCACGCCGCAGGGCACCAAGCCCGCATCCGCAAATCCTCGGCGGGCCTTTCGACCCGCCGCCGGAGGAGATGAACAGCACGACGCGACCGTGCCGAGACCCTACAAGGTTAATCCTGCACACAAAGCCATCTACCCCGGGGCCCTCGCCCCGCAGGCTTCACTGAGATGCTTCACGTCTCCCGCTCCGCCACCCGCGGCCCGCCATCAGCAAGCTCGCAAGGCCGGCCCGACACCAGCTGAAAGTCGCTCGCCGCGATTCCCAGGCTCGCAAGGTTGTACGACTGTCAACAGACCATTGTTGCATGACCGCGCCGTAAAGCTCCACCAATCATGCTGCTTTTAGCCCTTTCCGGACCTGAGTGCCAGTATCAAGCAGCCCTCCTTGAGGCCGAGTCCGCTAATCGCCGATAACCACTACATGACCGTTGCCCCCGCGCCGCCGAACCGCCCGACCGCTCTTCACACCTTCACCACTGTGCTCCCGCGCGCCGGCGTGGTGCTCATCGGGACGACCGCTAGCGTCCGCGCGCTCGCAGGCAACCTCGCCGCGTTCGCCGATGGGGTCATCCCCGCTGGCAGCGTGCTGGTCAACATCCTGCCCACCGCCCACGACGCCCGCGCGCTCGGCATCATGCCCCCGGTGCTCGGGCACATCGATGAGCTCATCACCCTGCACGCGCGCTACCGCTTCCAAGCCGCCGTGCTCAGCATGCCCTGCGCAATGAACGCCGACGCGCGCCGCATCACCGCGCTGCTGGCCCAGCTCGGCGTACGCACGCTGACAATCCCCACCTTCGAAGACCTTCTCTCCGGCCGCGCCGCCGGAGCCACGCCCGGGGCCGGGCAGGCCAAGCTCGACGTGCCCGGGCTCATCGGGCGCACGCACTGGGGCGTTGACAAGGCCGCCGTCGGACGCATCATCAAGGCCAAACGCGTGCTGATCACCGGCGCTGGCGGCAGCATCGGCAGCGAGCTGGCCCGCGTCTGCGCCGGCTTCTCACCCGCGCACGTCACGCTCATGGAGCGCAGCGAAAACGCGCTGTTCGAGATCGACCAGCAGATGGGCCGGCGCTTCCCCACCGTCCAGCGCTCCGCCGTGCTGCACGACGTGGTCGACGCCGACGCGACCCGCCGCACCCTCGAGCGCCTCAGGCCCGACGTGGTCTTCCACGCCGCCGCCCACAAGCACGTCCCGCTGATGGAAGACCACCCAAGCCACGCGGTAAACAACAACCTCTTCGGCACCGCCAGCATCGCCGACGCGTGCGTGCACGCGGGCGTCGAGCGGTTCGTGATGATCTCAAGCGACAAGGCCGTCAACCCCACCAGCGTCATGGGTGCCACCAAGCGTCTGGCCGAGATGTACGTCCAAGGCCTGGCCGCAAACGCCACGGCCACAACGAGCAAACGCCCCAGCGGCACGCACCCCGGCCGTACGAGCCCCGGCCCAACGAGCACCTGTCGGATGAGCATGGTCCGCTTCGGCAACGTGCTCGCCAGCGCGTGCAGCGTCATCCCGATCTGGAGCCAGCAGATGGCCGAGGGCCACCCCCTCACCGTCACCGACCCGCGCATGACCCGCTACTTCATGACCATCCCCGAGGCCGCCACGCTCGTGGTCCAAGCCGCGGCTCTTGACCAGCCCCAAGGCCTCGCCCCCGTCTACGTCCTCGACATGGGCGAGCCCATCAGCATCCTCGAAATGGCCGTCCGCTTCCTGCGGCAGCACGGCTACGAGCCCGCCATCGACACCCGCACCCTCCCCAGCCGCTCCGCCGCCGACCCGCTCCCCGAACCGATCGCCGCCCTGCTCAGCCAAGGTGGCACGACCACCGACGATGCGCCCGACGCCGCGTGCTACCCGATTGTCTTCACAGGCGCCCGTCCAGGCGAAAAGCTCTTTGAAGAGCTGGCCTACAGCGCCGAGATGCTCAGCCCAACCGCCCACCCGGCCATTGGCCAGTGGCAAACCGCCGCCACGCCTTGCGCCTCGCAGCCGCACCCCGCCTCACAGCCGCCCAGCGCATCAGTCCTTCGCGCCGCGTTTGACCACCTGCGCGATCCCTCAAGCCCCAAGGCCGCGGTGGTTGAAGCGATCCGCACCGCCGTCCCCGAGATGAAACGCTCCTGATCGTGCCGCGTGAGAGGTTCCCGCGCTGGCCTTGCTCCCAACGCGCCGCACATCATGCCCCAAGCTCAAGACGCGCAAACCTTCACGCCCGGGGTCGACAGCAGCATGGCCAGTCGGGTCTTCTGCGCCGGCGACAACCGCCGCTTCAAATCGCGGGCCAGCGCACCCGGTGATCGGCTCGGGCCCGCCGCGGGCATAAGCCGCACGAGTTGAAACGGAAGGTTCACCAAGAAGACGCCCGGCTTGACCGCCGTGATCTCAGGCCGCCCGGCGAGCAGGCCCGCTAGCGCGTCGTGCGGGTGCAGCGCCGGCCAGTGGATCCCATAACCCTCACCCATCAGCCTTGAGTTGCAGCCGCTGCGCAGGCTTGGCCACCGCCGGCGTCGGATAGAACTTCAGCGGCACGGCAACCGCACGCCCGTCGTCCAACATCAGCACCATCTCCGCGCCCGGTCCGCCGGCTTATGACAACGAAACCCGCCGCGCCCGCAGCCCTTCAGGCAACACGCTCGCCCCCACGCTCACTCTGGAAGTGCTCGATCCACGTGTTCGGCAGCTCCACGCTCCGCTGTGACACCACCCGCTCGATGCCGCGAAGCTGCGAAGTTATAAACCCCGACTGCCAAGCCAGACGCGACGGTGCAGGCCACCACTTGCCCAGCTCCGCCCGGTTCTCTGCATGAATGTGCGGCCGCAGCTGCCCCCCGTTAGAGTAGAACAATGCCAGCACCCGCCAATGACAAACACCGTTGGCGTCGAGCGCTCACCGCTAAAGGTTTCCGCGCCGGTCCTGCTCCAGCTCTAGCGCCTCAAACAGCGCCTTGAAGTTCCCCTTCCCGAAGCTCTGCGCACCGCGGCGGCAGATGATCTCAAAGAACAGCGTCGGGCGGTCTTGCAGCGGCTTGGTAAACAGCTGCAGCAGGTACCCCTCATCGTCAGAGTCCACCAAGATCCCAAGCCGCTTGACCGCCTCGTGGTCCTCACGCACCGGCGTGTGCCCATGCGCCGTCAGCATCGCGTCCACCCGCTTCCAGACGTTCTCGTAATACGCCTCGGGCAGCGTCAAAAAGTCCACCCCGCGCCCGCGCAGCGCCGCGATCGAGTGCAGCTCGTCGTCGGTCCGCAGCGCCAGGTGCTGCACGCCCGGGGTGTTCTGGTGCCAGTCCAGATACTCCTGCACCTGGCTCTTCTTCTTGCCCGCCGCCGGCTCGTTGATCGGCATCTTGATCAGCCCGTTGCCGCTGCTCATCACCTTGCTCATCAGCGCGCTGTACTCGGTGCTGATGTCCTTCTCGTCAAAGTGCATGAACATCTTGAACTCGAGCACGTCCTCGTAGTACTTCACCCACCGGTTCATCTGCCCAAGCTCAACGTTGCCCACCAGATGGTCCACGTACTTAAGCCCGCACGGGCTCTTACGGTTGTGCTCGTTGATGCTCACCACGCCAGAGCCGCCCGCGCCGCCCTCCATCCGCTTGAACCGCGGCGCAAACGCCCCGCCCAGCTTCACCTTCGCCAGCTCGTACGCGCCGCTGCGGCTCACAAACGTGTGCACCAATCGCCCGTACGTCTTGATCGCCGCCACCGTCACAGACCCGTGCTCGTCGCGGTACACCCGCGGCTCGTACGCGCTCTCAGCCCCGTTGGCCACCGCACGCTCGTACGCCTTCGTCGCGTCAAAGACCGTGAACGCCACGTCCTTGACCCCGTCGCCGAACATCGCGCTCTCCATCGCCGCCGGGTGATACGCCGTCAGCGCACTGGTCAGCAAAAACCGGATGTTCCCCTGAGTCAGCAGGTAGTGCGTCGCGTCGCGGCTGCCCGTGGTCAGATCACAGACCTGCTCGATCTGGAACCCGAAGCAGTGCGCGTAGAAGAACGCCGCCTGCTTCGCGTTGCCCACGTAAAACTGCACGTGGTCCACGTCGATCAGGTGCAGCGGGTCCGTCAGTTGGGCGGCAGTCGGCGTCGGCATCGTCGCGGTCATCGGTGGGCTCCTGGGCCGGCGCGCAACCCGCGCCAACACGCAAAACTCTACGGGCCCCGCACGCACCCGTGGAACAACCCATCCTCATCCCCCACGGCCCATTCCCATCCCCCACCGCCCACCGCCTACCGCCCACCACGGCCCACCAAGCCCGCCAACCGCCAACCCACCGCACTTATCGCCCCCAAGCCCCCACGCCGTGATCGCTCCTCACCCCCACGGCACGTCCACCAGCCCACCCCCGCACGCCCCACGTGTCAAGCTGGGCTAACCCGTCCGCCTCTGCCGCCAAGTAACCCGAATCGCCGCCGCAACCGCGGCCCGATCGCTGGCCACCCAGCGCGCGGGATCGCACGCTCTTGTCACGCGGTCCAAGCACCCCTGCCCACGACCGACCAAGCCGCACACAACAGACACGGAGCAAGCACCGATGAACCGCACGAATGCCGCCGCCATCTTGACCACTCTCGCCGCCGCCGCCACCGCCAGCGCCAGCCTCACCGTCCAGGGCTCCGCCGGCGCAGGCTGGCAGGCCTTCCCCACCGCCCTCAACAACTACCACAACCCCGCCCGCCCTCACTGGGATCAGGACACCATGGACCGCGCCGGCGAGATCAATAACCGCAACATCGGCAACTACCTCTCCAACACCTACACCGGCTCGCTCCCCGCCGGCGCGCTGCCCAGCCTCAACGTCAAGCCCAGCTGGTGGGGCAAGCCCTCGGGCTCGTTCGCCGGCACCATGGACAACAACATCTCCTTCGCTCGCTCACCGACCTCCAACGTCGCCAGCACCATGCGCCTCGAGGTCGCTGGCTTTAGTAACCTCAACACCATCGGCTGGTACAACCTCAGCGACGCCCAGGGCTCAGAGACCCTCAACACCATCTTCGCTGGCTCAGACGGGCCCGCCGCCTCCGTCACCTTCGCGCCCGCGGTCGCCTTCGGCCTCTACATCCGCACCGGTGCAAACCAGATCTTCTTCTCACAGTCTGGCCGCAACCGCGCCGACGGCGGCACCGCCCTCACCGCTGATGACCGCTCCATACAGCACTTCGCCATCTTCCAGACCAGCGGCGGCCCCGGCAGCGAGAGCTACCTCATCGGCGTCGAAGACCTCGCCCGCGCCAATACCGGCCGCGAGCTATTGGGTGATTACAACGACCTGGTCTTCAGCCTCGCCGCCACGCCCGTGCCTACGCCCGGCGCCGCCGCGCTGCTCGGCCTCGCTGGCCTCGCCGCCGCACGCCGCCGCCGCCGCCGCCGCTAAGCCGTGCGTGAGCACCGCGCATCAGCCCAAACGTGCCGCGACCACCAGCCGCTCAATCACACGCCAGCCCAGCTCGGGCTGGCGTGTTCGTTCCGGGTGCCACTGCACACCGACATAAAACCGCCGCGCCGGATCATCCACGGCCTCAACCACCCCGTCCGCCGACCGCGCCAGCTCACGCAGCCGCCCCTGCGTCTCATGCCCATCCACCGCTTGATGATGATTGCTCGCCACCAGCGCCAAGCCGTTGAGCCCCGCCAGTACCGACTTGCCCCACGCCGGGCCCACCACCAGCCCGTGCTCACGATCATCGCGATGGTCTTCCGCCGTCGCCAGCTCGTCATCAAGATGCTGCACAAGCCGCGCGCCCGCGTGCACGCCCATCAGCTGCATGCCCAGGCACACACCCAGCACCGCCAGCTCTGGCCGGGCGTCCACCGCCGCCAGCAGGGCCAGCTCAAAGCGCTGCCGCCGCGCGTCCATGACCGTCGCCGCCGGGTGCAACGCCACGCCAGCACTTGGCCCTTCGGTCAGCAGCCCCGGGTCGATGTCCAGCCCCCCGGTCATGATGAGCCCATCAAGCCGCGCCACGTACGCACCCACAAGCTCAACCCGCGGGCACAGCAGCACCGGCACGCCACCAGCCGCCACCACCGCCTCGGCGTATGTCGTCGCGCACTTATACCGGCTCGCCACCACCGAGGGCCGCGGCAGGTCCTCCACATCCGCAGTGATCCCAATCAGCGGCCCACCGCCCCAACCACCACCATCACCGCCCCCACCAACCAACTTCGCTTCAGGCTCGCCCATGACCCACACTATCGACCCTCGCACCGCTTAACCTCTCACCATGAGCGTCCGCTCGGTTGTCGCACTCCTCATCTTGACCCTCCTGCTCGCCGGCGTGGCCCTCTGGACGATCCGCCCACCCGCCCGCGCCACCCTCGACGCCGCCCCCGGCTCGCGCTTGCTCACCCTTGACCTCGCCGCCGTCACCAAGCTCCGCCTGCGCATTGCCGACAACACCGGTGCCCCCGCCGCTCAAACCTCCGGCGAGCAGGTCATCACCAAAGCCCCATCCAACTCAGGCATGAGCCCAACTTCAGAAGCTTGGACCTGGCAGCCCGCCCCCCCAACCCCCACCAACTCCACAACCCCTGCCAGCCCCGCGCGCGCCTGGCCACTCGACCCCACCCGCGTCCGCGCCCTCCTGCGCCTCATCGCCGAGGCCCGCGTCCTCGCGCCCGCACCAGCAGGCCAAAGCCTGCCAGAAGACGCCCTCACACTCACCATCGAACCCAACCTCGGCGTCCTCCGCATCGCCCGCCGCGCGCTCGCCGGCGGCGTGCTCGCCAGCTTTACACCCCCCGGCTCAACCACCCCCGCCGCGCCCGTCCTCATCGACGCCACACTCCTTAACGTCCTGACTCAGCCCGGCCCCAGCGCGTGGCGCCCGCGCCAACTCCTCGGCGAGCTCGCCCTCACCGCCACACGCATCACCATCACCAGCCCCCCCCCCCCCCACCCCCCCACCACCCCCCACGCCACCCACGCGCCCACCCCAAACAACCCGCTCC
>Ga0163144_10011734_pt1 | contig 18501 bp, 10 predicted proteins | sample OliLak19BULKMAT1_FD_123175 | JGI IMG/M metagenome (GOLD analysis project Ga0163144, IMG submission 123175) | Freshwater microbial mat bacterial communities from Lake Vanda, McMurdo Dry Valleys, Antarctica - Oligotrophic Lake LV.19.BULKMAT1 | ecosystem: Environmental > Aquatic > Freshwater >... | reverse complement strand
CTACGCTTGATCATTTCACCGTGTTTGTAGTCGTAAGTCCTGCGCCAACTGGTCCTGCCTGTATATCTGAGGGAGCAACCACTGGTATGGGGTGCTATGCTTTGATTCAGGAGGCAATCAATGCGTCAGTCGATGGCGACACTGTTTTGGTGAAACCCGGTACCTATGTGGAGCAATTAGTCATTGATGGCAAGGATATCACCCTTGCAAAGACGGGTGTCGGCACGGTCACTGTCCAGGCGCCAACCACTATTGTCAGTCAGGCGGGAACTTTTACCGACACGCCCATTATCTTTGTTACCAACGGTGACGTCGTAATTAAAGACATTACAGTTGATGGAGCTGGCCTTGGAAACGACCTCACATACTTTGAGGGTATCGCCTACTACAACGCTACTGGTACTATCGATGGGGTGACGGTCAAAAATATGCGGAATACCCCTCCAGATGGCGTACAGGGCGGAGAGGGAATATTGCTTCAAAATGCTGATGCGGAAGCGAGAACGGTAACTATCAAGAACAGTCGCGTCGAGACCTTTCAAAAAAACGGTATCACGGCCTACGGCAACGACAAGCTTAAGGTGATCCTCGATAACAATAAGATTATTTGTGAGGGGGCACTCGATTATATAGCTCAAAACGGTATCCAGTATAGCGATGGTGCTACTGGGACCATCATGAATACTACCGTCACTGGCTGTAGCTATGACAATCCAGACGACGAACTCTATAATCGCGAAGCCGCCGCCATTCTTCTGTATGAAAACGGCAAGGACATGGTGATCAAAAACAACACCATTTCTGCGAGCGACAATGCCATTTATCCGGTCTATAGCGACACGGGGCTTAAAATTTCTGGAAACACTCTCACTAATAACTTTCGAGGGGTACGAGTCTATGATGATCGAGGTGGAGATGATCGAGATGGAAGTAACCCCATTGTTTTTGATGCCAACGCTTTTTCTTCGAACTCCATTGATATCGATAACTACGCATCCAGTGATATCGACGCTCTCTCTACGACCAGCTTTTCGGTGGTTGATCCAGGAAATCTTAATCAGATTGAAGCTCGTTTGAGCCATGATTGTGCTCTTTCTCCGTATCTCCACGGCTTTTGTAATGGTGATGATTATGAGGATGGAGAAATGTCTTTTGGGAGCATCAAGTATGCTGCCATGGGATCAATTCTGGCGACTGTCGTAAACGTAGAGCCATCCAATTTACATGGCTGGATTGCGTCGGATGACGGCTTACCGACCGGCACCAGCTCCTTTGCGACCACACCGAGTGGAGCACCTATTGGTACTGGGAGCCTTGGCCTGACGGTTGATTCGACGGGACGATCACTTCTTTACGCGCCCGAATTTCAGGCAGTGCCATTTTCGCGCATATCTGCCATGAGCTACCATGCCTATACTCCGATCGCTTCAGTGGATAACGCAGTGACGCTCCAGTTTAACTATGACAACGACCTCTCTGATGGGACAAATAGCTATCAGGGGAGATTGGTGTTTGAGCCACTTTATAGTAATACGATTATTATCAATGATACTTGGCAGGCACTCAATCCTAAGAGCGGTAAGTGGTGGGCCACTCCGAACGCTTTTAGTACTCTTGATGAGGCCTGTCCCCAGGCAGCTCCTTGTACATGGTCTGAAGTTCTCAGTGCCTCGCCAAATGCTGGGGTAGGCACAGCGGCTGGTTTTGGTGGCATTCTTGTCAAGCTTGGTGGGCCAATTACGGGAGGGGCGACTTCGTATGTCGATAAACTCCGCCTCGTGACGGACACTATCGATAAGACGTTTAATTTTGATCCAGATACCCCAAGGCCAGTCTGTGGTAATGGTATACAAGAAACTGGTGAAGCCTGTGATTATGGTGACCAGAATGGCCAGTCGACCTGCTCAAGGACGTGCCAATGGGAAGCGCCAGTGTGCTCTGTCGAGAGTGCTTCGGTGACCAATGGAGAGTTTGAAATACCAAGCGTCACCAATGAGGCGAGCTGGGGTATCTTTGACAATAACGAGGTACCAGGCTGGACAGCGGAGTGGTATGGCGGAAGAGATGATGGCAATCGTCCGACTCCAAAAATTGAGCTTCATAATGGAGTCAATGGCTGGACGACGAGTAGTGACCAGTACGTCGAGCTCGACAGTGATTGGGATGGACCAAGTGGTGCGCTCAATGGTGATCCTGCTTCAATCAAGCTCTCGCAAACCATCCCAACTATTATCGGAAATGAGTACACGCTCTCGTTTGATTATGCTCCGCGCCCCAATCATGCTGATAATCGCCTCCAGGTTGAGGTGACTGGTTTGCCGTCCTTTGATACAGGGACTCTTCCTGGTGGAGGCAACGTTGTATGGACTACCAAGACTATGACATTTGTAGCAACAAGTGCCCTCACCACGGTTTCCTTTACGGAAATGGGTACGCCTGACTCGTTCGGTATGTTTCTTGATAATGTCCGTCTCAGCTGTGAAGCGCCTCTTCTCACAAGTACGGTACAAATCTGTAAAGTTGAAGCAGGAACTCAAAACGCTCTCCCAGGCTGGACTCTCTATCTCGAAGGGGAATCAGTGCAAAAAAATCTATCAGTCCCAAGTACGAGCTCGGCTGGCGTCAATTCGAACGCTCTCATCGGAGGAGTCTCTTACCTCGCCAAAGGCTCTGGGACTTGGCAGAACCAGGGGGGCGCTAATCTCGTTGATCCTGAGTATTCGACTACGGATGACTGGGTGACCCATATGGACGGCTATACGGGCTTTCAGAATGACATTCTTGAACTCCAGATCAATAGTACCTTTGATCCGAATTCCAACTGGGGAGCCTATAACAGTGCGCATACTTATGCTCAGTCATTCGTCCCGGGTGTAGATGGTCCGGCTAATTTCCGCATCTTTGATGGTACTGGTACGACCCAAAATGAAAGCTGGTTTGGTGACAACTCTGGTTCGCTCTCGGTAGACCTCTCTCGTGGCTACGCTGGCATCACTGGCCAAAATGGTTGCGTTGTCTTTCAAGATGTTCCGTACGGCATCTATACCGTGGGAGAAATTGAACAAGATGGCTTTGACTATGTAAGTGGCGCTGACTCGGTCGTGATTGATAGCGGAAAAGAGTCTTTTACGGTGGTCAATGCTCGGGAAGTAAGAACAGGAATCCTTGAGGTGAAAAAAATTATTGTCGGGAACGAAGAAGCATCGCCGAGTGAATTTTCGTTTAGAGTGAATGATATTTTGGATGTCCAGTTTGAGGCTGATGGAAGTAATGAGTTCACTTTGCCCCTTGGCGGTTCCTACACGGTGACCGAAATGGATGCCCCTGGCTACACAACCACTTATGAGAACTGTGAAGACATTGTTATCACAGAAGCAAAGCAAGTTTGTACCATCACCAACACTTTTAATAGTGCCACTATCACTATTATCAAAGATGCTCGCCCCAATCATCCTCAGAATTTTGGGTACGCGATGAATGGAAATGGCTTTGTCGAGTTTGTACTCGACGATGATTCTGATCCGCTCCTCTCAAACACCGCTTTCTTTTCGTTCTTGTCTCCTGGCACGTATACGGTGACCGAGGGCTTGGTTCCTGGCTGGAAACTAGATAACGTGACTTGTACGACTAATGCTGAGAAATCGCTCGCCGTTACGACGAGCCCAACCCGAACCATCGACCTGGATCCAGGGGAAGACGTCGTCTGTACCTTTACCAATGATCTTATAAGTGAGGTCGCGGTGTGCGGTGACGGCGTGAAGAATGCAGGAGAAGCTTGTGATGGCACCGATGGCGTAACGCCTGGACAAAACTTCTGTACGTTTAGCTGCTCTTTGGTGCCTATCTATACGAGCGGTACTATCTGTAGCGAAGGAAAAAATCCAGTATTGGTAGACACTAAGTTTGTTGAGTCATTTATGACTAATGGCATTGTTCCTGACCCGGTCTCAGTTTCGCTCCAGTCTGGGAAAGAATACCTCATCGAATCAACAGGGACCTTTGGGTATGGGGGTGTGCCGCTCAATAACGCTACTAACCGCGCTGATGCTGCCTACGTAACCGACACTAACTTCGTAGGACCGAACCTCGATACCATTTTTGGTTCACCAGCGACCGCCCTCTACCGGGGTATCCATTCTCTTATCAGTGATGATGGAACCGGAACCTTTGGTGTTGTCAATTGGGGGAGTTATAACCCGAGTCATACGTATACCAAAAACTACGTGCCAGCCGTTGATACCAATGTAGAATTCGCTATCTCAGACTGGTATGACTCGTGGTACAGCGGCGATGAACTCTCTGATTTCAATGGCAACCAATTCGGCTTCCGTGATAACGAAGGAGGTCTGACCCTCAATATTTATGAGTGCCAGCCTAGCGAAGAAGAAGGTCTAGCACGTCTTAAGATCGAGAAATCAAATGATAGCGTGAGTGACGAAGTGCCTGAAAACGAAGTGACCTATACGCTTCGGGTTACGGCGCTTGATGGACCTGTAAACGATGTCACCGTGACCGATCTCCCACCAGCTGGTTTTGAGTATATCGCCGGGAGTGGTGAGGGAGCGCCGTTTATCCACGAATATGCCTCTCCTGGCATCTGGGATTTGGGTGATATGGCCAAGGATGAGGTTAAAGTACTCACCTACAATACCAAGATTAGTGGGAGCCAAGACGATGGACTGTATAAGGATTTGGCTTACGCGAAGGGCCTTTCTGGTGCCACTGAGATCTTTGCCAATAGTGACCAGACGAGCCAGTTTGTGGGTACCGAGGTGAGAGTTGCTCAGGGTCCGGTAGCGCCAATCGTCGTTGTTGACGAAGAGAAGGAGGAAGAAACTGAAAAAAAGAAGAAAAAAGTAGTGAAGTACGTCCTTGGAGCAACGACCCTTCCTCTGACTGGAACGCCCCTTGGTATTTTGGCGCTGGCACTTTCTGGCCTTGCGTTGGGAGCGACGCTTCTTGTCTTTGGACGACGAATGAGAAAGGCGTCAACGCTTATTGCTTCCGTAGCCTTTGCCGTGACCGTGTTTGTAGGAGGAGCGAGTGACGTTGAGGCGGCAAGCATCTCAGTCGCTCTCGAAGCACCAGAGTCAGTCATGACGACACCAAGCTTTCAGATTGGCTTTGTGGCGCTCGATCAGAAGAACCGCTCTCTGGTTGTCGAGTGTTTCAAGGATAGCGACGCTTCGCCCTTTGCTACCTATGTACTGGAATCTTCCTTTAATGGGAACTCGGGGAACTGTCAGGTTGATGGGAGCGTACTCTCAGGAGATGGCGCCTATTCCTTCTTTGTTAAATTAACGGCAGGAGGAGTGGAGACCGTAACAAGTGACACAGTTAATGTAACACTTGATGCTGGTACACCTGGAACACCCACCAATTATGATCGTGATGATAACTCGTGTCAGGCTACTATAAAATTTGTGACGGCGAGTGACGGTGGCGAAACTGTCAAAGTGGAACTCTACCGTTCGACCGAAGGCACTTTTACTGCCAATGCGTCTACCAAAGTTGCAGAGCAGGCTATCGGCTCGGCCACTGCGGGCAGTTTCCTTCAGGCTCTTCCTGGCTGTGATGATGACGTCTTCTATGCGCTACGCGCCGTTTCGTCTAATGGCAATGGTTCTGCCTTTGTTGGAGATGAGGATATCGATACCACTACGAAGACTGAAACAACTACTACCACAACGACAGTGGTTGTGCCTGGAAGCGGAGGTGGCGCTCTCGCCAATGCGGATACCACTCCAGAGGGGACGGGCACTCCAGAAGTCCAGGGGGTAGAGACGACTGTACCAGAAAATGAGACTACATCATCAAATAATGAATCCGCAGTCCTTGGAGAGACCACGGAGTCAGAGGAAATGAAAGAAGGCGGCGCAAGTGCCTTTTTCAAGGAAAATTCTATTCTCGGCACGATGATGGGATTGGCTCTCCTCGCTCTTCTCTACTTTGGCTATCAGTATTATAAGAAGAGGCATGAACATGTTGCCTAAGAGTATCTCGCTTTCAGCCGTTCTCGAAAAAACAGGCATCGCTCTTGTCGCGGTGTCTGTTTTCGTTCTGTTCTACACATTTTATCCGGTCATTCAAGCAGAAGTAGGGTACCAGCTTTTGCCACGGGGTAATGAAAAAATCGTCTTGACTGAGACTGAGCTTCGCGACAGACAAAGGGAGAATCCTTTGAGAGCGAATGAAGTGTTGGTACCAGTGGATGAGGCGTTTGGTATCGTTATTCCCAAAATTGAAGCCAATGCCCGGGTGATCCAAGATGTCTCCTGGACTATTCCGAGCGTGTATCAGGAGGCGCTCTCTCGCGGCGTGGCTCATGCCGAGGGCACAGCCCTTCCCGGAGAAGAGGGCAATGTGTTTCTTTTTTCTCACTCAGGGGTTGACTTTCTTGAAGCGAATCGCTATAATGCTCTGTTCTACCTTATTGATAAACTTGTGGCAGGAGATGAAATTATCCTTATGTTTGAGGGAAAAAAATACCGCTACGAGGTAACCAAAAAAGAGGTAGTCTCTCCAGAGCGTCTCGAATATTTGAAGGGTGAACAAGACACAAAGATGCTTACCCTCATGACCTGTACTCCGGCTGGGACAACGCTTCGGAGGCTCGTCGTTTTAGCGAAACAGTTGGACTAAATTTTATGGAGACCATCCGTATGAATCGCATCAACCTTCTTCTTGGTAATAATCTTCTCGTCACCGTACTTTGCCTGCTTCTCATTATTGAGTTCGTATCACTTTCTTTAGAGCCGACGTTCCGTGATTCTGGGGAGATACAGACCGCAGGTGACACAGAGCGTCTATGGAATGGGGGAGTGCTCCGAATTTCAGAGATCGACGGTCCTCGTATTGATAGTATGGCCGCAATGATCGTTGCGCCGGACGAGAAGCCAGCCCTTCCGGCGAGCACTTTTCTTTTTGTGCTGATTGCCTACGTGATGCTTCTCATCTACAATTTTTCAGCGACGTTTCGTCGGGTCACGAAGCCTCAGTGGTTTTGGGAAACTCTCTACACCGTAAGTGCCCTTCTCGGTTGGTACCTTATTGATGGCACAGTTCACTACTGGTTTCCTCTGCTCGTTGTAAAGACAGGGCTTTTGATTTTTGCTCTCTATCTCGTTCTCTTTTCAGAGAAATTATCCAAAGAAGCGCTGAAAAGAAGCGCACTCTCTCCAAATGAACAAAAAGAAAACCCTGCTTAAGAGCAGGGTTTGGGGCAGGGGCTATTTTTTACAAAAGACCGACCTGTCCAAAAAAGGTGATGGTGATAACGGGGACAATGGCGAGAAGAAACGCAAATGAGACTTCTTCATTATCGCTAGCTACCTTGGCTGTTTTGGCGCAGCTCGGGCAACTGTCTGCTTGAGACTCGAGGGTCTCTTTTGGTGCTTCTGACATACACTTTTTGTTTTTACCTGTCCCTCATGCAGGTTATATTAAAAAAGAGGGTTTTGACTCTTGAGAAAGAAAAAACGGGCATAAAGACTTGACGTCTTCACCCGTTTCTTATCTCTCAACATATCTATTATAGCGCAGAAAAAGAGAAAAGTCAAGTCCTTTTCTTACTTTGATGTTGAGGGCGTTCTGACGTATACTGAAGAGGTCATTTCTGTAAAAATGTTATCTATGCAAAGTCACTCAAAAAAATATGTGTTCCTGGTGCCACTCTGCGCGCTCTTTTTATCCGGTTGTACCACCCCCGCGATAAAGAGCGAAGATCCGGTCAAAGAAAATTTGCAGTTTACGGAACTCAAAAAGGAGTCCGCACAAAGCAAAACGAACGAGAAGCAAAAAGCGACGCCAGAAAAAGCCCCAACCACTCAACCAGTAACCAGCAAAAAAATGTATTCTTACCCGCCAGTGATGTCGCTTGATACAACTAAAGAGTACCAAGCTGTTTTGAAAACCAGTGCCGGAGAAATGACAGTCGTTTTGAATGCCAAGAGTACGCCAGTCACCGTCAATAGCTTTGTGTTCCTGGCCAAAGAAAAGTTTTATGACCGCACGATTTTTCATCGAACTATTCCGGGATTCATGATTCAGGGTGGAGATCCACAAGGGACGGGTATGGGGGGTCCTGGTTACAAGTTTGCCGATGAAAAATTTAATGAGAGCTATGAGCGTGGGACACTCGCTATGGCAAACAGTGGGCCAGATACCAACGGCAGTCAGTTTTTTATCATGCACAAAGACTACGCACTCCCACCGAACTATACTATCTTCGGTAAAGTAACGAGTGGTCTGGAAGTGATTGATACTATTGTGACTGCACCTACCAAGCCGGGCGGTGAGGGATCGAGCCCGATCACCCCAGTCACTATTGAGTCAGTGACGATTATCGAAAAATAGAGGATACTTTTGCAAAAAACCTCCCGGAACCGTACCGGGAGGTTTTTCTTTGAAGCTTCCAAATAGCCTTCTTCGCTTAGGCTTTTTGCACCTCTTCTTTTGGGGCGAACCAGATGCGGTACATGACTGGGATGAAGAAGAGTTTGGCGACTCCGGAAAAGGTGAGGCCAGCGATGATCGCACCACCGAGTCCTTGCCAGATAGGGTCGGAAAGAGTAATCGGAATGAGGCCGACAATCGTAGTCAGTGCGGTAAGGAGGATTGGCTCGAGACGGCTGGCTGCGCCTTCGCTTATGGCCTGGGAAAGCGGGAGGCCAGTCTCCATGTTGCGGTTAATTTTGTCGACCATGATGATCGAGTTGTTAACGACGATACCAAAGAGCGCCAGGATACCAATCAGCGCTGGGAATGAAAGCGGAATACCAGCGAGCGAGAAGAGAATAAAGACTCCAGAGATAGCGAGAGGAACCACCATAAGGACGATCAGGGATTTGCGGAAGGAATTGAACTGGACGGCCATGGTGCCAAAGATGAGAATGGCCGAGAGGAGCATCGCCTGGAGGATTGACTGAACAGACTTGTTGTTCTCTTCGTTGACCCCACCGGTCTTCCAGGTGTAGCCGACGGGAAGCCCGAGCGTGTCAGCAAACTTTTCGAGGTCAGCGTTCACGGTGCTCACAGAATACGCAGGCAGGACTCCAGCAGAAATAGACAGAGTACGCTTGCCGTCTTCTCGGGTGATGAGGGTCGGGTTCGGTGCAAGTGAAAAGTCACCAAGTGCAGTGAGGGGAATGTCACCTGTCTTGGTCGGGATACTGATGAGCCCAATAGTTTCTGGATGTTCTAGTGTTTTTGAGTCACCAAGACGAAGGACGATGTCGTATTTTTCATCTTTGAGCCGGGCGTCGTCTTTGATAACGAAGCCACTGCCGAGAGTGCGGAGGAGAAAGGCGGTATCGTTTTCACTTATTTTATTTTCACGCAGTTTTTCCTGCCGTGGCGTAAACACGAGTTTGCTCGCGCCACTTTCAATAGAGGTGGAGACGTTGTTTGCGCCAGGTTGGCTTTTGAGGTACTCACTCACCTTTTTGCCATACTGTTTGAGAGTAGGGAGGTCATCACCCAAGAGTTTGAGCTCGATGTCACTGCCGGCTGGTGGCCCACCAGAGAGTTGGCTTGCCACAAAGGAGCCTTTGTTGTACTGGGCAAAACGACGATTGAGATCGGTGACAATTTCGCCAGACGAAAGTGATCGTTCCTTGGCTGGAGCCATGTTTACGGTAAAGAGGAGATTGTTCCAGTCTTTTCCGGTGACGAAGTTGTCGGTTGGGGGTGCTGCTCCAATTTCTACGGTCACAAAACGAGATTCGGGATAGGTACGAAGTTTATCAAGAAGAATGAAGGCTTCGACAGTACTCTCTTCGAGAGAAGTATTTTTTGGAAGTTCAACGCTCACGTAAAGGCTATCGAGGTTATCTTCTGGAAAGAACTCATTGACGACATAGCCGAGCGGTACGAGAGCGTACGAAAAGACGGAGAAGACGATGAGGAGAGCGAGGACTTTGCGTCGTGATGTTTTGGAATCAAGGATACCGGCTATGAAGCGTTCGTAGCGATGGGCGAGTGGATCGAAGTTAAAAATCCCTTGTCCAGAAAGTTCATGAAACTTCTGAAAAAACCTCGAGAAGTGCGATGTTTCGTAGGCGTCTATTTCTCGGCGGAGGTATCGAGAGAGTTTGCCTATGAAGAAGAGTATGAGGAGCGCTCCCAAGAAGAGGGGGATTTTGGCGCTTCCGGCTGGGATGAGTACATAGAGGAGGAGTCCACCCAAGGCAAAAAGAAGGATGTAGGTAAGAAGAATAACCCGCCGCGGAAACGAGCCTTGGATAAGGGTGGCCATGAGAGGAATAACGATGAAGAGAGCAATAATGGCTGAAATAGCCAGTGAAGAGGAGACCACAATAGGAATTGGCTTGATGAATTCTCCGATAATACCACTGGCCAAAAGGAGGGGCAGGAAGGCCCAGACGGTAGTGATAGTCGTTGTAAAGATAACCGATCGAAAGTCTCGGAAGACGAGGAGCGCTGTTTCGTTGGGTGTGAACTTTTTGGTGCGCTCGTAGCTTGCCATGGCAGAAATGATGACGATGGCGTTATCGACTAAGATACCGAGAGCCAAGAGGAGTGAGAAGAGGGCGATGAAATTGATAGAGATGCCCGTAGCACTCATGACCAAAAATGTCCCAAGAAAAGTAAGGGGAATGGCAAGGGCTGCGATAACGGACTGACGAAGACCAAAGAACGTAAAGAGGACAATGAAGACGAGAAAGATGGTCAGGGCAAAGTCATGAAAGAGTTGATCAAAACTTTTTTTGATTTCTTTGGCGCCGTCAAAGAGGGGCTCGATCAAAAACTGTGACCCATACTCACTCTTGAGCGTTTGGCCAGCATTCATAATCTCCGAGACGACAGTTGCGGTGTCTGCTGTATCAGTTTTGAAAACAGAAAAGATGATACCGCGAATCGGCTCAGTATTGTGACTTGCGTAGTAACTTTCTGGAGCGTTTCTTTTTGGCTCTTCTCTGAGAGTGGCAACTTCCCCAAGAGAGACTATGTCTTCTCCGAGAGAAAGCGGGAGAGAGCGGAGCTCATCGAGAGAGGAAGCGGTAGTGGCTTGGGTGAGGGCCAAGGTCGTACTCCCGGTGCTTACGGTACCGGCCGGGTGGTTTGCGATAGCGGTCTTGATACTCTCGGCAATATCGAGTGGACGGAGATCGCGCTCGCTCAGTACTTCCGGCTTGAGAATAACAGAGATTTCCTCCTCTTTGCGGTAAGAAATAGTGACTTTTTCTACACCCGAGAGATCCTTGACTCGTTCCTCCAGGATATCAGCAAAACGATTCAGGCTCGCGCTATCGGCTGTTCCGGAAAGAACAAAGTTGAGTACAGGCTGATTTTGAAAATCAAGAACCTGAACGTTAGGAGTCTCAGCATCTTCGGGAAGATCATTCACCGTGTCTAAAGCGCGTTCGACATCAGCTCGTGCTTTTTCTGGGTCAACACCAGATCCAAACTCGATATTGATTGTTGAAATATTTTCCTGAGAAACAGAAGAAACCTTCTCGACGCCCGAGAGACCAGAGACTGAGTCTTCGAGTGGTACAGTGACGAGCTTTTCGACGTCTTCCGGTCCCGCTCCAGGAAAAGGAGTAGAAACAAAAACGATAGGAATCTGAATATTCGGATTGAGCTCGCGCGGCAAGCTAAAAAAAGTGGCCAGCCCAGCGAGCGTCAGGGTCAAAATGATAAGAACGATCGTTCGGATGTTTTTGAAGTACGATGCGATGACAGTACCGTTTAATTTCGGATCAAAGGTTAGTCTGTCGAGAAAAGATGATTCTTTTTCCATAGAAAAGAGAGAAGATGGGGATCAAAAAATATTATTTGAGGGTCACACTGTCTCCTGCAAGTACCGCCCGACTCATGATAATGCGATCATCCTCCCCTATACCAGAGCGGATTTCTGCAAAGCTTCCGTAGAGGTTGCCTACTTCTACCGGGAGAGAGACAGCCACGCCATCTTTTTCGACGAGTACCGAAGAGGTTTCGTCATCTTGAAAGAGGGTATCGATAGGAATAAGAGCGACAGTATCGGCACTCTTCTCAAAGGGAAGTTCAATTTTCAAGAATTCTCCATCGACAATTTTCTGCTCAATACCTTCAGACAGAGTAAACATTACTGAAAACAATCCATTTTCATTTTCACTTCCTGAGAAAAATGTTGGTCGCAGAGCGATGGTTTCACCGGCAATTTCGATTTTGGCTTCTTTGGTTGCGTCAAATAAGCGAGCCATCTTTGGATCGAGGACAGCTTCGAGGGTCGTAGCTCCTTTGGTGGCGGACAGAGTGACAAGGACTTGTCCAGGAGAGACAAGGTCACCGCGATTGACACGGATACTTTCGATAGTTCCTGTGGTGTATGATTTTGGTCGCAGGGAAGCGTCACTGAGGCTACTTAACCTCTGTGAAAGAGTACTCTGCGTAAGCGTGCTCCTTCGAGTAGCTCGATCTTTCTTGAGTCTTTCAAGCTCGATATCTTCTTCTGTCCCACTTAGGCTATCATCACGTCTAATCCTTTTTTGTTCTAAGGCATAGATGTCTTTGTCGATATCGGCTAACTCAAGAGCAAGACGAGTTGTTTCGTTGGCAAGACTTTTTTCTAGTGCGGTAGCGCCGCTCTGATAGTCATTGGTCAGGGTCAAAAGCGTTTGTCCTGCTTCCACGGTGCGTCCTCTGGAAGTGAGAATATCAGTGACAACGCCGCCAGAAAGAGCCACGATGGAGACGACACGCTCTTTCTTAACTTTTGCAGGAACAGTAACGTAAGCTGTGTCCTTGGAAAGATCAAAAATAGCCGTTTCTTTGGCAAGGGGAGCGCTTACGGCTGCATCTTCTTTTGGAGTACGCAAAAAGTGGCCAAGGGCAATAATGCCGAAGAGCACAAGGATAAGTATGAGAAAAGTGGTCGCTGGACGATTGGTACAGGAGGTAGCGCATCTTCCCGACCAACTTTTGAGACCTTCAAACATAGCAAATACATATAAATATTGATTCTCGATTATAGCAGAAAAAAGGTAGGTTGTCAAGAAAATTGGAAGCAAGCAGAGAGGTGTGATTTCCCTTCAAATGAAGGATAATATGATATAATGCAGGAAACAAATTACTCATGAAAAAGCCTTCTACTCCCTCCGCCATCCTTTTTAAAAGTCTCCTCCTTCTTGGGCTTTTCTTTTCTTCCTTCCCCCTTCCAGCCATGGCTTCGGGGGAGCTCTCGGAAGAGGCGCTCGTCGACCTCGTCAAGCCAGGCGTGGTACGCATAGCAACCCACATTACGGGCACGGCTAAGATTCCCACTATCACGGTAGATATTCTTGAAAAAAGGATGGCCCTGACCCCAGGACGATTTACCGAAGTATCTGTCGATGAATACTTGACTGGCAGTGGCTTTATTATCCATCCAGACGGCTATATCGCTACCAATGCCCACGTCATTTCCACGGAAACAATGAAGACGTCGCTATCTGCTGAGAGCGCACTCACAGCAGTTTTTGAAAATTCCCTTCTTTTGAACGAAGAGGAAATGAACAGTTTTCTTGATGAAAAGGATGGCGAAAACTTTTCTCGAGAGATTGTCCGCTTTGTTATGGACAACGCTCTCTTTGATTTAAGCGAGCAGATTGTTGTTGTGCGACCATTCGCAGAAGAAGCATCCGTCCAGGAACTCATGGAAACTTCTTTCCCGGCCGAAATAGTCGCTTTGAATGATAATTTTTTGGAAGATGAGCGCGATGTAGCACTCTTGAAGATTGCAGAGACCGGGCTTCCCGCACTCAAGCTTGGGCAGACTGATGAGGTTTTGGTCGGTAAAAAAGTTTACGCGCTTGGTTTTCCTGGAACAGCCGAAATTAATAGTAAAGATCCGTCGGAGGCGACCTTTACTCGTGGTATCATTGGCGCTCTTAAGCAGTCGTCGGACGGTGAGTTTAAGATTTTGCAGACCGATGCCAAGGTTTCCCAAGGGTCAAGTGGCGGACCTATGTTTAATGAGCATGGTGAGGTGCTCGGTCTTATTACGTTTCAGACAGATGAGTTCGCTCGTACCACAGGTGACAACTTCGCTTTTGCGCTTCCTGTTGACATCGTCAAAAAGCAGGCGCTCGAGGCACGCGTCCTTCCAGAGGAAGGTGTCTATGGAGAGGCCTTCCGACTGGGATTTTCGGCTTTTCTTGAGAAGCGTTGTACAACTGTTTCAGAGCTTTTTCTACGCGCAGAGGGAACCAATCAGGTTTTTGAGACGGCGCGTTTTCTTGAACCGTACCGAACCAAATGTCTTCTCTGGCAGGATCAGGGTAACTCTCGTGATACGTACTGGGACCAATTTCGGGACGACATGGAGACGATGAGTAGTCCACTCGTTTATCTTATCGGAGGAGGAATCTTGTCTCTTGGTGTTTTGGGAGCGACTCTTATCTGGTTGGTGCGACAGCTCCGCCGTGAAGAGCGGGAAATCATGCTCCTGGAACGGCGTCTCCTGCGAGATGAACGCGAACTCAGACAACACGAAGCGCAGACGAAAAAAGCAGAAGCTAGAGGCGAGGGAAAGAGTAAAGAGAAACCGCCTCGCTACTTGTAACGGAGCGCATCGAGGGTATCGATATGAGATGCTTTGCGTGCTGGAAAGACACCCGTCATAAAACCAACGAAGGCTCCAAAGGCGATAACAATCATGATAAACCAGAGAGGACTGTAAAAGAGATCCACTGATTCGCCTCCGAAACGGGTGGCAATCAAGTTGATAAAAAAGTTGAGCACCTCACCCTCAATGATACCAAGGATGACGCCACCCAACGCGCCGAGAAAGCCCATGAGCGTCGACTCCATGACGAACATGAGTGAGATACTCCCTCGCGAGGCCCCGATAGCTTTCATAATGCCAATCTCTTCGGTGCGCTCGAGGAGAGCTATGGTCATGGTATTAAACATACCGATAGCTGAAACAATGAGAGCAATCATGCCAAATACCATAAGAACGACTTGGATAGCGCTAAAGACTTTGTTGGCCTGGTCAATCGTTTCTGAGATTGAAGAAGCAGAAAAACCCCGAGTCTCTATTTCTCCTCGTACCTGATCGAGCACCTGTGTCGAGGAACATTTGACCTTGAGTTTGGTGTAACTGGTGAGAGGGAAACCAGTAAGCGAGTCGAGGGAGAGGTACACGATATTTTCTTCACCTTCAGCGATACCAGCAACCATGTAGTTTGTTTTCGGCGAAAAAGAATCCTTGCGACTAACTTGGCCCGTGGCGTCGTTTTGGAAGAGGGTGAGCGAGACTTCTTTTCCAAGCATCTCTTCCGAAGGCACGCCAAATACCTGAGAGACCGCTTTGGTAATGATTACTTTGTTTGTCTCATCTTCGGTAAAGAGTCGGCCATGCGTCATCTTGACTCCTTCTGAACGGAGGAGTCCAGCCGAAGAACTGACCGTGTTTACGTCGAGAGTGATGTCATCAAACTTTCCTTGGCCCGAGAGTTCAAGAACTGGGATGACATCAACGACATTCGGGACTGTTCGTAGGTTTTCAATAACCTTATTATCAAGGGCAGTTTCTCCGCCTGTTTCCTGTAAGGTCACATCAAGTGTCACGAGGGCATCGGACGTGGTGATCTTTTCGAGTAAGGTACGCTGGAGGCCGTACCCTAAAGAGACGAGAAAGATAATAGCAGCAATACCAACGCTCATACCGAGGATTGTCAAAAGCGTACGCATGGTGCGAGCCTTGAACATGCGTATGGAAAGTTTGAGGATATCGAAAAAACGCATAGAAGTGATTAGCTAAATTTGAGAAGCATAATAATCTCAATTTCTCGCACCATCTTTTCGGCGGTACCTCGGTGGAGGCCGACTCCTTGTAGGGGGACACTCGTATCAAAGCGTTTTTGCATCTCAATTTGCCCAATTTTGCTTTCGAGTCGAAGTCTCAGTGTCGCTTGTAGTCTCAGGAGGCGCTCATCGTTTAGGGTAAGGTGAAAGAGTTCAGTGAGATAGCGAGAAAGGGCAACCACCCCCTCTGCGGGATCATTTTTGAGTTTCTGGGATTGTTCGAGAATAGCCTGGGTGCGCTCGGTAAAAGATTCAGCGCGGAGACGATTCCAACCCGCACCTCCTTCATCGAGATCAAGATCGAGACGGTCACGAAATATTTTTGCATCAATGTTTCTGAAAAGCAGTTCTTTCAAAAACGCTTCAGCCATACTGACCTGCTCTTCTGACAGTTGGGAGAGGAGATGGGCGAGTAATTGTTTGGCTTTGAAAGGTACCAAGAGGACATCGACCTGCTGAGGGAGAAGGCTTTTGAAGGAGGCCATGAGCATCTTGAGTTCGCTCGACTCCTGACTCTCTTCTATGAGCTCTGGCTTCTTTTTGGCTTCTGATGGGCGCTTTTCTTTGAAAACCTCTTCTTTGACCACGCGACCATCTTTCATGTGGATGACGCGGTCAGCATAAATCAAGTGTTCGGGATTGTGGGTCACCATGATGACAGTTTTCCGATCAACAGTATTGAGTTCCTTGAGAATTTTGAGTACATTTTCGGCGCTTTCGCTGTCTAGGTTACCCACGGGCTCATCGGCGAGGATGATTTCTGGATTGTTGACGAGTGAACGGGCGATTGCGACTCGCTGTTTCTGTCCGCCAGACAGTTGATTCGGGAATTTGTCCGCCTGTTCAGCGATGCCAAAACGCCTAAGAAGCTTGATGCCAATCTCTCTTCGCTCCTTTGGAGCTACCCCGCGAAACACTTTTGGCAGACAAACATTGTCTAAGATATCAAGGGAAGAAATGAGGTAGAAAGCCTGAAAGACCATACCAAGTTTCGTTTGGTGGAGTTCAAGTTCTTCGGCTCTGCTCATCTTGGCAATGGAGGTACCAGAAATGAGGACGTCACCGTAGGTCGGAGACTGAAGACCAGAAATAGAATAGAGAAGCGTGGATTTACCACAGCCAGACGGACCAAAGATAATCACATACTCTTCTGGGTAGATTGTAAGGTTCGTTTCCTCAAGAGCGCGCGTTTCGTTGGATTTCCCTTGATTATAGATGATGCGCAGCTTGTCAACGACGATGATCGGATCGCTCATGTTTTTGTTTCAGATTTGCTTCTAGCATAGCATATTCCGCACTTCTTTTCTAAGCTGTATCTGGCGACTTGCGACACCACACGTGTCATTTTGATGAGCCATCATAATTATGCTATAGTACAAGGGATAATTTTTGGCCTAAAGTCCATGGAAAATAACAATGAAAATAAGGTGGAGATAACAGAAAAAGGATTTACTCAAACGAGTTGCCATACAAGTGACGTGACAAAAGAAAAAAACTTTGCCAAAGAGGCGGGCATCGTCTCGGTCGCTATCATCTTGGGAAGCCTTATCATCGCGGGCGCTATCGTGAGTCTCAGTCCCAAAATGATGAGTCCGGGGACTGGGCAGGCTCTGGCGCCACAAGAAGTAGCGCCTACTGCCGAGGCAAAGCCGCTAGACCCCACGGCCGTTACCTCGCTTGATGATGACCCGATCCTTGGTGATAAAACCAAGGCCAAGGTGGCGATTGTTGAATTTACGGATTTTGAGTGTCCATTCTGTAAGCGTTTTCATGCCGATACCTTTGATGGACTCGTCAAAGATTTTGTTGACACCGGCAAAGCAGTTATCGTCACCCGTGACTTCCCGCTCTCCTTTCATGAGCCCAAGGCAACCGAGGATGCTGCCCTGGCTGAATGCGTGAGGAAAGAAAAAGGTGATGCAGCCTATTTTGCCTTTACCAAGGTCTTGTACCAAAATACGGCTGCCGGAGGGAAAGGGTTGGCACCTGGAAAAACTGAGGAGCTCATAAGAAAAGCGGGAGCGAATGCCCAGTCCGTGATTGCCTGTTCAACGACTGAGGCCGTGCTCCAGGAGATCGCCAAAGATATGGCTGATGGCGCCAAGGCTGGAGTATCAGGAACACCGAGCTTTGTGATCGGGAAAATTGGTCCAGACGGAACGGTGACAGGTGAACGAGTCGTCGGAGCACTTCCCTTGAGTGGTTTTAAGGTGATTATCGAGAAATACTTGGCAGAGTAGTCTCTTCGCAGTAGACGAGGGCTCTGTCAGAGGTAAAAAGGAAACTCCCGCCGAAAGCGAGAGTTTCCTTTTTTTGCTATACTATAGGAAAGGGTATTATAAACTGTGAAGTAAAAATTTTTCTAAGTATGATTGCATGATTGACTATTCCCACACGAAAGCGCGTACCCTTCAATGGATTGGCATCATCCTCATCATAGGTGTTTTTGCCGGTGCCTATTACTATTTCAAAGTCTCCGGTTCGACCCTGAACAAATCGCCGACCAGCTCAATCACGAGCGGACTGGTCGGCTATTGGACGTTTGATGGTGCCGATGTCTCTGGGACGAGCGCAACTGACCGGAGTGGCGCGGGAAATACTGGCACTCTCACTAACGGACCGATTCGTGGTATTGGGAAAATCGGGCAGGCACTCAGTTTTGACGGGATTAACGATTATGTCGATGTGGGGGATATGGCTTCTTTG
>Ga0163144_10011733_pt1 | contig 18501 bp, 17 predicted proteins | sample OliLak19BULKMAT1_FD_123175 | JGI IMG/M metagenome (GOLD analysis project Ga0163144, IMG submission 123175) | Freshwater microbial mat bacterial communities from Lake Vanda, McMurdo Dry Valleys, Antarctica - Oligotrophic Lake LV.19.BULKMAT1 | ecosystem: Environmental > Aquatic > Freshwater >... | reverse complement strand
GGGAGCCGACTCATGGAAACCCGCGGTGACCCACGCATGGCGTGAACCCTTCCGCCCACGACCACGCGAGGAGGACATTTCTATCTGCCGAAAGTAGCGGACATTTCTAATTGCCGTTGACAGGACTGAGGGGCGGAGTGACATTTTTTGTAGGGATCGCGGCGAAGAAAGGGGGGAGAGACGCTGTCGGGTGGGCGGGGGCGGGCGTGGCGTCGTGGGGGGTTCGGGTCTATCCTTGGCGGTTCGCGATCGCGGGTGGACGGGTCCGCCGGCGCGGGTGTGGCAGCGAAGGAGAGGCAACGGTGTCGGCATCTCAGGTATTGGCAGTTGTGAGCGTGCTGGGGAAAGACCAGAAAGGCGTCGTTGCGCAGTTCGCGACGTACCTGGCAGAGCGCGGGGTGAATATCGAAGACATCGAACAGCGCGTGGTGCGCGGGTTCTTTGTCATGGACATGCTTGTCGACTTGAAAGAGGTCGCGGGCGATCTGGGGAGTTTGATCACCGGGCTGTTGTCGCTGGGGCAGAAGATCGACATGGAGGTGCGCGTTCACCTTCACTCGCAGCGGCGCAAGCGAAAGGTGGCGCTGCTGGTCAGCAAAGAGCCGCATTGCCTGCAGCAGTTGCTCGAAGACGCGGTCCACCAACGCCTGCACGGCGAGATTGCCCTGGTGCTGGGAAATCACGCTGACCTCGAACCGATCGCCAAGGCGGCGGGCGTGCCGTTCGTCTGGAAATCGTCGGACGATCTGGAAGGACACTTCGCGTTTGTCGAGCAGACATTGAAACAGCATGGCGTGGACCTCGTGGTGCTGGCCCGATACATGCGCATCCTGCCGCCGACGATTGTGGCGCAGTTTCGGAACAAGATTATCAACATTCATCCATCGCTGCTCCCCTACTTCCCCGGTGCGGCACCGTACAAGCAGGCGTACGAGAGCGGTGTGCGGGTGCATGGCTGCACGGCTCACTTTGTCACCGAGGCGCTCGACGAGGGGCCGGTGATTCTGCAGGATGTCTTCCACATCAACGTGGGCAGCGATTCGCTGGACGATGTGAAGCGTAAGGGGCTGGAACTGGAAGCGAAGACACTGAGCAAGTCGGTGCAACTTTTCCTGGATGAGGAGCTGGTGGTGGTGGACGGCAAGGTGATCTTCAAACCGGGGATCAGCCGGTTCATGCATGTTGATGGTGGAAGGTGAATGACAGCGATCGTGGAACAATCCGGCGCGGGTCCGTTCTATCGGGCCGAGGCGAGTTACGCTTCGGTGCTGCGCGAGTTGAAGCTTTTGGATGGCGAAAGCGTGTTCGAGCATCCCGGGATTACGCCATGGCGCGAGTTGCGTGACCGCCAGAACTGCACACTCGATACCACGCTCGCCGACGGACGATTCGTTCGACTGCACGTAAAGCGATGGAAAGCAGGATGGGGAACGAGGGGGCCGCGCCAAGAAGAGCGCGGCATTAAGCTGTTGCAGCAGGCCGGCATTGCGACGGTCGCCTTTGCCGCGGCGGGACAGTTGCCCGACGGTCGTGGGTTCGTCATCACGGAAGACCTTTCAGGCTACGACGATGCTGAGAAACTCATCGAACGAAAGGCTGTCTCGTTTGATGCGGTGCGCGACGCGCTCGCAGACATCGCGGCGATGTTGCACAAAGCGAAGCTGCATCATCGCGACCTGTACCTGTGTCACTTCTTCCTGAAGACTGACACCCCGGCGGCAGACGTTCGGTTGATCGACTGCGCCAGAGTGCAGCAATTGCCGCGGTTCTTCCGCTGGCGGTGGATCGTGAAGGACTTGGCGCAGTTCTGGTTCAGCACGACGCAACTCGACATCACCGATGCCCAGCGCGACGCGTGGTTGAAGCGATATTGCCAGCAAACTGGCAACGGGTTGGCCACCACCCGCAAAGCGGTTGTCCGCAAGGCGGCTGCGATCGCGCGGCACGATGCGAAGTTGAACAAGAATCAACCGACGCGCAACGTCTCCATCCCACGTTAGAATGACGCCAACCGATAGATGAAGATCGCATTGGCCATCCTCCACTCCGACCCCGCGCGCGGTGGCGCAGAGCGGTACACCGTTGACCTTGCGCAGGCGCTCGGTCGCCGCGGGCATGAGGTGTCGCTCGTCGCGGCGGCGTTGAAGCCGCAGGTCGAGGTGACCAGCCCAACGGTTGAAGCGCCCTACCGCACGGTGCTGCTCAAAGGTGGTGGCATCACACGCACCCGGCGGTATCGGCGCTTCGTCGACTCGCTCGACGAACACCTGAAGACCGAGACGTATGACATCGTCCATGCGATGCTGCCCGTTCGACAATGCGATGTGTACCACCCCCACGCCGGTATCGCGGCCAGTGGCGCGAGGAAAGCCAACGCCATCTTCAACCCGCGCCGGCGCGCAATGGCGGACGTGGAGCGGGCGCTGATCGATGGGCCGAATGCTCCGACGGTCATCACACTGTCCAACTACGTGGAACGGAACCTGCGCGAGTTTTACCCGACCGCACAGACGGCCACGCTGTTCAATGCGGTCGACTTGGATAAATTTGACCCGACCCAGCACCCCGAGGCGGGCATGGCGATCCGGCAGGAGCTGTCGATTCCGAACGACGCCGTCGTGGCGCTGATGATTGCGCAGGACTTTGAACGCAAAGGCCTACGGCAGGCGATCGAGGCGTTGTCGCTGGTGAACGATGCGCGATTGCGGTTGGTCGTCGTGGGAAAGGAGTCGACCGCGCCCTACCGCCGACTCGCAGAACGGTTGGCTGTGCAAGCCCGCGTGACGTTTGCGGGGCCGACCGGCAAGCCCTACGCCTATTATCAGGCGGCGGACCTCTTTGTTCTGCCGACCAAGCACGACCCGTGCAGCCTGGTCGTCCTGGAAGCCCTGGCGATGGGCGTGCCGGTCATCAGCACCACGTTCAACGGTGCGACCGAGGTGATGACGCAAGGCGAACACGGTGTCATCCTTCCCGATCCGCTGGACGTCGCGGCGCTGGCCAACGCACTGCGGTCGATGACCGACAACGACGTCCGCCACGCGATGCACCACGCCTGTCTGACGCTTCGACCGCGATTGGCCTACGAGACGCATCTGGACCACCTGTTAGCGATTTACCACCCCATCACGCGCAACCGGCCCCCCCTTGCTGAATAACGCCCTGAATGGCGGTTGGAGATGCGCGGTGCTTCCCCTCCGTGCCGTCGTTCGGTATCTTCGCGCGGTCACATGACCCTTCTGCTGCTCGGCCTACTTGTGCTTGCGTTCACCCTTTCGTGGATCGTCACCTTGGCGATGAAGCGAATCGCGCCCAGGCTGGGGTTTGTAGACAAGCCCGGCCACCGCAAGATTCATCACAACCCCAAGCCGCTCGGTGGCGGCGTGGGTATCTTCCTCGGCTTCGCTTGGCCGGTGGCGGCGGGCATTGTGATCGTCTTGCTGGCAAAGCCACGGGCAGACGCATCCATCGCAGGGCCGACTACGCTCGACGTGCCCACGTATAACGCCTACCTGTCGGGTGCGAAGGAACAGGCACCGTTGATCGGCAGTATCCTTGCTGGCGCGCTGGTCCTGCATCTCATGGGTTTGCGGGATGACAAGAAGGCGCTCGGGCCGTACTCGAAGCTCATCATCCAACTCAGTGTGACGACCGCGCTCGTTGCGTCGTTCGCTGACCTGCGGATTCTGACAACGTTGGGGACGATTGCCTCCATCGTCGTGACAGTCCTCTGGATCACCGCGATCACCAACGCGTTCAACTTTCTCGACAACATGGACGGCCTCTCGGCGGGTGTGGCGGCGGTCTGCACGACGGCGTTTCTCGTCGCTGCGATCTCCATCGGGCAATGGTTTGTCGCGGCGGCGCTGGCGCTATTGCTCGGGGCGTTGCTCGGCTTTCTCTGCTTCAACTTCCCGCCGGCGACGATTTTCATGGGTGATGCGGGCTCACTGGTCGTGGGCTTTCTGCTGGGCGTGTTGACGGTGCGAACGACGTTTCTTCCGCCCGGCGCTGATTTTGGCGCGGGGTGGTACGCGGTCGTCGCGCCACTGCTCGTGTTGGCGCTGCCGTTGTATGACCTCGTGGTCGTCAGCATCATTCGGATTCGAAATGGTAAGAGCCCGTTCGTGGGTGACACGAACCATTTCTCCCATCGCCTGGTCGCGCGCGGCATGAGTCGACGAACCGCAGTGCTCTGCATCTATCTGGTGACCGCAGCCACTAGCGTCGCGGCGATCGTGTTGCCGCATGTGGACTCGGGCTATCTGGCAGCGCTGGTCTGTGGACAAGTCGCGCTGATCCTCGGCGTTGTAGCCTTGCTTGAGCAACACCCGCTGCCTGTCCCTAAGGAGCCGACGAACTAGCGCATGGCACTGCTCGATGTTTCCAACATCTCCGTCCAATTCGGTGGTCTGCGGGCGCTGACGGATTTTTCCCTGTCGATCGATCGTGGGGAACTGGTCGGACTGATCGGGCCCAACGGCGCGGGGAAGACGACGGCGTTCAATGTGGTCACGGGTGTGTATGCACCCACGAGCGGCCAGATCATGCTCGCGGGCAAGCGTATCGCGGGCGCGTCGCCGGTGCAGATCAACCACGCGGGGCTGGCGCGCACGTTCCAGAACATCCGTCTGTTCAGCCAGATGACGGTCTTGGACAACGTCATCGTCGGCTACAACCGATCGGCCGAGCACGGCCTGCTCGGCACCCTCGTGCGCAGCCCACGCTTTCGCAGGGAACAGGACTCGATGCGCCAGCGCGGACTCACGTTGCTGGAAACACTCGGGCTGGCAGGCAAACACTCGTTGCTTGCCCGCAATCTGCCTTACGGGGACCAGCGGCGACTCGAGATTGCCCGCGCGCTGGCGACGGGTCCGAAGATCCTCCTTCTCGATGAACCGGCCGCCGGCATGAACCCCAGCGAGAAGCGCGAGCTGACGAGCCTGATCCGCCAGGTGCGGGACGAGTTTGAGGTTGGCATCTGGCTGATTGAACACGACATGAAGCTCGTCATGTCCATCTGCGAGCGCATCGTGGTGCTCGACCACGGCGAGACGATCGCCGTCGGTACACCGCCCGAGGTGCGGGCTCATCCGAAGGTCATCGAAGCGTATCTGGGCGAGGTGGTGACGTGACGACGCCAACCACGATCGGAATTGAAGCGCCTTACGGGTCGCCCGACCCAGGTGGCACGCTGCTTCAGGTGCGCGAGCTTGACGTTTCCTACGGCGCGATCCGCGCGCTGCATGGTGTGTCGCTCGACGTGAACTCCAGTGAGATCGTCACGCTCATTGGCTCCAACGGCGCGGGCAAGACGACGCTGTTGCGAACGATCAGCGGGCTGCTGCGACCGCTGCACGGGACGATCACGTGGCGAGGGGATAGTCAGTCGAGCGCCCACGTTGAACTCCATCGCCAGCGTCCCGAGCGAATCGTCCGCCAGGGCATCATCCACGTGCCGGAAGGTCGGCAGGTCTTCCCAAACCTGAGTGTGCGCGAAAACCTCATGCTCGGCGCCTATCAGCGGCGCGACAAACCCGAGATCGCTCGCGACATCGACCATGCCTACGAGCGGTTCCCGATTTTGCACGAACGCCGCGATCAGAAATCCGGCACACTCAGCGGGGGTGAACAACAGATGCTCGCCATCGCCCGCGCGCTGATGGCAAGGCCAAAACTGCTGCTGCTGGATGAACCGAGCCTGGGGCTGGCCCCACTGATCGTCCGCCGCATCTTCGAGATCATCCGCGAGATTAACGCGAGCGGCGTGACCGTCTTCCTCGTCGAGCAGAACGCCAACATGGCCCTGTCGATCGCGAACCGCGCCTACGTTCTGCAAAGCGGCCAGGTCATCCGCGCCGACCGCGCCGCCACACTGCTCAACGACGACGAAGTGAAACGCGCCTACCTCGGCGGCTAGCCCCGCCGCGCGGAAAGCTTTCTCAACCGCGCGGAAAGCTTTCTCAAACGCGCAGAAAGCTTTCCCAACCACGCCGCGGCGGCGGTATACTGTACTTGCGAAAGGCGACGCGCCTGCGCCGCCGCGTCCGTTGATCGGCCTCACGTTATCCCTTCACGGCACCCGCGGCCAAGCCCTTGACGAACAATCGCATCGTGAAGAGGAACAGGACGATCAGCGGGATGCTCGCGATGGCGTAGCCGGCCATCAGTTCGCCCCATTGCTTGACGTATTCACCTTCGAGGCGCATGAGGGAGACGGGGATGGTCAGCTTGTGTGCGTCGCGCAGGGCGATCAGGGGCAGCATGAGGTTGTTCCAGTTGCCGATGAACTGCATGATCGCCAGTGTGCCCATGACGCTGCCCGACAGGGGCAGGACGATGTTGCGGATCTGTTGCAGGTGGCCGGCGCCGTCGATCTCGGCGGACTCGAACAGCTCTTTGGGGATGTCTTCGATGAACTGTCTAAGAATGAAGACGCAGACGACCTGTCCACCCACGGCCCCGACGATGACGAGCGTCCAGAGGCTGTTGATGAGGTTCAGGTCTTTGATGAGCGTAAAGAGCGTGACCAGTGTCGCCGCCGTGCCGGGCAGGAACATGGTTGCGATGAGCAGGTAATAGACGACCTCGCGACCGGGGAAGCGGTAGCGCGCCAGCACGTAGCTGGTCAGCAGCGCCATGAGCAGGCAGATGGCGACCGCCCCGCCACTGGTGATGATGGAGTTGGCGATCGCGGTGTTGACGGTCTCCCAGCCTTTGGACCAGTTTTCCCATTTCCAGGTGCTGATGGGGTCGAACGTGAAGGGGCGTTCGACGAACTGGTCGTTGTCCTTAAAGCTGATGACGACCATCAGGTAGAACGGCAGGAACGCCATGAACACAACGAACCCGATGATCGCGTGCTTGGTCGACTCTTTGATGACGCTGGGGCGTTGTGCCATTGATTGCAGTAGGCAGTGGGCCGTAGGCGGTAGGCAGAAATGTTTCTGTGCCTACCGCCTACTGCCCGCTGCCTAAACTCCTTACTTATCGACCTTCACGTACTTCTGATACATCACGGTAATGACCAGGATGATGGCCGCCAGCACGATGCCGAGGGCGCAGGCGTAACCGAACTGACCGTCGACGAACGCGGTCTTGTACATGTACAAGCCGGGGACCATGCCGACATTGCCCGGGCCACCCTGTGGGCCGAGCAGCAGGAAGATCAACCCGTAGTCGGTCAGTGTGCCGATCGTCATGAAGATGAGGTTGATGCGGACCTGCGTGAGGATGAGCGGCAGTTCGATCGACCAGAACTTGCCGATGCTGCCCAGGCCGTCAATCTCGGCGGCTTCGTAGACGTCGGCGCTGATGTTCTGCAGGCCGGCTAAATATAAAAGCACACCGACCGTGCCGACCCAGGGGAAGCCCCAGAAGATCAGAGACGGAATGATGAGTTTGCTCTCACCGAGCCACGCGGGGCTGCTGTTGGCGAAGGAATTGGTCGGAGCCGTCCAGGTCATTCCGAAGAAGACCAGCCCCATCGCCCAAACGATCATCGCGCCACCCACCCAGTTGGAGACGGAGCGCAATCGGCTGACGGACATGGCAAAGATTACCGCAACGCCGGTACAGATCGACGCGACCAGCCACGCAGGCAAACTCGCCGAGGTGGACGGGTCGGCGACGATGTCACCCCCCGCGGCGGCGGCGACGACGTCGGTCGCTGCAGGCCACCAGATCGCGATGCCGGCCACAACCAGAATCGCCCACCACTCCCAGATCTTCGTCAACGATAAAAGCTTTTTGGGGACCGAGAGGACCATCGCCCCCACCAGCACCATGCCCCACACACTGCCGAATGCCGCGCTCGTGGCGTTGACCGCAGGGACCAATCCACCCGCCAACTTTGGCATGGCCACGTCCAACCACTGCAGGACGCCCATCAAGCCGGTGGCGTTCAGGAAGACATTGAGCACGCCCGTCGTCGAGTCGAAAAACTGCTTCCAAATCAGCAGCGTGACCAGTCCCGGAATAATCATCGGGATGACGAACAGCACGCGGTAGATGTATTGCCAGCGGTCACTCTTCAGTCGATGCAGCACGACGGCTGCCGCGATACTGGGCAGCATTTTGAACAGGTTGGCGACCAGCAGAATGCCAACCAGTTGAAATGTCGGCCAGAACAGGCTGTCTTTGAAGAACGCTTTTTCGAAGTTGGCGAACCCGATGAAGTCGCGAACGTCCTGCCCGTCCCACTTGTACAGCGAATACTTGATCGTTTCCCACTGCGGGTAGTAGGTAAAGACCAGCATGCTCGCCAGGGTGGGGAACATGAGCAACAGCAGGATGGTGTAAAGGCGCGACTTGTGAAGCCACTTGGACGCGCGTCGACCTCGCATATGCGGGCTCTTGCGGGAGAGAATGCCGGTCGCTGCGTTGGTGGCGGCGATGGAAGTGGTGGCTGTTGTCATGCAGATCGTCGGCTGAAACAGAGGAACGGGTCAGGGCGTCAGGTTGATGGTCACCGTGGGTCGTTACATCGGCGGGATCGGTTTATTGCGCAACGTTTCAAAGCGCCAGTGAATTTCCTGGGCATTGTTCTTGCGCACATGTTGCATCAGGGCTTTTCGATACTTCAACTGGTCCTCAGCGGTGTCTGCCTGCGGGCGAAGCATCGCCATCGCCGACATCATGCCCAGCACGCGTTCCTGGCTGCGCGACTCGGTCTTGGCCCGGTCATATTCGATGGATGCGGCAAAATCGCCACCCACATTCGGATTGCGAATCTTGGCCTCGACGGTTTTTGCCATTTCGTCGTACGACATCTCTTTGTTAAATAACTTCGTCTCCGCGCCCGTAAGCGCGCTGGCGACTTCCGATCCGATCTTCAGGTCGATCTTGGCAGTGTAGCCGGTCGTCCGGGGCATGAAGGGCTTCATGAGCTCGGGAACGTCGGCCCCAATGGTGATCGGCAGCCAGAGCGCTTTGGCGTTGAACTCTTCATTGATCTTCAAGCTCGTAAGGAACTGAAGGAAGTCAATCGCGATATCCTTATTCTTTGATAACTTGTAAACACCGTAGTTGCCACCCCCACCGACACCCGCTTCGTTGCTCGCGCCGGTGAAGTACTCGCCCCACTTTTCACCCGGGCCGGGCATGGGGTTATCAAAAACCGCCAAGCGCCAGCCACGCTTGTCGAACGTGCGCTTCATGCCGGCGGCGTCCCATGATCCGGTGACCAGAAAGGCCGACTGGCCCTGGTTGAACATGAACTGCGCCTGCTGACGATCGATCGCGGGAAAACCTCGACCGAGCGTCTCGGCCATGGCAACCATTGATTCGTAATAGGCGACCAACGAGGGCGTCTCGAACGAAAACTTCCCTCGCAGGAAGCCTGCGTAGGTCTCTAGCGGTGTAATGACACCGTCGAGATCGGTGTCCAGGTCGGCCTCCATCGACGACGTGAAACCAGTGCGGTATTTGGCCAACACCATCCAGTCGTCCATGCGATAGCAACTGGCAGCGGGAATGATCTTGCGACCCGTGCGCTCTCCGAGCGACTTGAGCTGCTCGCAGGCCTTGAGATATTCACCAAAGGTCTTGGGCAGTTCGTCGGAACCGGTGGCTTCTTTCAGCAGGTCGAGATTGGCGTAGATGCGCGTCGTATACATCGTCGTGGGAACGCTGTAATACTCGAGCAATTGCGGGCGATAGGCACCACGCATGCCGTCGATGAAAGTCTCTTTCCACGGCACGCCTTCAAGGATGGTACCGGCGTTGTAGGGATTGGGATGTGACGAGACGATCTCACCCATCGGCTGAAAGTAGCGAAGCGTGTAACTGTCGTCGGTGACGAGCTTCGTGCCACCCATCTCGGCCAGGTCAGGTGCCGCGTTGGCAATCAACTGGCAGTTGAGCCATTGGCCATACACGCGCTCGGTGATGCCCATCTGCTCAATATGAACGTCCGGCCGAACCTTCGCATACTCGGCGATCGCCCAGTCGAGTGAGTCGCGATAGCCAGCTTCGAGCTGCCAATGCGAGATGCGGATCACCTTCTTGCCGGCAGGAGAAGCCTGACGCTCGGCGTAGAGCATCTGTGCAAAACTCGCTGCGACCGCGACGAAGAGAACGGCGCAACCGATTGTGGTCGCGTTAATGTACTTGCGAAGACCTGTAGGTGCCGCTTCATGGGCTGCAATCGACATCAGCGAACCCCTTCTGCCGAGACCGCAGCGACCGGTGCGGTCGTCGGCTGGGCCGTCGGTACCTTGAAAATTTGGATCTCCGGGACGGGCATGCCTAGCCGTTTAAGGGCCAGTTGCGACTCGTACGCTTTACCACTGTACGGCGTCTCAACGATGATCTTCGTGTAAAACTTGCCCGCAGCGGCCGTGTCCTTCAACTCGCGGTCGGCGATGACCGCCATCCGCCAGTAGATTGGGCCTTGGTTGCCTTCGTCGGTCCAACCGAGCTTGTCCGATTCCATGTAAGCATCAAGCGAGCGGCGATATTCCTTCAGGAAGAAATAGGCATCCCCTGCGTATTGCCACATCGCAGAGTTCAACGGGTCCTTCGGATGAGCCGTGATCCACGCCTGGCAGATCTCTGCGCCGCGATTCAGATCTTCGGGCTTGAAGGACTGCACATATGTTCCAGCGATGCGATAAGTGGCTTCCGCCGCGATCGGCTCGCTGGGAAACCGCTCGACGACCTCCGCGTAACGCTTGCGGGCCGATTCGATGTCGACGCGGTCGTCCATGAAATCGCTGAGCTCAGCGAGGCGGCCAAGGTTCATCATCGATCGCGCGGCAAACGGTGACTTTAACTGGGCATCGGCCAGGCGGTTGAACAGGCTCGTGGCTTCGTCGATCCTTTCGGCGCTGCATGGGGACGCCTGACTGGTGGCCACTGCTTTGCCAAAGGCTGCTTGCTGAGCCTTGGCCGACCATGGACCGGGCGATTCCTTCTCTGCCGCTGCCAGCGTATCGCCATACAGACGATAGGCATTGTCCCAGTTAAACATCGCCAGCTGATCGTTCGCGTGGTTCAACAGGTCGTCTACGGATTCCTTAGCCCAGGCACCCGTCGCAAGCGACGAGCCCCAGAGGGTGCAGACGATTGTCACAATTCGAAGTCGTTCTCTCGCCATTGGGGGTCGTCCAGCATATCTAAACCCGATCGGTGCATCAAACACTGTTCGTACTGACCAGGGTAAACTTACGTTTAAATCTCTTCTAAGTGCGAAGCCGGGTAACGTGTGCCGACGATTCGAGCAAGTCGATGCCCCGTGCGATCGCAAACTCCAGGTCGGGGCAGAGGTCTTCTGACCGGAGCACCTGGGTTACACCGGCGTCGTCAAACACTTTGTAATGCTGTCGGGTCAGACCACATACCACGAGCCGGCGGCCATCGACCTTCAGGCGTTCGATCGCTGCTCGCAGGCCCATCGCTTCGTCTACGTCAAAATGTGTCAGTGGGCTGACCGCGACAATGATGACCCGCCAATGTGCCGGCAGACGGTCTGCCCAACTTTGGAAGTCCGGAGCATGGTGCATCGCGTTATTGCGGCGGTGAAACAACCGGTAGATCCCAAGCTCCGTCGGCAGCAACGATTTGACGATGCCCGCGGCTCGCAGTTCAGAATCGGTCGTCGGGTCAAGTTCGCGCACATCGGCAATTGGCTTACGCCAATCGATCAGGATGATCGCCAGCAGGAACGATACAGGTGCCAGCAAGGCAAGTGCTGGCACCCAGCGGTAGGCCAAGGTTCCGGCAATGGCTCCGAATATGAACGATCCCAGGATGCTCGCCAACAGGAGTACGCGCAGAACGGTCGGATGTCGCACCGAAACACGGAGCACCCGTCCCGCCCGCTGACTGCGTTTCGAGCGCGTGCGGTCTCGGTACCAGAGCAGTAGTTGAACGCCCTCCAGGCCCAGGTCGGTCACGACACCGGTCAAGTGCGTCGTCCGAACGACCGCGCCAGACACGCGCGTGATCGTCGCGTTCTGCAGTCCCATCGCAAACGAGCCGAGGCCCGTCAGCCAGCAGAGAGTCCAGAGTCCGGTCGTTGTCGATCCGGCAACCGCTTCGTTCCAGTCGATCGACGGTTGCAGGCGGATCCAGATCGCCATCGCGCAGAGCAGCACGGCTTCGAGCGCAATCGGCAATATGTACTTCGACGCCAAACCGCGCCGCCGGGCGACTTCAGTCATCACCGCGCTCGTGACCGCGCCAGCGAAGAACGAGGTGACGACAAACAGGAAGTAGAACGTGGGCAACCACCGCCCGTAGGCAAGTGCCTCGGCGAAATGCGTAACGTTGCCGGTCGTATGCGAGACGACGATCCCGCCGCAGACGAGGAACGTGACGACGTTCGTATAGCCGGCGATCCAGGAAAGTGAGATCGCCAACCGCGACTTCTGGCGAAACGAGTAGGCGGCTGCCGACAGCATGAGGTGAATCGATCATACGACCGCACGATGCAAACCTACAATGCAGGGCGGACATCGCGACGTTCGGCTAGAATCTTATTGCTTCAAGTTCTTTGTGGGAGAATTACCAAGATGCGCGACTCGCTGACACCGTTTGAGCAGACCTTGACCCTGTTGTCGTTCCCAAAGGGCAGCCGCCTGGTGGGGTCAACCTCGTTTCCCGGTCACAACAAACGCTATCCACTTCGAGTGACGGTCGCATCCCCCAACGGTCAGGAACAGACCATTGTGCTGCGCCAGGACGACAAGCCCGGTGGCAGTGATCTCGAATCGCAGTTGCTCCCTGTACTGGATCGGCTTGGCTTGCCGGTACCCATTGTGCTGGCCGGGCCGACCATTGACCCCGAACATCCTGACAGCCCGGCGAAAATTGTCTTTTCACTGCTAAATGGGACCGATCTGCTTCGCACCTGCTGGGACGCAACTCCGAGTGGATTGGATGTGGTCGTTAAACGCACGATCGAAGCGATCGAGCGTGTGCAGGGCTTGTCCGACGCGATTGAAAGGGAACCCGTCGGGAAACTGATCCCACGTCACACCCTTGCTGACGAAGTGAACGCCGTGCGCGACAAGGGAGGCGCGTGGTTAAAGCACCCGCTGTTTGCCAAGTCGATGGCCGCGATCGAGCCAGTGGTTGAACGGACCGAACTGCCGCTCGTGTTCAGCAACGGTGACTACAATCCGGGCAACTTCCTCACCGATGGTAAATCGGTCACCGGGTTCGTCGATTTCGCTTGGGCCTGCTTTGAAGACCCGCATATCGGCATCACGAAGTTCTGGCTGGACGACTGGTATCCGCTGAACAAGGTCGGAATCGTCGAGAAGTACCTTTATCGGAACAACCTGACACGGTCCGACTTCGCGCCCCGTCTGATGGTCCGCTGCCTTGCCCTGCTACAGGCCGAGCACGAAGTGGAAGGCACCCGGGCCGACCCGAGCCGTGATGCGATGCTGGTGCTGTTGGAGGATGCGCTGCGGGACGTGACGCGTTAGCCTGATCGTCAAAGGCGGGTGGGCAAAGCGCTTGGGCGCGTCACTCGGCGCCAGCCCGGGCGTCACGATCCGCGGCCTTTTTTATGACCTTTTCGACCGCCACTTCCGCGACCGTCTTGTGTTTGCGGCGGCGCCAGACGATGTACGCGACGACGAACACGACGACGACGATGATCCCCACGATCACCCAATGCTCGTAGGGCTTGATCGTCGCACGAATCTGGTCGACGCTCTCGAGCTTGCGGCCGAGGTAATATCCCAGCGCGACAAACAAACCGCCACTGACGAGCGCCGCCAGCCCGTCGGCGACGACGAACTTGAAGAAGTTGAATCGCGTCGTCCCCGCCGCTACGACCATCGCGCCTCGGATGCCCGCCATCAGTCGACCCACCGCGACGACCCAGATGCCGTAGCGGTCAAATAATTGCTGGGCCTTGAGGATGCGCGCCTCGGTCAGATGTTTGCCCACCAGTGGCACGCGCGTGATGTTCAAGCCGTACTTGCGACCCATGTAGTAGAGCACGCAGTCGCCACCGATGATGCCCAGCCATGCCAGGATGCAGACGACCCAGACGTTCCACCCCTTGGCGATGAAGAACCCACCCACGATCAGTGGGATGTCTTCCGGCAACGGTAAGCCAAGCCCACACGCAAACAGCAGCCCGAAGATCGCCAGCGGACCGCCGATCTCGATCCATCGCTGGACTGTGTCTGCATCAAAGAGGGCTAGCAGTCGGAACATGGTGGCGATGGTAATGGGGATCGGGTGAATAACAACGGGGATGAATTGGAAATGACCAATGAGTCAATCAGAATGACCAATCAAGTCACGATGATCAATGTCCATTGAAGACCCATTGGTCATTGGTGCCTGGACCTTAACGGTTCGATCTGGTTGGGTCATTGGTCATTCCTAAATGTAGTACATCTCCTGCTGTGACCCGCTGGCCTTACTGACATGTTCCATGAGTTCTTCGAGGCTCATGATGTCGAGCACTTCATCGGTCGCCGCGGTGAGCCGGTTGTTCAGCAGGCGGACGGCGACCTCGCCGGGGGTCGACTCACCCACTTCGTCGGCCTGGTTGATCGTCAACCGGCCTTCCAGTCGGCGGATGAGTTCGCCCACACGGATGTCCTTAGCGGCCCGGGACAGGCGATACCCGCCACCACTACCCACCTTGCTCTCGAGAAACCCACCACGACGCAGCGCCAGCAGGATCGACTCAAGGAACTTGTTGGGCAGTGACTCCTGCGTCGACAGGTCCCGCGACTGCACAAACTCCCGTGGACGCAACCGAGCCAACTGGACGATCGCGCGCAAGCCGTACTCTGTTCGCTTGGATAGCTTCAAACCTGTAACTCCTACCGAGGTGGTAGACAAATTACGACGCACTTCCACCCCCGTCAATCGGTGGGTCCCGACTGAACTCCCACCCGCTGCTGTAACCTTCAGCCCTATGGGGACTATAGTGTGGTAGATGCCCCCCTTCGCCCGCCCAATCGCGTTGCTCATCGTCCTCCTCCTGTGCACGTTCACCCATGCCGCGGTGCCGAACCCGACCGTCTCAGTCGCCACCAATCGATCGGCGCTGGTTGTGGGCAAGGAAACCCTGATCGCGGTCGTCGTTGAGATTCCCAAGGGCCTTCATGCCCAGTCGCACAATCCTTCCCAGGAGACCTTCATCCCGCTCGACGTAAAGGTCGAGCCACTCACCGGGCTGACAGTTGGTCAACCGCGCTATCCGCCAGGCCTGGACAAGACCTATCCCGCGCTCGGCAAGTTGAATGTCTACGAGGACCGCGTCATCGTTCACGTACCCGTGACGCTGACGAAAGACGCGCCCACTGGTCCCATCACGATCTCGGGCACGGTGCGTCTGCAGATGTGCGACGACAGTGTCTGCTATCGACCGCAGAACGTGCCGTTCACACTTGCGACCTCCGTCGCGGCACCGGGGGCTGTGGCGCTCGATCAGAACGCCGAGCTGTTCGCGCCGATCGCCAGCCAACCGATCGCGTGGGGCTGGTTTGCGACGGCGTTCTTTGCAGGGCTGCTCTTTAACCTCATGCCTTGCGTGCTCCCGGTCCTGCCGTTGAAGGCGATCGGCTTTTACAACGCCGCCCAGCACAGTCGACTACGCAGTCTCGGGCTCGCAGGCGCGTTCTCACTGGGCATCATCTCGATCTTCGCGGTGCTTGCGGTGCTCATCCTCGTGACCGGTCAGGTGACGTGGGGCCAGCAGTTCTCCAACCCATGGTTCGTCTGGACGATCGTCATCGTGCTCGCGATGGGTGGCTTGTGGTTGATGGGTCTCCTGCCGATGCGCTTGCCGACTTTCATCTACAATGTCGAGACGCGCGAGGACACCGCGATCGGGAACGTCGCGTTTGGCGCAATGACTGCCGTCCTGTCGACCCCCTGCACCGCGCCCCTCTTTGCGCCGCTGCTCATCTGGGCCAAGACGCAGTCGAACTGGGTCGGTGTGCCTGCGATGCTGACCGTCGGGGTCGGCATGGCATTCCCCTATCTCATCCTCAGTGCTTTCCCCGACCTGGCCCGTCGCATGCCGCGCGTCGGGCCGTGGTCGGAGCTGTTCAAGCAGATGATGGGCTGGCTGTTGATCGGTAGCGCCGTCTTCTTTGCTGCTGGTCGGGTTATTCCGGGCAACGCGTTCCTCTGGTCGCTCGTCGTGGTCGGGCTGTTGGCCGCCGCGTTCATGGTCCTGCGGACGATCTCACTCGGTGCCGGTCGCCGTGGCATCGTCATCGCGACGGTGCTCGCAGCGATCCTCCCCCTCTCGACCTTCGCCTACGCCGGTCACATGAACGGCATCTTCTCGGAGACCGTCAAGTGGACGCCCTATTCGGACGCCGCGCTTGCCGACGCGCGAGCGAAGGGTCAGACAGTGCTCGTAAAATTCACCGCCAACTGGTGCGCCAACTGCCAGTACATCGAAGCGACCGTCTTCCGCGACAAATCCACCCTCACCGCTATCGAGGCAGGCAACGTGCTGCCTCTGAAGGCGGACCTGACCCTCGAAGACGCCCCTGGGTCCGGTCTGCTCAAGTCCCTGAACCCCACCGGTGGCATCCCATTGACCGCGATCTACCTGCCCGGCAGCAACGAGCCCGTCCAGCTCGACAGTATCTATACAACCGAGACCCTGCTCTCGTCCCTGCAAGCGAGATAAAGAAAACTGCGCGCCCACGGGTCGGTGTCGAAGTCCGTCGGCGCGAGCGGGGGTCGGTACAGGACTGTGCAATGACGAAATGCCAAGTGAATCAACGCTCATGCGGTGCTTGGACTAGAAAACCCGACTGGGGTCACACCCGCACCGCGCATGGTCACGAACTGGCGCGCAAAATGGCGGCGGGTCCGGTGCTGGCGCGGATCACCAGCTCTGGCGCGACCACCTCGACGGTGCCGCGCAGCCGCGACACCGCAGTCTCGTCGTTGATCATCTGCATGACCATCTCGGCGGCACGCTGACCCATGTGAGATAGCCGGTGACTGACCGTCGTCAACCGAGGGATGCACAGCTGCGCCTCGACGTCATCGAAACCCACGACCGACACATCCTGCGGCACACGGATGCCCGCGCGGGCCATCGCACTGCAGACCCCGATACCGACCACGTCGTTGTAACAGACCGCAGCCGTCCACTTGTGTTCCGGGCGCGCCGACAGGAACCGCAAAAGCTCCGCTTCGGTCGCGTCGATCTGACTTCCGGCTTCACCGAAGGCCAAGCCGGTCGTCGGGACGGCCAGCGCCTCACCGCGCAGGCCGGCCTCCCACGCCATGCGGATGAACATCTCCCTGCGCGGTGAATGTTGGTCGCCATCGTCCATCTGCACCCAGAGCAGCTGGCGGTGCCCCAGACCCGCCAGGTGATCGATGATCAGCCGCATCCCCGCCACCTGATCGAAGTTGATTGCCGGCAGCGCCGTGGGCACCGGGCTTTCGACGACGACGATCGGCAGTTGCGGCGCATCGTTCAGGAAATTCGTCGGCCCCCCTGGCCGCCTCCGGCACCGTTTTACTCCGCCGCGCCCGCGCGGTCGGAAAGGAATGAAGTCATGAAACATCGCCACACCGGATTCACGCTCGTCGAACTGCTCGTCGTCATCGGCATCATTGCGTTGCTGATCTCGATTTTGTTGCCCGCCTTGAACAAGGCCCGGGTGGCAGCGAACACGACGGCCTGTCTATCGCAGATGCGGCAAATCGGACAGGGACTGGCTTTATATGTGAATGACAACCGTGGTTCGATCATGCCCGCGTCCGGCTATGTGGATTCCGCAGGGAATTATAATACTGCATACCTCTGCGGACTTGACTATCCCGCCCCGCCGCGTTTTGCATGGACAAATATCTGGTCTGACCATGCGTTCATAGGAAAGTACGCTTTGAACCCGTACCGCCCATCACGTGAAAACCGAGCTGGCAATGGTGGTCATACGACCGCTCGTGAGAATTCGATGTGGCGCTGCCCGGCGGATATCAGTCCCGGCTACTCTGATGGCAACGGTCGCAATGTCTCGTATGCGATTCCGGCTAATGTATATCCCGATCGAAACCAGTTTCAGAGTCCCGCGCAGATGCAACAACAGTGGAAGGACCGGTTTTTCAAGATTTCACGCGTGAAGGGATCGTCCCGGATGGTGTTTGCAGTGGACGGGCATACGTATAAGTGGGACAAGAGCGCTGGAGGGTCGAACGTTTTTAACCACATGCCTGTTTTATCGGGTGTAGGAGGGGCTAATGGAGATTGGCTTGCAACACGCAGGGTCAAACGCAATTAAACCAGACAAGCACCCGTACACTAACTACACAAGTACATTCGCCTCATCACCCCGACACATTACGGGTCGGTTGGCTGAATCGAGTGGGCGCAGCAGTCACCCAAGCCCCGGCGGGTGTTGGTCGCAAAATTGGAGTGACTCAGGCTCAGTCTCGACCCTGTTTTTCGTCAGGTCCGAGCATGAGGTTGTGAACAAGGGCACGAAGCATCATTTCCTGTTCTTGACGCTCTGGTTTGATCGATCTCAGGTTCTCGCCGAGGTT
>Ga0163144_10011732_pt1 | contig 18502 bp, 12 predicted proteins | sample OliLak19BULKMAT1_FD_123175 | JGI IMG/M metagenome (GOLD analysis project Ga0163144, IMG submission 123175) | Freshwater microbial mat bacterial communities from Lake Vanda, McMurdo Dry Valleys, Antarctica - Oligotrophic Lake LV.19.BULKMAT1 | ecosystem: Environmental > Aquatic > Freshwater >... | reverse complement strand
GGGGCGTAAACCACAGGTTTGGCTTATATGATATGGTAATGTTAAAAGACAACCACATAGATTTTTGCGGCGGTATAGGCGCAGCCGTCTCCCGTGTACAAGATTATCTCCAGAAAAATTTACTTTCACTTAAAATTGTAGTGGAGGTACGCACGTTACAAGAGGTAGAAGTTGCCCTACAGTTTCCTGCCATACACCGCCTGCTACTAGATAATATGGCCCCCGCCCAAATTGCAGCTTGTTTACAATTGATAGGGGGTAAGGTATTTACAGAAGCTAGTGGTAATATAACCGCGCAAAACCTTGTGGCCTATGCCGAGACCGGCGTAGATTATATCTCTATGGGTGCCTTAACGTACGGTGCCAAACCCTTAGATTTAAGCCTAAAGGCTGATGTTCCCCTATAACGCCCCTTTTATGCCTTGTAAAGGGCCGCCCATGTAAGTAATTGTGCCATTTAATGAGCAAGCAAGCCCTACTTTTGCAAATAGTTTATTCTTCTTTCATGCCTATTCGCATAGGGGCATTTTTGTTTGCCTTTGTATTACCCTTTCTGGCATTTGGTCAGGCAAACGTTGGTGGTGATACAACCATCTGTTCTGATATTGCCTCTTACAGGCTTTTTACTAACCCTACAGGTGGGGTTTGGTCTGGAGCCCCTGTGGTAGATCTTTCTATAGACCCGGGCCCAGTTCTCTCTGCTGGCGGGTTGCTTAATCCGCGCCGCAGGCTTGGCACGTTTACGGTTACATATACTTCTGGTGGGCTTGCAGTTACAAAAAGAATAACAGTTATAGATGCTCCAATAGCTAACGCTGGCCCAGATACGGGCGTATGCAGCGGCTCTCCGCTTAAAGTTATTGGCAAACCTGCACTACCTAATTATGTATATTTCTGGACAAGGCGCAACCTGCCCGCCAGTGGCTTAGATAACCCTACTCAGGCCCAGCCAACAGTAACACTTACAAACAGCGATAGCTTACCCTATCAGGTAGTTTACTATCTCATTGTTACAGATACTATCACAAAGTGCAGTTCTACAGACTCTGTGATAGTATCAGTATGGAAACAAACAAATGCAACAATAATTTTACCCCGCCTAGATACCCTCCGCATTTGTGGCAATGATTCTGCCTTTTTAATGCCCAGAGCAACACCTACGGGTGGCTTTTGGACAGGCGCCGGCATCTCTTTTGATGGGCGGTTTGGGGGCACCTTTACCCCCAATGTAAACCTAGAGGGCGAGGTGCAAGTAACCTACATCTTGCCCTGCAATGGCCCCTTACCCTTTGCAACTGGCACACTAAGGGTGCGGGTGCCGCGTGCAACAGCCATGCCCGATTTTGCCATCTGTGCCAATGCAGACAGTGTAAAGCTGGTAGGCTCTCCGCTGGGGGGCACCTGGACAGGCGCCGGGGTTAATGCCGCAGGCCGCCTACTGCCCGATACCAGCTTTACAGGTAGAAGGCAATACATATACAGAATAACAGCTGGCAAGCAAAGCTGTTTTGCACAAGACACCACTACCGTCACCTTTAGCAGGTTTCCTAAAGTAAAAGCTGGCCCAGATTTGGCTATCTGCGCAACGTCATTGCCCAGACAACTTACAGGTTTTACCCCTGCTAACGGTGTTTTTTCTTGCCAAAATTGCCCAACGGGCCTAGCACCCTTACTTAATGGTAACCTAGTTACCCCAAACAAGCGCAATGTGGGTACCTGGGTAGTGCGGTATACGGTAATAGAGGCAGGGTGCGCAGGCTTTAAAGAAGCCAACGTAGTGGTACAGCCCACAGATAGTGTATTTGCTGGGCCAGATACGGCTGTTTGTTCTAACTCAAAACCGTTTAATTTATCATTGTATGGCCCCCCAAACGGCAGGTGGACAGGGCCCGGGGTCAATGCATCGGGCAGGGTAACGCCTTCGCCTTTGCAAACAGGCTTTTTTAATCTGTACTATACAATTACCTCTACCAATGGGTGCATAGGCAGCGATAGCATACGCATACAATACAGGCCCTCTCCCGGCGTGCCCGTTGCAGGTGCAGATACCACAGTTTGTGCCAATGCCACTCGTTTTAACCTAACTAGGGCCACCCCTGCGGGGGGGCAATACTATAACGCTGCTGGGCTCACCCCCGCCTTTGGTATTGATACCATTCTGGGCACTTTTACCCCCTCTCGCCGTTTAGTGGGGGCACAAAAGATTTACTACCAGGTGCGCACCCCCTTAGGCTGCAAAGCCAGAGACAGCCTTACAATAGATGTGCGCCCACTGCCCGAGGCAAATGCCGGGCTAGATTTTAATGTCTGCTCTGATGCAGACTCACTACAAATAGGCTCAGACCGGCAGCCAGATCAGCCACCAGCCATACGGTATACCTATGCTTGGACGGGCGCCCAAGGGACAAGCGGCTTTTCTAGTACAGTTTCATCAGATCCACGGGTTAAGTTTCAAAACAATGACACGCGTACCATTACCAATACGTATTTTGTAAACGTAACCCGCATACAAGCTGGGTCTCTCACCTGCTCTAACAGAGACACGATACGGGTTTCTATATTACCCAAACCAACAGCAGCTATAATGCCTAACCTAAAAGAGAAGCTGTGTGAGGGAGATTCTGTTACCCTGCGCGCATCTACGGGCCCCCGCTTTGTCTATCAATGGTTTAGCCGTACCACTTTGTACACGCCCATACCCACACGTAAAGATTCTGTTTTTGTAGTTAGAACAAGTGGTAGGTATTTTTTGCGGATAATTGATACCATACCGGTGCGCGGCAGCGCCTGCTCAGATACATCAGACAGTGATTCTATTTTCGTAAAAAAACGGGTAGTGCCTACCATTAGTGGCATTATAGATTTTTGCGCAAAAGGCAGAAACTCTTTGCAAGCCAGTCCTGCTTCGCCACTACTTAGTTATCAATGGTTTAAAGATGGCAGCCCCATTACCAGCGCGCGCGATACCGTATACAGGGCCTTTCTTGTGGGCAGCTACCGTGTGCTTATCACAGACGGACGAAACGGCGTGGTTTGTGTAGATACCAGCACCTCTGTTAAGGTAGACTCTATACCGCTCCCTTTTAATGACTTAGTTAAACTTGGCACAGACAGCTCTTTTTCAATATGTACAAACTCCTTACCTCTTACCCTTTTTGGGCCTAGAGATAGTAACAAACCCAACGCCTTTACATACCGCTGGCAAAATGGTAGCACCGGCCGCACGTTTACCATAGATACCCTAGGCAAGTTTTACTTAAACGTGTCTAACCAGTGCGGCAGCTTTACAGATACTCTAAAGCTGGTCTCTATCATACCCACACCCACGTTTACTATTTTAGGCAGTGGTGCAAGAGACACCACCGTTTGCAAAGACATTCCCTTTACACTTAAGGGGCCAGAATTATTTTTTAAGCGCTGGTATTACCAGCTACCAAACGGCTCTATAGACTCTGTAACAACAAGCCCTTCAATTTCCATCAATACAAATACTACTACAGATCCAGAATCCAGATTTGTGCGTTTAACCATTGGTAGCTCCCTAGGCTGCTCCTATACCGATACCATACGGTATACCATACAATACTGTGACCCTATAGTATACATACCCACCGCTTTTACCCCACAAGGCGATAGTAAAAATGAGTTTTGGGCATTAAAAGCCTATTCTGTAAGCTCTATAAGAGTATATATATATGACCGCTGGGGCCAGCAAGTATACTATGCCGCAGACCAGGCAACCGTGCTAGACAGACCCTGGGATGGCACCTATAAAGGGCAAGATTGCATATCTGGCTCTTACAAATACATAGTAGAGTATGAGGGGCTAGCCCCCAACCAGATAGATACTTTTAAACAACGTAAAACAGGCACGCTAGTGCTTATCCGCTAGATGAAAAAGACGCTGAACAACGCCATGCGCCTTATGTTTCTGTGCTGGGTGGCCTTAAGCGCCCTGCAGGCTCATGCACAAGACCCGCAGCTGAGCCAGTATTATGCTGCGCCGCTTTATTTAAACCCCGCCTTCACCGGAAACTTAGATTATGACTGCCGCAAACTGCCAGCCTCACGGGTGCGGTTTGTGAGCAATTACCGCAGCCAGTACGCTGGCTCTTTGCAAACCTATATGACAAGCCTAGATATACGCAGCAAAAACGGTAACTGGGGGTACGGCATGCTTGTATATCAAGACAGGCAAGATCTTTCTTCCATCTCGTCTGCCCCCTTGCAAACCTATCAAGCATCAGGGCTAGTAAGCTACAAAGTAACTGTACTTAATGACTGGAAATTTCACTCGGGCCTGCAACTGGGCTACTTAGCGCGTACCCTAAACTGGGATGGCTTTATTTTCCCCAACCAGCTAGAGGCCTCTGGGGTAGTGCGCCCAAGCAGTGAAAACTTTAGTAGTACAACCAAGGGTGGCTTTGATGCCTCTGCCGGGGTTCTTATCTATAACAGTGACTTTTACATGGGCATAGCTACCCACCACCTAAATCAGGTAAATATGTCACTAACGGAAGAGACCTCTCGCTGGCCCACTAAAATAGATGTGCATACCGGTTACAGAATTCCATTAAAAAAACAACGGGGTTTTGCCCGCCGCGGTTCTGATAAAAGCATAACGCCTGTAATACACTACAAGCGCCAGCTAAATACCCAACAGTTAGATATTGGCACTTATTTTAACTATGAGCCTGCTGTGCTTGGGCTTTGGTACCGCGGTGTGCCCTTTAGCAAAGGGCCTGATGGCCGCTTGCAACAAGATGCCCTAGTAGTGCTAGCAGGTTTACGCGCACCAACAGATTATGGGTTGTTTAAAGTAGGCTTAAGCTATGATTTTCCCACCAGCCGGGGCTCTACAACCTTTGGCCGCACCTTTGAGCTTAGCCTGGCTTATCAGTTTATAGATGAGCGCTGCCGCAAACGCATTGCATACAAACAAATACCCTGCCCTGGGTTATAAGCCTAGGTTGCCAGTGTGCCCAATATCCTTGGGCCAGCTGCTCCTGTGCATGCAGGCACATTGCCCGGCAACTTGTGTGTATAGAGATAGCCCAGATACGCAAAAGCCAGAGCTTCTTTAAAGTTTATTGTGTTAGAGTCTGGCACGTGCCACACTACGTGTGGGGCTTGAGTTTTAATTTTCTGCAACAAGAAACTGTTAAAAGCTCCGCCCCCTGTTACTAGTATGGTTGCACCGGGTGCAATTAGTTCTACAGAACGTGCAATGGCCCATGCAAAATGGAGGCAAAGAGAGGCCAATAGATCTTGGGGAGTCTCGTGGGCCCATTTACTCATTATTGGCTTAAAATGCCTTTCTAAGGTTTCTGTACTTAAAGAAACGGGGCTGCCATCAGTATAAATGGGCAGTTGCTGGAGCTCTGTAAGTAAAGATTGTACAGCTATCCCTTTTTTAGCTAAATTACCTCCCTCATCATAGGGCAGGCCTATCCGCCCAGCCTGCTCATTCAATAATGTGTTGCATGGGCAGATATCGTGGGCTCTTAGGGTTGCACCTGCCTTAAAAGATACATTAGCAAAGCCGCCAAGGTTTAGGCATCCTCCATAATGACTAAAAAGGTCTTTGTCGGCTATTGGCACCAGCGGTGCACCCTGCCCGCCAGCGGCCACATCTGCAGAGCGAAAATCAGATAAAACAGGATAACCTGCTGCTTCTTTTACAGACGGCCCGTGCCCAATTTGCAGGGTGTAGCGCTCTGCCGGCGCATGGAAAACGGTGTGGCCGTGGCTGCAAATTAGCAGGGGTTCATGTATTTGTTCATCGGCTAAAAAGGCGGCACACAGCTGGCCAACATACCTGCCGTAGCTTCTGTCTAGCTCTGTAAGGGCTCTACCCGTTGCTGTATAGGCAGAAGCCAATGCCGAGTGCCATGAGGCAGGGTAGGGCACTGTGGTTGCTTTTAAGATTTGATACTTGGCAGGATTTTGCGCATTAAACCGGCACAGGGCCAAGTCTACCCCATCTAATGAGGTGCCGCTCATTACACCCAGATATAGCATTGGTAGTGGTAATTATTTAGTAGCAGGATTGTAAAACTTTTTCTGGCGCAAGCCCTCTGGCAGGTAATCTTGCTCTACTTGGCTGTTGGGATAGTCATGCGGGTATTTGTAGCCGGCACCGTAGCCAAGTTGTTTCATAAGCTGGGTTGGGGCGTTGCGTAAGTGCAAAGGCACGGGCAAATCTGGCTGGGCACGTACGGCCTCTTGGGCCTTACCAATGGCTAAATACGAGGCGTTACTTTTGGCAGAATTGGCCAAATAAATAGTGCATTGGCTAAGTATAATGCGTGATTCTGGCCACCCTATTTTAGATGCCGCCTCAAAACTTGCATTGGCCAACAGCAGCGCATTAGGGTTGGCTAGGCCAATATCTTCTGAGGCTAGAATAATGAGTCTGCGGGCTATAAAAAGGACATCTTCACCAGCCTCTACCATACGGGCAAGCCAGTATACAGCGGCGTCAGGGTCGCTGCCGCGTACAGATTTTATAAAGGCAGAGATGATATCGTAATGTTGCTCGCCGTCTTTGTCATAAGATGCCAGCACGGTTTGTGCCACCGTGCGCACGTCTTGCTCTGTAACATCTTCTGCAGCATGGTCTAGCACGCCCTCTAGCAGGTTTAGGAATCTGCGGCCATCGCCCCCGCTAAAAGCCATGATGGCTTTTGCGGCCTCTGGCTGTATGCTGCGGCCAGCATACAATGCAAGTGCCCTATCTAAGAGTATGGCTAGCTCATCTACCCCAAGAGATTGCAGGGTATATACCCGGCAGCGAGAGAGTAAGGCTTTGTTTACCTCAAAACTGGGGTTTTCTGTAGTGGCACCAATAAGGATTAGCACCCCTTCTTCAACTGCACCCAGCAAGGCGTCTTGCTGGCCTTTATTAAAACGGTGTATCTCATCTATAAAAAGTACGAAAGGCTTTCCTGCTGCGCGGGCCTCTTCTAGCACGGCGCGTATTTCTTTTACCCCACTGTCTATAGCAGATAGGTACCGCACATCTAGGCCGGCGGCATCGGCTAGCAAGCGGGCTAAGGTTGTTTTGCCCACCCCGGGTGGCCCCCAGAGTATCATAGAGTGCAGCTTGCCCGTGTCTGCAGCAGAGGCTAGTACAGCTCCTGGGCCAAGCAAATGCTTTTGCCCCACAACATCGGCTAGGCTACGGGGCCGCAGCCTAGCCGATAAAGGAGTGGTTTCTGTTTGTGGCATAGGGTGGAGTATTAAAGCTCAAGCAGAAAGAAATTCTTTTTGCCTTTTTGCCCTAAGATATACTTGCCGCAAAGTCTGGGCAAGGTGTTTAAAACTTCATAGCCATCTGCTTTGGCAAGGTTTAGAGCTAGCCCACCTCCTGCTATAAGCTTGCGGGCCTCACTCTTGCTGGCAAATAGTTTATTGCCCGTGCCTGTACTTAGCTGGCCAAGTAGGTCATATTCTTCTATCTTCTCAACTCCCTGTTCTTGGGCGGCGAGCATGTAATGTGGCACGCCGGCTAGCAGCTCTAGCAGCTCAGGCTCTGGTAATGCTTGCCATTGGGCAAAAGTGCCAGCCCCAAAAAGTAGAGAAGTTGCACTTAGAGCCTTGGCTAAGGCATCATCTCCGTGTATAAATGCTGTAACAGCCTCTGCTAAAGCTTTTTGTGCGTGGCGCATATGGGGTGCTGTAGCATGGGTAGCCAGCACGGCTTCAATTTCTTCTTTTGTGAGAAACGTAAACACTTTCAGGTAGCGCTCGGCCTCCTCATCGGCTACGTTAAGCCAAAACTGATAAAACGTGTAAGGGCTGGTTTGTGCAGGGTCCAGCCAAACATTGCCGCCATCAGACTTGCCAAATTTTGTGCCGTCTGCCTTTGTAATTAATGGAGTAGTGAGAACCTCGCCTTCGGCTTGGTCTAGCCTGCGCAGCATTTCTGTGCCGCTAGTCATATTACCCCATTGGTCTGCACCGCCCATTTGTATGGTTACCCCTTGCTGGCGGTTTAGCTGCACAAAATCAAACCCCTGCAGCAATTGGTAACTAAACTCTGTAAAGCTTATGCCAGCATCCATGCGAGATTTAACGCTGTCTTTTGCGGCCATGTAGTTTACAGTAAGGGTTTTGCCCACGGTACGCAAAAAATCTATGACAGACATAGGCCCAAACCAGTCTAGGTTATTAACCAGGTCTACCTCTGGCAGGCCAGCCCTGCTAAAAATATCACACAATTGGGCGCGTACGCAGGCAACATTATGTAGTATGTCTTTTTCACTTTGCAGCTTGCGTTCTTCACTTTTGCCGCTGGGGTCACCTATCATACCGGTGGCACCGCCCACAAGGGCTATGGGTTTGTGCCCAGCCCGTGCAAAGTGCACCAGCAGGTTTAGGGTGGCTAGGCTGCCAATGTGCAGGCTGGTGGCGGTAGGGTCAAAACCGATATACCCCACACGTTTGCCATTCTCTAGATGTTTGGCAAGGTTTGGGGTGGTTTGATGCACCATACCCCGCCAGGCTAGCTCATCTAAAAAAGAGGGAATAGACAAAAGTTGCTTCATGACGTAGGCTACAAAAGTAGGGGGCACCTACTTTTGCAAACGGCAAACAGACCATGGCAATCACAAAAAGTACAGATGGACAAGTGCGTGACCTTTTAAGCGAAAGGGTTTTTGCCAGCCCTTTGTACTTTTTACAGGGAGAAGAGCCCTATTTTATAGATGAAGTAATAGACCGCCTGCAAGCGGTAATACCTGTGGCAGAGCGGGGTTTTAACTTAACGGTTCTCTTTGGGCGTGATGTAGACATGGCTACCGTACTGGCAGACGCTCGCCAGTTTCCGTTTATGGGCCAGCGCCGGGTGCTAATTGTAAAAGAAGCCCAGATGATGGACAGCCTAGTGCGCGGAGATGATGGCCCCAACAGGCTTATTACCTATCTATCTCATTTACAAACAACAACAACACTTGTTTTCTGCTTTAAAGGCAAAACTTTAGACGGGCGCAAACCCTTGGTTGGCAAACTAAAATCTGCTGGATTTCTATTTACCAGCCCAAAACTATCAGAGTGGGACTCCAAAGGCCTTGAGGCCATAGTGCGAGACCTGTGCAAACAAGCAGGAGTAAAAACAGACCGCGGTGCAGAAAATATGCTTATGCAGCTGGTGGGTACAGACCTCTCTCGCTTGGCAAATGAAATAGCCAAATTAAAAGTAGCCGTACCAGAAGGTGTAACAGTAACAGAAGATTCTGTGCTTACGTTTATTGGCCTCAGCCGAGATTTTAGCATTTTTGAGCTCCAGAAAGCCCTAGCCCAGCGCGATTTTACAACAGCTGTAAAACTGGCACGCCACTTTGCCAATAATGAGAAAGAGCATCACATTTTAAAAGAACTAGCTTTTTTAACAACTTTTTTTAGCCGCATATTGGTTTTAAAGGCATATAAAATTAAAAATAATCGCTTGCCAGATGCAACTGGGCTAGGGTACAGAATTAACCAAGATTTAGAGCGAGCCATTAATGCCTACGCGCTGGGCCAGCTGGTGGCCATAATACATCTGCTGGCAGAGGCAGACCGCATGGCTAAAGGCGCAGGTACGCTACCTATGGAAACAAAAGAGATTTGGCCTTGGCTTATTTTTAGAATTTTTGAAAGCTAGCATATGTGGGTAGAGATTCTCATTGTATTAGGGCTGTTTTTAGTTAATGGCCTGTTTAGCATGGCAGAAATAGCCATTGTTAGCGCACGCAATCTCAGGCTAGAGTCTATGGCTAAAAAAGGCAGCAAAGGCGCCCGGGTGGCCCTAGAACTAGCCGCAGACCCCACCAAGTTTTTGAGCACTGTGCAAATAGGTATAACCCTTATTGGGGTGCTTACCGGCTTTTACTCGGGCTCTGTTTTTTCTGATAATGTTGCCGCTTGGTTAATATCTGTACAAGTGCCTGAGCGCTACTCTGCTGGGCTGGCCGTAGTATTGGTTTTGCTGGTCACCACCTATTTATCTCTGGTTGTGGGTGAGCTGGTACCCAAAAAGATTGGGCTCTTAAACCCAGAGGGTATTGCTGCCACTGCTGCACGCCCCATGCGCGGTATTGCCAAAGGCGCTGCGCCCGTGGTGTGGCTCCTTACCAATAGTACCAATTTTCTGGTACGGTTAATGGGCCTAAAACCAGCAAAGGATACAGAAGTAACAGAAGAAGAAGTAAAAAGTCTTATCGCCCAAGGCACCTCTTTGGGCACTTTTGATAAAGTGGAGCAAAACCTTGTAGAACGGGTCTTTCATTTTTCTGACAGAACAGTAGGCAGCCTAATGCGGCACCGGGGGCAAATAGACTGGGTAGATTTAAAGAATGGCCCAGAGCATTTACTTGCAGAGCTTATGACCACCACCCACTCTCATCTGGTACTTTGCCAGGGCGGGCTAGATGCGGTAATGGGCACTATTCCTGCTGCTATGGCCCTAAAGTGGGTTATTCAGCATCCTAACCAGCCCATAGATTGGCGCGCATACCTAGACAAGCCCTATTACGTACCCGATAGTATGGGGGTCTTGCGTTTAGTAGAAAAACTGCGCGAGCGCAAAAAACACCTTGCCCTAGTGGTAAATGAATACGGCGCCGTGCAAGGCTTAATTACCCAAACAGATGTTTTTGAAGGGTTAGTAAAAGATATGGATACCCTTACAGACCCAGAGGGCCAGATAGTACAACGAGAAGATGGCTCATATCTGATAGATGGCGCTCTATCTTTTGCCGACTTTTTAACCTTTTTAGATATAGACCAGCCAGATGAGGCGGCTGGTTTTCACACGCTTGCAGGGTTCTTTTTAGCAGAATTTAAACAATTGCCAGCCCCCGGTAATAGCATAGTTTGGAACAAGATGCGTTTTGAGGTAATGGATCTAGATGGTAAGCGCATAGATAAGCTCTTGGTTACTGTGCCCCCACCAGCCGTGGATCAGGTTGTTTAAGCCAAGCAATATCAAAACCTGCCGCCTGGTCAAAAAACAAGCTGGCGCTCTCTAGTTTGTTGGGGTGTTGCACCGGCTCTAGGTATATTTTCCCGGTAGATAGCCCTTGTGGCAGAGTAGGGTTATGGCTGGCAGCCAGCTGGGCTATGGCCGTGAGGGCTATGCCAGACTCTAAACTGCTGGTGAGCCACCACCGTGCTCCTTGTTTATGTGCCAGTTCTATAAGGTGTTCTGTTGTGCCCAGCCCACCAATTAGCGTCGGTTTTAGCACCCAAAAGGGGGCACCCACATAGGCCAGCATATCATCACGCTCATCATCTGGCATTGGGGTTATAAACTCCTCATCTAGGGCCATGGGCGTGGCACCCTCTCTAGCTAATCTGCGCAGTGCACCAGCATTGCCAGCGGCAATGGGTTGTTCAATAGAATGTACACAAAGGCCTTGCAAGGCATCCATAACGCGCATCGCTTTATCTTCTGTAAAAGCCCCATTAGCATCTACGCGCACAATTATTTCATCGGGTGAGTGGCCCTTGCGAAAATCTTTTAATAAAGCCAGTTCATCTGCCCAAGTTTTAGCCCCTATTTTAAATTTTATGGTAGTAAAACCCGCCTGCACTTTTTCTTCTGCCTGATGGCGCATGGCCACTAGGTCATCCATCCACACCAGCCCATTTATGGGTATACCCATGCTACCTCCTGTAAAAGTGCCGGGGTAATACACCTCTGGCTGGCCATTAATCAGTGACAAAACAGCCGACTCAAGCGCAAAAATTATTGAAGAAGCAACAGGCACCCCCGCTTGGCTTGCTGTTGTTTGCGCCCAAGTATAGGCCCCAAGGGCGGTGGGGTCTGGCAGGGTGGGTTCTTGCAGCAGATAGCTAATAAATCTGAGCCACTCCGTATCCCCATCTTTGCTAAGGCCAGGCAATGGGGCCCCTTCTCCCACGCCAATATCTGCCCCTGCTTGCAACAACACATAGTAGCTCTTTTTTTGGTGCACCATGCCCCGGCTGGTTTGCATTGCAAAAGCAGGAGTAAATAGCTTTGGGGTAATAAAAATGCGTAATTTCACAGCAGATTTGGTAAGCTCTTAGACAGGCAGGGTTGTTGGCACACAATACCATGGGCCAGCGTCTGATTACGCAGCAAAGATTCACACACACCGTTCAAATTATTATGGATTTTCCTACTCCGGCCCCTTACAAGCCACAGCATGCGCTGCGTATTGTAACTAGTACTGCTCTTTTTGATGGACACGATGCGGCCATAAACATTATGCGGCGCATATTACAAAGTAGTGGAGCAGAGATTATACACCTGGGGCATAACCGCTCTGCTGCAGAAATTGTAACCTGTGCCCTGCAAGAAGATGCCCAAGGCATAGCCATTACCAGCTACCAAGGCGGGCATATAGAGTTTTTTAAGTACATAAAAGATCTGCTAAACCAGGCCGGAGCTGGGCACATACACGTTTTTGGCGGCGGCGGTGGCACCATACACCCCGCAGAAATACAAGAACTAGAGGCTTACGGTATAACCAAAATTTATACGCCCGATGATGGCCGCGCCATGGGCTTGCAGGGTATGATTAATCACCTGCTGCAAAAATGTGACTATGATGTGCGGCTATTTAAGCACCAGTTGGCTGGCTCTATAGATGCAGACGACTTCTTAGAAAGTTATGTAGAGGCCTTACAAGACAAAGATGAGCGCGCATTAGCCCGCCTTATTAGCCATTGCGAGTACTCAGACACAGAGGCACAAGAGGTGCGCCGGCTTATAGAGCCTAGGCTTTCTAGCCTTACCACTCCTGTGCTGGGTATCACAGGTACGGGTGGGGCAGGTAAATCTAGCCTTATTGATGAGCTGGCCCGCCGCTTTTCACTTTCATATCCAGATAAGCGCCTAGCCATTATTTCTGTAGATCCTAGCCGTAAGAAAAGCGGAGGAGCATTGCTGGGTGATCGTATTCGGATGAACAGCCTGCATACTTTTGGCATTTTTATGCGCAGCATGGCCACCCGCCAGAGCAACCTGTCTTTAAGCAAATATGTGAGCGATGCTGTAAACCTAGCTAAAGTGGCCGGGTATGATCTTGTAATTCTAGAAACGAGCGGCATTGGCCAATCTGATACCCAGATTGTAGACCACGCCGATGTGAGCCTTTATGTAATGACGCCCGAGTACGGGGCGGCCACCCAGCTAGAGAAAATAGATATGCTGGATTTTGCCGATGTCATAGCCATTAACAAGTTTGATAAAAAAGGCTCTTTAGATGCCCTGCGAGATGTGCGCAAACAGTTTGTACGCAACCGCCAATTGTGGACAACCCCAGAAGATGCGCTGCCCGTAGTGGGCACACGTGCCAGCCAGTTTAATGATGAAGGCATGGATGCGCTGTTCCGCACGCTTATGGCACACCTAGATGCCAAGCAGTTAGGGGTTTTTCCTGAGCCGCAACTACCCCGGGCACCCCTGCAAGCCCAGATAGTGCTGCCTGCAGACCGCACTAATTATTTGTGTGAAATAGCAGACCTTAACCGTATGTATGGCGAGTTTGTAGAGGCCCAAGCCTTATTGGCCTCTAAACTTTACCGCCTGCAAGGGGCCATTGAAACCCTAGAGGTAAATCTAGAAAACGAGGCTGTACTAAAAACGCTGCATGCCCAGTATGCAGATGCTCAAAATCGCATGGATGGCGAGTGCCGCATGGTGCTCAATAACTGGAAATATCTGGTAGCCAAATACGCTACCGATACCTACAGCTACAAAGTGCGTGACAAAGTAATTGACCAAAAGTTTGTAACCACTACCCTTAGCGGCACCAAAATACCAAAAGTTGCCCTGCCCAAGTTTAGTGATTGGGGCGATATACTCCGCTGGCGCTTGTTAGAGAATGTGCCGGGTAAGTTTCCGTATGCTGCGGGCGTTTTTCCCCTTAAGCGAGAGGGCGAAGACCCCACCCGCATGTTTGCAGGTGAGGGCCATGCAGAGCGCACTAACCGCCGTTTTCACTATGTAAGCCAAGGCTTGCCCGCAAAGCGGCTCAGCACAGCTTTTGACTCTGTAACCCTGTATGGAGAAGACCCCGGCCTGCGCCCAGATATTTATGGCAAAATTGGTAACTCTGGTGTTAGCATAAGCACCTTAGATGATGCCAAGCGGCTTTACAGCGGCTTTAACCTTAGCAGTGCCAGCACCTCTGTTTCTATGACCATAAATGGCCCTGCCCCCATGGTCTTAGCCTTTTTCTTAAACGCGGCCATAGACCAGCAGGTAGAGCAATACCTAGTGCAGGAGGGCAAGCTGCAAGAGGCCCGTAATAAAATTGCCGCCCTCTATGAGCAAGCAAATCTGCCCATACCTCAATATGAAGGCGCTTTGCCAGATGGTAATGATGGCTTGGGCTTAGCCTTGCTGGGTATCCCCGGTGATGCCGTAGTGGCCCCAGAGGTGTACCAGAAAATTAAAGCTGATACCTTAATGGCAGTGCGGGGCACCGTGCAGGCAGATATTTTAAAAGAAGACCAAGCCCAGAACACCTGTATATTCTCTACAGAGTTTGCCTTGCGCATGATGGGCGATATTCAGCAGTATTTTATTGATAAGAAAGTCCGTAATTTCTATTCGGTTTCTATATCTGGCTACCACATTGCAGAGGCCGGCGCTAACCCTATTACGCAGCTAGCCCTCACCCTTGCCAATGGGTTTACCTATGTAGAGTACTATTTAAGCAGGGGCATGCGCATAGATGATTTTGCGCCAAACCTTAGTTTCTTCTTTAGCAATGGCACAGATATAGAGTATGCTGTAATAGGCAGAGTGGCACGCCGCATATGGGCCAAGGCTCTAAAGCACCGCTATAAAGCCAATGATCGGAGCCAAAAACTTAAATACCATATCCAGACCAGTGGCCGTAGTTTGCATGCACAAGAAATAGCTTTTAACGATATACGCACCACCCTGCAAGCACTGTACGCCATTTATGACAACTGCAACTCCCTGCATACAAATGCTTACGACGAGGCAATAACCACCCCTACAGAAGAATCTGTGCGGCGGGCAATGGCCATACAACTTATTTTAAATAAGGAGTTTGGCATGAACCTAAACGAAAACGTAATGCAAGGCAGCTTTATCATGGAAGAGCTGGCCGATCTAGTAGAAGAAGCTGTTTTAACAGAGTTTAGGCGTTTGTCAGATAGGGGCGGGGTGCTTGGCGCCATGGAGCGCATGTATCAGCGCAATAAAATACAAGACGAGAGCCTGCTGTACGAAACCCTCAAGCACGAGGGTAAAATAGAAATTGTGGGGGTAAATACCTTTTTGGATAAGAAGGGAAGCCCAACCATTATTCCAGAAGAAGTTGTACGCTCCACGCCAGAGGAGCGCGCCTTAACTATAGAAAACAACAACAATTTTAAAACTAAAAATGAAGTAAAAGCCCAAGAAGCTCTTTTAAGCTTGCAAAAAGTAGCTGCAGAAGGCGGCAATATTTTTGAAGAACTAATGGAGACAGTTAAATACAGCACCTTGGGCCAGATTTCTCAGGCATTATATCTGGTGGGTGGGCAATATAGGCGCAATATGTAGCACACTAGTTAGCGGCTATTCTTGGCCTAGATAGCTGGCAATTTCTGCGGCCGCCCGCTCACTTGCGTGGGTGGGCCCAAGGGTTTCTTTAATGGCCGCATAGCCCTGCATTACCCGCTGCCGCCCGGGCGCGCCGGGCAATATATCTATGAGTTCTTTTTCTAGATTAGAAAGTGAAAACGCATCCTGAATAAGCTCTCGCACCACTTCTTTATCTGCAACCAAGTTTACTAGTGATATGTAGGGGACCTGAATAATCATTTTTACCACCCAGTATGTAAGCCAACTAGTTTTATAGACTACTACTTGCGGCACGTTTAGCAGAGCAGCTTCAAAAGTAGCCGTGCCACTAACAACAGCGGCAGCCGTGGCACCTTGCAATACGGCAAAGCTGTTATCCCAGCAGATATCTATATTTCCTATCCCGCTTGCGGGTGCATACACATGTGGTGGCAAAGCAGATATGCCTGCAATTACAAAAGAAAGCTCTGGGTGTTTCTCTGCTAATTGTGTGTAAAGGGGTAGGGTAGTGGTAATTTCTTGTATGCGGCTGCCGGGCAAAAGGGCTATGTAAGCTTTTTCTGTATTGGCCTCATTGCCCGCTAATGCGGCCACAGACTCCCAGGTGGGGTTGCCAGCATAGACAGCCACCACGCCGTGTTTTTTATAAAAATCTACCTCAAACGGAAAAATAACAAATAGCTTGTCAAATAACTTTTTAATTGTTTTTACACGCCCAGTGTTCCAAGCCCATATTTTTGGGGCTATATAATACACGCGTTTAAAGGGGTGCGCAAGTAGCCTTTTAGCAATACGGATATTTAAGCTAGAGGCATCTATATGTATAACAACTGTTGGTTTCTGGCTAATAATATCAGATGCAATAGCGTCTATTTTTTTGAGCAGGGTTCGCGCATTTTTTAGCACCTCCCATACGCCCATATAGTTTATTTCTTGGTAATTGATAAAAAGATTGGCACCTGCTTTTTGTAAAAACTCTCCGCCCACGGCTCTAAATCTGGCATTTGGGTATATTTTTTTGAGCTCTTGCAGTAGTGCAGCCGCATGTTTATCACCGCTACGCTCTGCACATATAAAATAGAAATACATCGTATTATAAGGATATCTCTACGTGGTTGTTACGGGTTTCTTTTAATTGTAGGCCGGTTATTATTAAACCTTTGCCCGCTAAAAGAGGCCCAAGATCTTTACATACTTTAAAAAGCACATTTTCACAACTGGGCAATTGGCAGCCTTCATCGGCTAGGTAATTATTTAGGGTTTGCATGTGGAGATTTTGCTCTATATAGGCAGCCACAACGTTGTTTACAGTACCAGCACCACACAAGGCATCTTGCTCTAAGCCAGAAAAGCTAAAGGCTATCTGCAAAGTAAAATTATGGCCGTGGCCATTGGGGTAGCTGCAGGGGCCGTACATTGTTACGTTCTCTTGGTCTGTTAAGTTTTCATTAAAAAGCCTGTGCGTGGCAAAAAAATCAAACTGTGTGTGATGAATAACCCTGCTCATGATGCGGTTCTGTCTGTAGAGACCCAATACAAAAGTAAGGGCAAGCCCAAGAAAGGTGTAATAAGACCTACTGGTACACCATAAGGCGGATATATGCCCCTGCCTACATAATCTAATCCTAGCAGCAGCAGCCCGCCTAGCACTGTGCTTATTACATACATAAACCGTACAGTACCCCCTAAAACAGAGCGTACAAAATTGGGAATAATAAGGCCAATAAACGATAAAAATCCATATTGTATAGTTATTAAGCTGGTAAGCACGGCCACAAAACTCATGAGAATCCCCTTAAATAATGGGGGCAATAATCCCAGACTTTTAGCCTTATCTTCTGGTAGCTGAAGCCCTAAAAAAGTATTGCGCAATACGGTATCAGCCAAAACTGACACACTAAGTGCTGCGCCCAATAGCCAAATACCTGCCGCAGGGCCGGCTGCATCTAGCTTAGATTGTAAGGCAGCATACAGTAGTGTCTGGGCAGCAGAAGATGGAAATAGGTATACCATTAAATTAGCAACCGATAAACAAAACCCGCCTAGTAATATGCCTATCATAAGCATAGATAGCTTACTTTTTTTACCTGAAAATAGAAACCAAGCATATAATACTGTTACCACACCAGAGAACACATAAGGCAGAAAAATCTGGGTTTGGGGCCACAGCAGCTGCCCTAGCACATACCCCAATAAAGCGGCGGGGGCAGTGCCACTTATGTATGGCTCTGCCAGATTATTACGTGTTACTTGCTGGGATACAAGGCCACAAAAGGTTAGCACTCCACCAACAGATAAGGCGTTTAACACCCTAAACGTCTCTATATCAATATGATTAAGTCCTAATTCCATTCTATAACTCTTTTATAAAGATAGAGGCTGCATTAAGTCTGCTGGGCTTTACGCCCTTCATGCAGCACTTGATTTCTAAAAAACGTGGGTATCTTTGGCATAGGCATTTAGCAATACGTTAGCGGCATGCAACATCTGAGCCCCATTGCAAAAGCGCTACAGGCCTTTGCGTACAAAGATTTATTACAAAGCGCAGGAGATGTCTTTTTTCTAGTAGATGGGCAATTTATATTACAAGATATATCAGACAATGTTGCCCAATTACTTAAATACAATAAAGATGAGATTACAGGAAAAAGCATTAAAGATTTTCTTGTTCAATTTTCTGCAAGCAGTATAGAAGAAATATTAAAAACAAGAAAGGTCTCTACCCAAAGCTTTAAACTTATAGATAAGGATGGTAACCAAGTATTTGTAGAGTGTTTTTTACGCCCACATTTAGGCCCCAATGGGAAAATACTTTTTGCCGGCTTGGCAAGAAACGTAACCGAGACCCTGCAAGCCCAGCGGAGACTAAAACAGAAAAACAAACAAGTATTAGCCCTGCTAAAAACCAAAGAACAGTTCTTGGCTAAT
>Ga0163144_10011731_pt1 | contig 18504 bp, 19 predicted proteins | sample OliLak19BULKMAT1_FD_123175 | JGI IMG/M metagenome (GOLD analysis project Ga0163144, IMG submission 123175) | Freshwater microbial mat bacterial communities from Lake Vanda, McMurdo Dry Valleys, Antarctica - Oligotrophic Lake LV.19.BULKMAT1 | ecosystem: Environmental > Aquatic > Freshwater >... | reverse complement strand
TAGAGAGCAAGATGGTCTCCCGGGGTGTTTACGCGTAGTGCAGGCAAAAAACCCGTTCGCAGAGGATGTATAAAATGAACAAAATCAATCAGATAGGAACAAAGACAGGACAGCTCCGGCGCAGTGCAGCCAAGACCGCCATGTTGCTGGGATTGGTCACGATGGTAAGCGGTTGCTATTTTTTACCCTCCGCTGTTCGTGATTACGCAAGGCCGGGAGGCACGACGCCCTGGTGGTGCAAGGGCTCGCCGGATCTTAATCAAACGGATTGCCAGAATTTTTCGCTGAACCTCGATTTCGACATGTTCGTCGCTGCGCCGTACCCAAAACTGTCAAACCTGACGGCTGGCGGCGGTGCAGAGGTGGTCAATCGGCCGGCTAACATCGGCGTGGCCTATACCAAAGTACCCACGCCAACCACCTTCGACCCCAACTCTCCGAACGTGTTTTTGTATGATGGGAACAGTCCCACTTCGCGGCTGGTGGGCTTCGCCTGGGAAATTGATTCCGATACCGCGCCAGCCGGGTTTGTTGGTGGCCGTGACGTCTGGAGCCAGGACGGCACTACGGGCAATTGGTGGTTGACTGCATGGGTCGTTCGCGGCCATGAGAACCACCCGAATGTTTTTGCGGCGTCCCATCCCTGCCTGACCTCATCGGGCTCGATTTTGACCAGCACCACCGACGCCTGCTTTACTGCGTCTCACACGGAGCCCTTTGAGGTTCTCGTCACCAATGATGACGGCTATGCTGCGGGGGGCATCGATGCGGTGGTCGAAGCTCTCTGGGCAATGCCAAACTCCACAATCCACGTGGTCGCGCCACTCGCCAATCAGTCTGGCGGCGGTGGAAATATCACCAATGCGCCGTACGTCATCTCAGGTAGCGCAGTCACCACGTTTAGCGGCAAGCCTGCGACGGCAGTGAGCAGCAATGATCCCGCTAAACTTCCCAGCGGATCGGCGTGGCCCGCGGACGCGGTGCTTTATGCCCTGAGAGTGAGTGATCTGTCGCTCTCGCCTGAACTCGTGGTGAGTGGTATCAACGAGGGCCAGAATATGGGTTCCGTTACACCTTTTTCGGGTACTGTGGGCGCGGCTCGAAGAGCTCGGAGCAATGGGGTGCCTGCGATTGCATCGAGCCAGGGCTTGGGGGCTCCCGCCGACTTCCCTACCGGTGCAGCTGCCACGCTCGCGTTGGTTGAAGAATGGCGACTCGGACGCACGGTTAACACCACCAACAGTGTCCTGAATATCAATATACCGACATGCGCTCCAGGCTATTTGGTTCGTGGCACAGTGCAGACAGTGGTTGCGACGAATGCGACGAATTATACGCTTCAGGATTGTTCATCAACAGCGCCCGCAAACACCGTCATCAGTGACATTGATGCCTTCAATAAAGGCTTTATCGGCATTGCAGACGTCGGGGTGACCAAGCCGCCTAATTGGCCCTAACGGCGGACATTGCGGGCGCCCCCGCTGGCGACTTATAATACAGCTCGCCAGCGTGGTTCCGACCGTACGCATCACGTACAGCATGGTGTTTCCAGCGCCCTACATCGTAGGGCGTTTTGATTTTGACACTCAATGAAAGGGAATGAACATGTCTGATGTACCGGTATTTATGCTGGTAAACCTGTCCATTACCGATGTGGAGTCTTACCGCAACTACGAGAAAGGCTTTTTTGGCTTTTTGAAGAAATACGGCGGCGAGTTTCTTACCTATGATGACAAGTCCATCACGCTGGAAGGCGACGCGCCGCGATCCGGCCGGATGATCATATTCAAGTTTCCTTCGGAGCAGGCTGCCAAGGACTGGTATGCCGATGGCGATTACCAGGCTTTGAGTGAACATCGCAGGGCAGGCACCAGGCTTGAATTCCTGACGCTGGTGCACGGCATACCACCACGCGGTTAGCGCCTGTTCGGCCAGACCGGCCCTGCATGCGTGGGCCTAAAGGCGCACTTTCGAGTCCGCACCGGCAATCTCCCTGACCAGTTTCGGCAGCATGTAGCCCGGTAGTTGGGCCGTCAATTGGGCCATGAGTGTCCTGGCTGTGCGCTCGGCAACGTCAAAATGCGCCGCGCCCTGGACCTTGTCGAGCAGATGCAGATAGTAGGGCAGTGTCCCGGCGGCGAATAAGCGCTTGCATAGCGCGAGTTGTGCGGCAACAGAATCGTTAACGCCAGCCAGCAGAACAGACTGATTCAGCACCGTAATGTCACGTTGGCGCAAAGCCATCAGGGCAGCTTCCACCGCTGTGTCAATTTCGTTGGCGTGGTTGCAGTGGATAACCATTACCGTCTGTAGGCTGGCATGTGTGATAGCGTCCAGCAAAGAGGTCGTGACCCGCTGCGGAATCACCACCGGTAGTCGGCTGTGAATGCGCAGTCGACGCACGTGTGCAACAGCCGCAATCTGCTCAACCAGCTGTTGCAGTTGTTCATCGGTGGCCACCAGCGGGTCGCCGCCACTCAATATCACTTCTTCAATGCTGTCATCGGCGCGGATGTATTGCAGCGCGTCATACCATTGCTGCCGACTGTTCTGGTTCTCGTTATAGGGGAAATGGCGCCTGAAACAGTAGCGACAGTTCACTGCACAGCCACCACTGACGATCAACAACACCCGGCCCTGGTATTTGTGCAGAATCCCGCGGCGTGGAATCGCTGCACCGTGTTCGCCCACCGGGTCCCGCGAGTAGCCCGGAGTGTCGACCATTTCCTGTCGGGTGCATAGCACCTGCAGCAAGAGCGGGTCGAGCGGGTCACCGTGGCGCATCCTTTGCACAAAGCTGCGCGGAACCTTGAGAGGAAAGTCCTCGCAGGCGCCGCCCGCTGCTCCGATATCCGCCGCGCTGAGCCCCAGCACATCCAGCAACTCTGCGCGGGAGGTGATGACATGCCGCAGCTGGTGCTGCCAGCTTTGAGTGGCTTGGATACGTTGGTTGGGAATCAGCACACAGAACCTCGGGGCAGATTGGCTTGGCAGAGGCTATTGTAGCAATGAACGGGTGAGCCGTCCGATTCCGGGAGTGAACGGTAATGTACGGGCACACCTAGCAGAATGCTCTACGACGCCATGGCCGAACCACGTCAAAAACCTTGAATAGCCCTTTGCACTGCTGCGATACTCCGCGCATTGTATTTTTGTACGGCGCACTCCGGAATCAGAGTGTTTGATCGGCCAGCGGAGACCCACTTCGCGGCCACTATGCAGGTCTAAGGATAACTATGTTCAGCACTGATGATTTATGCAGCCTGCGCTGGGACCCTGTGAGTGAACGGGTTGAGATTATTGACCAGACACTCCTGCCCCACGCCCTGCGCTGGTGTCATCTGGATTCCCTGACGGCGTTCTGCCACGCGATCAGTACCATGCAGGTACGCGGCGCGCCGCTGATTGGAATTACAGCCGCGTTCGGTTTGGCGCATGCGCTATCTGAAGATGCAACCACTGAAAATCTGGTGCGCGCCAGTGCAGCGCTGCTGGCTACCCGCCCCACAGCCGTGAATTTGCGCTGGGCCCTGGAGCAGATCAGCACTGCGGTACAGCATCTGGATCCGGCAGAGCGCGCCGCTGTTGCATTGGCTAAGGCGAAGTCCTTACGGGAGGAGGATATTGCCAATTGTGAACGTATCGGTGCCAACGGCTTGCAATTGCTGCGCGCGCTGGAAGTGGACTCGTGCCTGAATATCATGACGCACTGTAACGCCGGGTGGCTGGCCACCATCCAATGGGGTACGGCCCTGGCACCGATTTATAAGGCGCACGCCAGCGGCATTCCGGTACATGTCTGGGTATCCGAGACACGTCCGCGCAACCAGGGAACCAACTTAACCGCCTGGGAATTGCATCGCGCCGGTGTTCCCTGCACCATCGTAACGGACAACAGTTGTGGCCAGTTAATGCGCCAGGGCCGGGTGGACTGTGTCATTGTGGGTAGTGATCGCACCGCCGCCAACGGCGATGTATGCAACAAGGTGGGCACCTACCTCAAGGCGCTGGCTGCCCGTGCGAGTGCTATCCCGTTCTATGTGGCGCTACCGAAATCGACCATTGACTGGTCCTGTGCGGGCGGCGAACAGATTCCCATTGAAGAGCGGGATGAGTCAGAAGTGCTGAGCATCGCGGGGCTGGATGCCGCCGGTGATTTGCGTCAAGTAAACCTGGCCGGCGCACATAGCCGTGCATTAAACCCGGCCTTCGACGTCACCCCGGCGGCATTGGTCGGGGCCCTGATTACTGAGCATGGCAACTTTGAGGCCAGTGGGAAGGGCTTACGACGCCTGCGGAAGATAGCGGCGGGCGGTTGATAGAACGAGGGACACCAGGCTGCTGCCCGTGGCCTAATAATAGTCCAACTGTAAATCGTAGTCTCCCAATTCATCGCGCAAGCGCTTCTCTTCCAGGCGTTGTTCCGCCAGTCGGCGCTTTTGCACCAGGCGCTGCTTTTCGGAAGACAGAGGTACCAGGTCCTGCAGCATTTCTTCGGAAATCTCGCCGATCGCCGGTTCGAAGATATCGTCCAGGGACTCCGGTGTAGTCGGTTCCGGATTACGCTCTCCCATAAATCACCTCCCAATGACTTTGTAAAAGACAAAGAGCGGCACAGTGTTGTTGCTGGCCGTTGGGGGCGAGTAAATCAAAATTCGGCTAGTGGAACAATGAAATACTTTCGTCAGTTTTGCGCATATTTTAGTGGCATTATGACCGGCGGCCCGCCGCCTTCCTTGGCTTTCCCTGTGCACCAATCTACTTCCCTGTAGATACCATCCCTGGTGTGGAGTTAGCGCCTGCGGGCCGCCGTCTACGTATAAAGCAACTTTAGTGCCAGTTATTCAGGGGCCGCTCCCTATGGGGTTACGCGGGCCTGCAGAGCGTGGATTGTGTGTCCAGGAGTGTCCGTGCGTGTCCGCAACACCACGGCGCACGACAAGCGCATGTCACCAGCGCGCATATTCTTGCACACACTTCCCGCGCTGGTTAGAGTGGCGCATCTGCGACCCATGCGCCACAAGCGCTCAAGGAAAGATCATGACGTTGTTACACACCCCACTGGATGTCCTGCACAGAGAGCTGGGCGCAAAAATGGTACCCTTCGCCGGCTACGATATGCCGGTGCAATATCCCGCTGGCATCATTAAAGAGCATTTGCATACGCGCGCAGCGGCGGGACTGTTCGATGTCTCCCACATGGGACAAGTGATTGTAGAGGGCGCCGGTAGCGCCGCTATGCTCGAATCCCTGGTGCCGGTAGATATTGAGGGACTCGGTATCCATCGGCAAACCTACGCGCTGTTTACTACCGAACAGGGCGGCGTATACGATGACCTGATCATCACCCGCTGGGACCAGGAGCGCTTCTTTCTCGTGGTCAATGCGGCCTGCAAGGCACAGGATATCGCACATCTGCGGGCGCACCTGTCAGGCCAAAAACTCACTGTACTGGAGCACCAGGCGCTATTGGCTCTGCAGGGGCCGGCCGCGCGAGAAGTCATGCGCACGCTGTGCCCAGCAGCGGCACAGCTGGTGTTTATGCAGGGCTGTCCCGGCGTAATCGATGGTGTCGAGGTATACATTACCTGTTCCGGCTACACTGGCGAGGACGGCTTTGAGATCTCGGTGCCCGCTGCGGCAGCAGAAGGTCTGGCCCGGGGCCTTCTGGCTATCAAGCAGGTGCAGCCCATTGGACTGGGCGCGCGGGATTCACTGCGTCTGGAAGCCGGTTTGTGTTTATACGGACATGAATTAAACACGGCGATCGACCCTGTGCAGGCAGGCCTGATGTGGTCTATCAGCAAGGCCCGCCGCGACCAGGGTGTACGCGCCGGTGGCTTTCCGGGCGCTGCCGTGATTCTGCAGCGCATGAAGGACAAGTCGGTCCTGTGTCGGGTAGGCCTGCGTGTGGAGGGCAAACGGCCGGTGCGCGACGGCCAGGCTGTCCTGGATGAGTCGTGTCGAGCGGTCGGAGAAATTAGTTCCGCCTGTTACGGCGCCAGCGTTGGCGGGCCCATTGCCATGGCCTATATCGAGCGCGAGCTGGGGCAGCCGGGTACGAAGTTGCTGGTGGCGGTGCGGGACAAACACGTGCCGGTCACGGTGACTCCCATGCCATTCAGTCCCCAGCGCTACTTCCGGGGCTGAGCTGCGTCACCAGTGCGGGTTTGCGCAATGCCCGCAAATAGCGCGGGATCTGCCCCGGGTGTTTAGGCAGCCCAGGCGCGCTGCGCCCGAAACCGTTGTGACAGGTAGTCCATCTGGTCGGCAAAGACCCGTTCCTTGGCCAAAAAATGCCACTCCCAGGAGTTGGGTCTAAAGGGCACGGCCAGCAGCGGCATGCGCGCTTCCTCGGGTGTTTGGTTGTCTTTCTGCCAGTTACAACGTTTACAGGCGGCCACGACGTTTTCCCAGCGATCAGTGCCGCCGCGGGACGTGGGTAGTACGTGATCGCGGGTCAGCTCAGCGCGGGTAAACTGTTGTCCGCAGTACAGGCAGCGATGGTCGTCTCGACGGAACAGCGTGCGATTGCACAAGGGTGGGGTAAAACCCTGCAGGATTCTACCCTGAATGGCGACGATGGGTTGCAAATCGATACGGGAGCGCAAGCCGTTGCGGCGCTGAATGCCGCCAAAAATTGGGGGCAAGTTGTCTCCGATGCCGTAAACGACATCACCTTTGGCATAGGCCGTAACCGCCTCGTGCGGCGTTATCCAACCGCGGGGTTGGCCGGCGAGGTCCAGTCGCAGGATCGTTTGCATCGTCTCCCACCCACAAGCTTGGCCTAAAACTACTGCAAAACCGTGGCAACTACAATCGTGAATATTGGCCGGGAGCGCCAAAATGTTGCAGGATGGTCAAACCCTGTATTCTTTTTCAAATACATCTATAGGAAGAGGTTTATCGAACACGTATCCTTGCAGAATATCGCAGCGCATTTCCGCCAGGCGGTCAGCAATAGCGATAGTTTCGACGCCCTCTGCGACCACTTTCATAGAAAAGTTATGGGCCAGGTCAATGACGGCCTTCACAATCGCGTGGTCTTTTTCCGACTCCAGCATGTGTCGCACAAAGCTTTGGTCGATTTTTATTTCGTCAACTGGAAGATCGCGAAAGTAAGCCAGGGACGAAAAGCCCGTGCCAAAATCATCAATGGAGATTTTTACTCCGATATTCCGCAGTCGCGCGAGTTGAGCGAGCATCATGTCCTGATTATCAATCATGATCTTTTCAGTTACTTCCAGGTTGAGCCGGGCAGGTCTGACTCCGAATATCTCCAGTGCATCGGTGACGACAGACAGAATATCGTTTTCCAGCAGCAGTGATGGACAAACGTTGACCGCAATAGAAAGTTGATCGGGCCAGCGCGCCAGTCGGCTTACCGCAGACTTGATTACCCACCATGTCATCGGTTTGATGATTTCGTTTCTCTCCGCCAAATCGATAAATTTGTCTGGAGTTATGATTCCCCGGTCCTTGGTATGCCAGCGGATTAGCGCCTCCGCGCCAATCAGCGTACGATAGCCGGCGTGTACCTTGGGCTGGAAATACAACTCAAATTCTCCCAGGTCCAATGCGACATACATCATTTCCAGTAGTTTGCTCTCCTCCCTGATACTCTCAGCTTTCTCCGGCGAGTAAACCCTGAACAGGTTGGAAGACAGCTTGGCCTGGTTGAGTGCGATACCGGCCTGCTGTATGACCAGCGCCATGTCTGAGTTCTTGTCACTGAGTTCAGCAAAACCAGCAGTCACCATCAATGGCATGGCCTTGCCAAGATAGTAGTGGGGTTCCTTGAATACTTTGGCGAGTTTGGCTCCTGCCAGCTCGAGTTCACCCCGACTTCCTATACCCCTGAGAATTACGCAGGCGCGATTCTTTTTAAGGAAACTCCATTCATCCTTGGTTCTCACCCAGTTGTTCAGGCGTTCAGAAAACGCATCCTGTAAAATCTTGTTCATTGTTTGACTGCGAATATCATCCGACTCTTCGTGAGCGAATTCCACAAGGCCCAGCATGCTGTTTTCTGAGCTGGACATCAGATGAAAAACTCGTCGCCGCTAATGCCGTAGGCACCAGTCAGCAACTCTCGGGTAATCCATCGCTCACCTTCCGCCGCGATTGACTGGTTGGCCAGATCCACTACCTTTGGGGTATCAAGGCGTTCTTTTTCAGCATTCAGGACGATAACGAGCTCCGGTTTGAGGCGGCGCGTGACATTCTGTGCGACTACGATAGCGACTTCGCCTGTATTGAGCTCAACCATAGTGCCCGTTGGAAACAGCCCGATAGCCTGCACGAACTGTTCGACCAGCGCCTCCTGGAACAGGTGCCCCTTGGAATCCAGCAGTTCCTGGGTGGCTTCATGGGAAGTGCGCGCTGTCGCATAGGGGCGTGGCGTGATCATGGCATCATAGGTATCGACTAACCCGGCGATGCGGGCCAGCAGTGGGATAGCTACACCCTTGATGCCTCGAGGATAACCCGATCCGTCCATACGTTCATGGTGGTTTTCAATAATACCCAGAATCTCCATGTCGACGTTTTTTGATTTGGAAACCAACTCGGCGCCCATTGTGGGGTGCGCTCTAACAATCCGTAACTGTACTTCAGTAAGATTCTCGGTTTGATCAAGCAGTTCCGGAGGCAGTTGCGTCATACCGATGTCGCACATGGCGCAACCCACGGCCAGTTTTTCCAGTTCGTGCCGATGCAAGCCGATATGTCGCCCAAGGATGGCGGCCCAGACAGCCATGGAAACTCCGTGATGGTAGCGATATTCGCTGCTCTCCTTCAGGCGCAGCAGTGCGGCCACTGCATCCTGATTGCGGAATACGCCCTCGATCAGGGGATTGATAGCCGTCTGCACAGCGCTGATGTCATTCTGGCTGCCACTGCGCAGCGATTGGAAAATGTTGTCCAGGGTCTCGGCTGCACTCTCGAACGAGACTTTGGTGCGTTGGAACTCCTCGCGCAGCGCGAGTCGCTCACGCGGTGTCGTCGCCATGGCGGCCACCGCAAGCTGCAGGGATTGTTTGACTCCGGTGTATTCCGCGTCGACATACACGTGATCAACATAATTGGATACGTACAGAACTTCGTCGGAATCGCGCACCACGAAACCCTGGAGCGCAAAAGGCGTTTCCAGCCACGGTCTGTCCAACTCGGCGACGAACATGCCGGGCTCCAGATTCATGGCGGGGAGTTTTACCAGCCGCACAGTACACCTCACAAATGTCTCCTAGTTCTGGCAGACTAGTAAGTTGTCCATATGGTGTCGACGGGGTGTGACGAGAAAGGAGAACTGGATCACCCACTAAGTGGACTTTTGTGACTTTTTTTGCACGCTGGAGGCAGTTACCGGGCTGTCCAGGTGGCTGATACCAGAATTTTTTCTCCTTGCAGTACCGTTCCTTCAAACAGTTGTCCCGACCTGATCTCGCCGACGCCGGCCGGAGTGCCGGTCATAATGATGTCGCCGTCTTCCAGCGTGGTGAAGGTAGCAAGCTCTTTTAGTATGGCATCGGGTTGGTAGAGCATTAAGTCGACACCCCCTGCCTGGCGCAGTTCGCCGTCTACATCCAGCCGCAAGGACAGACTCCTGACATCCCTGGGCAGTGCCACAAATGTGCTGAATAGCGCCGCACCGTCGAAGGCCTTGGCCCGTTCCCAGGGCAAAGCTTTCGCTTTCAGCGCCGCTTGCAGGGTGCGTTTGGTCAGGTCCAGGCCAAAGCCTACGGCCACGAGTTTGCCATGCTCAATCGTAAACGCCAGCTCACTTTCGTAGTGCAGTATCTGGTCATCTATGTGTGAGCGCAGGATGTCTGTAATGGCCGAATTAGGCTTGTTGAATACCACCATGCCGTCCGGTAGGTCGTTACCCAATTCCCGGATATGCGCCACATAGTTACGACCCACGCAAACGATTTTGGAAGGGTAAACATTTACCCCCGATACATTAACGGCTTGCATCATCGCACACCAGTTAGCGCCCTGGTGGCTGCTTTTCTGCCGCTATCAGTGCGCCGTCACTCAACAACTGGCTCCTGCGCTCAGATTGCATATGGACTTTTTGGCCTGGGAGAGTTTGATTTTGTATACTTGATTTTCCGGTAGTGGGATACGCAGGCCGTTATACTCTACCGCGTCGTCATCCGCGGTGTCACAGGCAAACGCCAGGGTGTAATCCCCTGCTGGCAGATAGCCGAAGGCATACTCCCAGTTCCCGGTATCTGGATCTTCTATCAGTGAGGCAACCGCGAAGGGCGCAAGTGCATTGGCCGGAGCTTTTGTTACGCTGGCGATGGTGAAGACATCAGCCAGCCTTTCTGGCGCCAGATCGGTGCCGTTATAGAGGTAAATTCTGTTGCCCGATGTTGGAGGATTCTTCTCGTTGCAGGGTGACACGGTATCGAACAAGGCGCTGTCTACTTGGCCTGACAGGGTGGCCCCGGTCAGGTTGTTCTCGATGCGGATGCCGGTTGCTGCCAATAGATAGTTGTCAGTCGCTGATCGAAACTGCAGCGCCTGCGCCAGGCTGAATTCAACGGTAAACGCCTGATTACCGGAGGAAAGCAGCACGCCTGGCAGTGTCAGTTTCCCGCCGGATACCGTGATTGGCTTCAAGCTGTCATTGGCCTCCTGCACATAGGAGCTGTTGATGCCATCAGCAATGATTGCAAGGGACACTTCGCTGTAGGTACCGCTTGCAAGCTCTAGAGCTTCGATCACCTTCAACTGTTTCACACCGTTGTACTTCAGCAGGTCTACCTGGAAAGACGGAGCATCGACCAGACCCTGCTCTGGAACGGTAAACGTATCGATGACAACATTCTCGGCGCCGCTGCGCCTAAAGGTTATGGAGTCAACTTTGACGATAACTTTTTTCAAGTCCTCGGGCAGGGAGTCTGACAACCCCAGCGTAAGCAATGCAGGTTCGTTCGAACTGCTATTGCTATTGCTGTTGCAATCAAAGCCGCAACCACAGCCGCCTAAGGAAAATAGCGAGAGCGCCAGCAGCAGTCCTGGCAAAAGTATTTGTAGTGTTCTTCCCATGTAGACAGTCCACTCCTGGTTCGGCCGCGTCGTTTTTTCCCATGACCGACCACCATTATGAGCGAATCCGGCGTTGAGTAGTAGCTGTCAATCGCCATGTCAGGAGCCAAGGAAGAATGCTGTAAGGCAAACTTTGGGGCCTTGCCTGCACCGCGGTCATGTCGGACAATGAATCCGCAGCTGGAACTGCATTACAGGAGTTGGCTATGGGTATTTTTGCGTGGATTGTGCTGGGTCTTGTCGCAGGTGCGTTGGCCAAGTGGCTGATGCCGGGCAAAGATGGCGGAGGCTGGATTGTCACCATGGTGTTGGGTATTGTCGGCGCATTTGTCGGCGGTTACCTCGGTTCACTGCTTGGACTGGGTGGCGCTACCGATGGCCTGAATCTGGGCAGCATCGCTACTGCCACCGCTGGCGCCCTGCTGGTACTGTTTCTTTACAAGCGGTTGATAAAGTAATACCGGCGTCCTGTGGGACGCTAGCGGGTGGGTCATACTCCAGGGCGCCTCATGGCCGGCTCCCGTTAAACGGGTCTACAAATCATATAGTGCTGAATACACTCCTCTGGATCATTCAGGGATTGGACCTTCCATCCGGTATTTTCTACCAGCTGCAATGCATACTCCCTGGAGTAAAGCGCACATTTCAGCGGTTGGGCTGGGTAAAAATCTAAAAAATCAGGAGGACCCTTAGCCTTTGTGGCTGCGATGAAGGTCTCCCGGTGTGGCTCAAGACGGTTATCATCGGCGCTTTCCCAGTCTTTATTGTACTTGTCAACGTGACCCATACCGCTTTGGGTGAGTTCGTTCACGAATAGACTGTAAATGATTTTACCGTCCGGCTTGATATAGCGCCTAAGCATCTGCAACATGGCCGTATAATCATGCGGGGCCAAGTGGGTGAACACGGAGAACAGGCAAATATAATCGAAGCTGTGCTCTTCAAGAGGGAGCCTGGTGTTCGCTGACAGCGGCTCGCCCTGTGGGTTATACATTTCGTTGTGAGTATTGTAAACGTGAAAGCTAAAGCGGGGGTCTGCAACGTTTGCTTTCAAGAAATTGATCAGGTCAGGAAAAACATCGACGCCAACATAACGACCGATGGGTAGTTTCCGATCAAGAGTTGCCTGTACCAGCTTACAACCGCAACCAATGTCCAGCACACTGGTAGCGCCAAAATTGGCGATACCGAAATTTCTACACATGAGTTGGATGATTTCGACGCCCTGTGCTACCGACTGCTGTTCATTGTGCCTTTTATTTCCGCGCCGGAGCTCTTGCGGAACCTTAAAAACCAAATCCGACATGTTATCTCCTTCAAGTAACCGACCCAGAGGTAGTTTATGGTAGTTCTGCCCCGCTCAATTAGCACCTTTCTTACCGAGTCCTGAAGCACCACAGGCACGCCAGCGTTGTGACCTATTGGTCTGAATGGTAAGCCTCTGCATAGGCAATGCTGTCGGCGTTATCAATAAGAGTGCCATTTGCCAGTTCACTGGTACGAGCACTGATTTCCAGCATGGCGCTGCCTAGCTCACCGGCGGTGATTACCAGTTTACCTGGGCGCAGCAGCATCTCGCCAATATAGTCAAGCACGTTGGCCTGTTCGGACGTTGGCCTTACGAAAGCGGATCGATAGCTGAATGTACGCAGGTCGCTGCCTGTCGCCAACATTGCGAGTTCATGTTCCGCCCTGCCTTTTTCACGGGCCCAGTGTTGGTCTCCGTTGGCATCCGTTCCCATGCCGGTGACATAATGGAATGACATGGGGCCGGTCTTGCGGGCGGACAGCCACGCGGTTATGAAGGCCACCGGGAAATCGACGTGTATCTTTGTGTAGGTGGCGTCATCCACTTTCAGGGATGATGTTCCCAGACCCCACAGCACTGTGTTGACTTCTCCCAGGATATCGGCCAAGGCGGAATAGTCGGTAAAGTCCTGGTGCAGCCGTATTTCGACTTTGCCGGAATTGACACCTGCTTCCATGCGGGGCGAGGCGCTGCGCGCGATGGCGTAAACTTTTTTAACCTTGGGGTCTGCTATGGCCGCCTTGAGCAGGCCATCACCTACGGATCCTGTCGCGCCGAACACCATGACCACGGCATTAGCGTTGGTGTCGCGTATAGGCTCATCCTCGGGTGTTAACTTTCCCAGGGTGAGAAATCCCCATAGGTCGAAGGCTACCACCAGCAACACCAGACCCAGGACGCCTATTGCGGCGATTTTCTTTATCACATTCATTCTATAAGTCCGATCAAATGGCTGTACGTCCGCTACACAGGTCTGCAGATCATATAGTGCTGGATAGCCGCCTCGGGGTCGTTGAGCGATTCGACCTCCCATCCGGTGCCCTTAATAAGTTGCAGCGCATGTGCTCTTGAATAAATCGCCCACTGGAGTGGCTGTGAAGGGTCGTAGTCAAGGAAATCGGGTGGACCGGTTTTGTTGAATCCTTGCCTAAATGCTTCTTCAAAGCCATCGAGTTTTTCTGGGCGTTCTCTCCACGTCTTGTTTATGTTATCTATGAAACCCAAACCATCGCTGGTAGTCTCATTTACAAAAAGGCTAAAAATCATCCTCCCATCAGGTTTAATGTAGCGTCGAAGCATCTGTAGCATCGCTGCGTAATCGTGGGGGGCCAGGTGAGTAAATACCGAAAACAGGCAGATAATATCGAAACTGGTCTCTGCAATCGGTAGCCTGGTATTGGCGCCGAGCGGCTCGCCCTGCGGGTTATACATCTCGTTATGAGTGTTTTGGACATGAAACGTAAAACGAGGGTCAGGTACGTTTGCCTGGAGAAACGCGATTAATTCAGGAAAAATATCGATTCCTACGTAGCGGTCAATGGCCAGGTCATGATCCAGAAATGCCTGTACCAGTTTGCACCCGCAACCCATATCCAGCACGCTGGCATCGTCCAGATCAGGAAAGCCGAATTTTCTGGTCATAAGCTGTATCAGTTGCAGCCCTGACTCTATCGACGCTTCCTCGTTAAAGGCTTTGCCGCCGCGTCGCAACTCGCGCGGAACCTTCAATACTGAATTAGTCATGTCATCTCTCTGGATAAGCTGTACATCAGCTGTCGGCCGGGCTTTTATCAGGTTTACCGGGCGCATCTTCACTTGTTATCCGCCGGGTTTCCGACTTACCGATCCGGTGTTCAACTTGATTGGAGTAGGTGAGCTGGCCACTCACTTCCTGCGGGTACATATGGACGCCTGATAGTGTGACAAAGGCCGGTCTGGCAGGCCTGTGCCCCAGGAAACCGTATAACCAGACACTAAGCACACCCATGGCTAATGCTGCTGCGAGAGAAGCGCCCAGCAACAGCAGGTAATTCGGACCGACCCGCTCGCTCTCCTGGCCAGGGCGATCGATAACCGATACTTGCGGGTATTTCTCCACCTGGTTTACCTGCACCTGGATAAGGCGAGACTGGGTTTCCCGGTGCAGGGCTTCCAGTTCTGCCAAGTCCTTCGCCAGGGCCTGGTGCTTGGCATAAATAGTCGTGAAATGGGCCGCCGCCTGTTCCTGCAAGGCCAGCTTCTGCTGCAAATCCTCGACCGTCAGCAGCGCTGCCGCGTGTGCCTGTTCCGCATTTGTCAAAATCAGATCCTGCCCCTTTGCACGCTCTGTAGCAAGTGCTGCTTCCAACTCCGCTATACGCTCTGGTATCTCTCGTATACCGGGTTGATTGCGGACGTAGTTCTTCGTGTAGGTCCGCTCCAGTTTAACTAATTGCATCTGCAATTTGCGCAGCTCATTCTCCATTTCTTCAACGCTCTTTCTCTCGCTGGGAGGGACGACATTTTTTCCTGCGGCAATGGCATGGCGCAGCGCTTCCAGGTCTGCCCTCCCCTTAACCTCCGTCTTGACGGCACTGTTGAGTGCGGTGTTGAGGCCTTCAAGTCGCGACAGTTCCTCATTCTGTTGCCGGTCCACCGAAGTGATACGATTCTCACCGCGGTAGGTGGCCAGTGCCTCCCGCGCTTGATCCAGCTTGGCGGCCAGTCCGCTCAGTTGGTCCGCCACGACGCCCAGGGTTTGCTCCTGAATGTTTTGGACCTCGCCTGCGCGAATATTGAGATAGACGTCGATCCAGTTGTTTACCAGAGTCGGCAGTATTTCGGCGTCCGTACCTTGGGCTATCATTTCCACCAGATTGGTATCAGGCACCGCCTCTACCCGCAGTACGTCGCGCAAATAGCGCAAGTCCACGGCGGCAGATGCATCGACGTCGAGTTCTGACAACAGACCCTGGGTTACCTCCCCACCCAGCAAAATTCGCCGCTGTATGGCGACACTCTGGACATTGACCTTCTCGACTTTAGCGTCGATGGCGCTGGGCGCGCTCATCAGCACCGTGGCGCTGCTGCGGTACACCACCGGTTGCAGCAGTGTCCAGCCCACACCCAGCGCGAGCGTCAGGCCGAAGGTGGCTGCAAAAAGTCTGGCCCTTACTGATCTGTGCCACGCCGTATCCGTTTCTGTATCGGTGTAGGGTGCAAAGCGAGGGAGAGATTCTAGGGGTGGAGTGTTCCTGTCCATGTTTTCCTGTATCTGCAGCATTGTTTGCAATTGACACAACGCCCAGTATATACCGGCATGTAATTCTTCGTACCGAGTTTCACACGCTGGTGTGCGCTACCTCTCAGGCACATTAACGTGATAGGGCGGGAGCGGCGCGACCTGCTATCAGGGGCAGGTCCAGATAGGTCTTAATTCCCGGCGCGGCGCGGCACACGTAGGGTATAGCGCTGACGCAGTGGTTGGCGGTGGCGACGATCCCGGGATTGCGCAGCAGCCCGGCGGCCACCGACTGCGGGTGCCAGCCGTGAAAGCTGACGTGGGACGAGGGGTCGCCACTGACTTCCACCTCGAAGCGCTCTCCCTGTGGCCCGAAATTCCACGCCGGTTCAAGGCACTCTTCACCCATGAACCAATTGACGCGTACCGTGATGACCGGCTCGCCACGCACGGTGTGCTGCCAGGTGAACCGCTGCGCGGCGACCAACCCTGGGGCAATGACCCCGATGGGCGACTCGATAGGCGCGGTGGCGACGGCAAATTCATGCGTACTGAGCATTTTGGGATCGACCGCAAAGCCCAGTTCGGCGGCGACCATGTCCATCGACTGCTGGAACCCCTGCCCGAGAAAATGGACCATGGGGCTGGCCGCTGTTTCCTGTGGTGTTTTGCCGAACAGCATAATATCGCTGACCACGTTGGGCGCATTGTATGTCCTGATGTCCGAGAACTCCTCCGCACGCACGTGTGTAATCGCACTGGAAAGGGCTGAAATCATCAGCGGAAACCGCTCTGTTATTCCACCGGGATGGATGCCGGTGCCGTGCAGGGTGCTGCTGCCGGCTTCGCACGCTCGTTCCAGCGAGGAGACATTCCGTTTGCCGGGATAGAACCAATTGAGCGGGGTCACCACATTTTTTCCCGCTGCCAGCAGGCGAGCTACCAGTGCGGGATCGGCCATGATAGGACTGTACAGAACGCAGTCCGCCGCCATCTCCACCAGTGCATCAACGTCGCAGGTGGCGGTTACGCCCAGTGGGTCCAGACCGCAGATCTCCCCCACATCGCGCCCCGCCTTATCTGTGCTGTGCACCCAGCAGCCCACCAGTTCGAGTTCCGGGTGGGCCACAATACCTTCGATAGCGGCTTTTCCCACACCGCCGGTGGCCCACTGTATTACGCGTAAGGCCATCGTTAATACGCCCTTTCATTACTAAAGACATCAGGCAGCGCGCGCCAGGCGACGGGTAAATCCGTTGTCCAGTTTGGCTTGCGCGGCGGCATGTTGAACCCCGCAGGCGGTTGCCAGGCCATCGCCTTCATCGTTTCACCCACATAAGTCATGTTCAGGTAGTCATGGCTGTAACAGAACAGGCCATCCGCCGCGTAGTAGAGTATGGACAGGCCGGGTACGATCCATTGGCCGCCATCGGGTTTCTGTCCCAGCACCTGGTCCCAGTGACTGACCAGTCGGTGACCATCCACCATGGTCCAACGTTCGGGCGTTGACCAGCCGTGGCCGGTAAGGCCTGCCATTGAATCGAGAAAAAATTGCCGAATAGTCTCCCGGCCTTCCTGGCGACCCCAGGCGGGATCGATATAGACGGCATCCTCGGTAAAGAAATCCGCCATCACGTCCCAGCCACATGCGCCGCTATCGACTTTATCGCGGGTAGCGACATACCGGCGGTAGGTCGCAAGCGCTTCCTGTTCAATCTGCTTTTTCGTTTTCATGGAAACCCCGATGGTAAATTTCACCTCAACATAGTGGATGTGGCTGGGGATGTCGATACCGAAACTGATGTGGCACAATCGCAACAGTACGACCTAATTCACGGGCGAAGATTAATTTTCAAGGAATCAGACACTGCGAGCGTATTACCCATGATAGACCTGCATTACTGGCCCACCCCCAATGGCAAGAAACTCACGATACAGTTGGAAGAAAGTGGGATCGACTATACGGTGGTTTACTGCGAGATTGGCAGGGGGGCCCAGTTCAAAGAGGAGTTCCTGCGCATCAGTCCCAACAACCGCATGCCCGCCCTGGTCGACCATAATCCGAGGGACAGCGGCGGGCCCCTGTCCGTGTTCGAGTCAGGCGCCTGCATGATGTACCTTGCGGAGAAGACCGGCCAGTTTGGTGGCAGTAATTATCGGGAAAAGTGGGAAGTGAACCAGTGGGTGATGTGGCAGATGGCCAATCAGGGTCCCAAGACCGGGGAGCGTGGTCATTTTGCACGGCTCAAGGACAGTCAGGGCGACCAGTCTTACGCACTGCGTCGCTTCAATGACGAACTGCACAGGCTGTACGGAGTGATGAACAACCGACTCTATGATCGGCGCTACCTAACTGGTGACAACTACACCATAGCCGACATGGCTTGCTATCCGTGGAGCAGCGGGTGGGAAGCGCAGGGCATCGACATCGATGAATTCAAATATTTCAAGCGCTGGCTGCACGAACTGGGCGAGCGTCCGGCAGTGCAAAAGGGCATGGCAGTTGGCAGCGATCTGACCCAGGATTATTCCCAACTTTCCGAAAAGGAAGTCAGCCATATCATATCGCTGCTGTACAATCAGCGTGCCCGACCGGCACCGGAGACGGGCGGAATACTAGTACAAAGGGAGACCCCCGGCCCTGCCGGGGAGGCACCCAGAGTTTGACAGTTCCGGAAATCCCCCAGTAACTCCCAAGTGTGAGCCACCAGGCACCACACCAGGGAGAAACCATGAGACAAGTGAGCATTCTAAATCACACGCGGTGGGAGTGTGAGTATCACGCGCAGTGTCTATACCGAGCCGTCACTCCAAGGATCAGGCCTGATCGCTCAGACGGCTAAGATATTCGCTCTTCAGGCCTGATCCTTGGAGTGACTCTCACGGAGTGAACTTCATGTGTGTGATGTTCGCATGC
>Ga0163144_10011730_pt1 | contig 18506 bp, 17 predicted proteins | sample OliLak19BULKMAT1_FD_123175 | JGI IMG/M metagenome (GOLD analysis project Ga0163144, IMG submission 123175) | Freshwater microbial mat bacterial communities from Lake Vanda, McMurdo Dry Valleys, Antarctica - Oligotrophic Lake LV.19.BULKMAT1 | ecosystem: Environmental > Aquatic > Freshwater >... | reverse complement strand
GATTAAAACCATTATGGGGGCTGCGCCCCTAACCCCACTTATCCTTCAGCTGTGCAATACCGATTTTTTAGAAAGTGAAAGTGCAAAGTTCAGTTCTGGCTAAAATTACCCTTCCTACTTGGGTTACCCTGTCACGATTGTTGGCGGTACCTGTGATCTTAGTAGTATTTAGCTTTGGTAGTGATACGGCTCAGCGTGAAATTGCTCTAGCTGCATTTCTACTCGGCGCTCTAACCGATTGGCTGGATGGCTATTTGGCGCGATCGCTAAATCAAGTGAGTGAATTGGGTAAGTTTCTTGATCCTTTAGTAGATAAATTATTAATAATTGCGCCTTTATTAATTTTAGTAGAACTGGGCGAAGTGCCAGCTTGGGGCGTATTTATCTTAATTGCGCGAGAAATCTTAATTACTGCCTGGCGCGGTAAACCTACTGAAAGCACAAGTCAAATCCCAGCCGCAAACATCTGGGGCAAGCTCAAAACTGTATTTCAAATAGTAGCGATCGCTGCTCTACTAATTCAACTTCCCTTTGCTATTTGGTTATTCTGGCTGGCATTAATTCTTACAGTCATTTCAGGAATTTTATATGTCATACCTAATCACCTTTGAGGGCGTAGAGGGTTCGGGCAAAACCACCCAAATTGGTTTAACTGCCACTTGGCTAAAATCTTTGGGAACTAGAGTTCAAGTAACCAGAGAACCAGGCGGCACAGAACTGGGGAAGGAAATTCGCCGTTTATTATTAGGGAATAGCGAAAATTCAGATTTAGCCGAACTTTTTCTATTTATGGCAGATCGAGCGCACCATGTAGCTAGTTTGATTTTGCCTCACCTCCAGCAAGGAGATTTGGTTTTATGCGATCGCTTCACCGATTCAACCATTGCCTATCAACATTATGGACGTGGCATAGATTTGCAAACAATTAATCAACTAAATCAAATTGCCACTCAAGGCTTAATTCCCAAATTAACTTTTTGGTTAGATTTAGAAGTAGAGAAAGGATTAATCAGAGCAAAATCGGTTTCAGGCAATCCAGATCGGTTTGAGAGTTTAGATTTAGACTTCCATCGCCGCGTAAGTTCGGGTTTTAGAGAATTAGCAAAAAAGGAGAGCGATCGCTTCATTCGCCTAGATGCCAGACAGAATATAGATCAAATTCAGAACCAAATTCAGACAAAACTTAAACAGCTATTTTAGAATTCTTAATAATGCACTAGAGAAACGATTTGCACTTCAGGAAGCGATCGCCGACCATTAATAAAATCTAACTCGATCATAAAGCCAAAACCAACTAGCTCCCCTTGGGTCAATTCCACCAACTTAGCCGTAGCGGCGGCTGTACCTCCCGTAGCAATCACGTCGTCTACAATCAACACTCTTTTGCCTGGGGCGATCGCGTCTCGGTGAATCTCTAATTTATCAGTTCCGTATTCTAGGGCATATTCCACGCCAAAAGTGGGTGCAGGTAACTTACCAGGTTTGCGCACTGGCACAAAACCACAACCCAAGAATTGCGCTACGGGAGCAGCCAAAATAAAGCCGCGTGATTCCATTCCCAAAACATAATCGATCTTTGCAGCTAAAAATGGCGTAGCCAAGCCTTCAATTGCAGTTTTTAAACCCTGGGGATCTGCCAATACGGGTGTGATGTCACGGAACATAATTCCAGGTTTTGGAAAGTTAGGAATATCACGAATTAAGGCTTTTAAATCCATCAAGCTCACCAAATAAGACAGCTTTGCTATTTTACCGCCAAATTTAACTTCAACTCGCCTAATCGAAGCAGGCTTAGATGTTCCGAAAGATCTTCTAGTTTCAGAACCCGAACTAACCTTATACTCGCTTCTTCAAACTGAAAAGTTGAGTGCGATATATTGAGTATGTTCCTAATTTTCTCTAACTATGCCCACCCTTGGAGTAAATATTGACCATATCGCCACCGTGCGCCAGGCAAGACGTGCCACTGAACCAGATCCTATTGCTGGTGCTGTAATTGCTGAACTTGCGGGAGCGGATGGAATCACGGTCCATCTGCGCGAAGACCGTCGCCACATTCAGGATCGGGATGTACAAATTTTGCGCCAAACAGTGCGGACTCATCTCAACCTCGAAATGGCAGCCACAGATGAGATGGTCAAAATTGCTCTAGAAATTAAGCCTGACTATGTGACCCTAGTGCCAGAAAAGCGGGAAGAAGTAACCACCGAAGGCGGCTTAGATATTGTAGCGATCGGCGATCGCTTGATTAAAATCGTAGACAAACTTCAAAGCGCGAATATTCCAGTTAGCTTGTTTGTTGATCCTGAGACTTCTCAGCTAGAGGCTTCGGCTAGATCTGGTGCCAAATTTATCGAGTTACATACTGGCACCTATGCCAATGCTAAATCTGAGCCAGCGATCAAAACCCAATTAGAAATATTGACTAATGCCACCGCTCTGGCGATCGCTCTAGGTTTGCGCGTAAATGCGGGACATGGCTTGACCTATTGGAATACAACCGCGATCGCCCAAATTCCTGGCATGGAAGAGCTAAACATTGGGCATAGCATTGTTAGCCGCGCCGTGTTGGTTGGGCTAGAGCGAGCGGTGAAGGAGATGAAGCAACTGATAGTTATACGTGAACTTAATCACTTGTAAAACATTTTTCTAAAATTTCTTGAGATCCTGCTGAAGCATAACCAGTATTGATCCCATGCCAAGCTAAAAAATAATTTTCAAGCATTGACTCAAATCAATTGTTTACATTGGTTTACAGTAGCTTATACTGTGAAATGTCTGTAGTTACAAAAACATTTTTGATTAAATTTAGCCACAATCTTAATTTCCAAGCTTAATCTGGAATTTTTGGTAGCTATTAAATTCAAAACTGGAAACAAAAACTGAAAGTTAAAAAGCAAATTCTTTTGTTTGAGACAAGTTTTAGCCAGTACTGGAAATCATTTTCGTTAGGTCTTAATTTTTATAGTGATTTAGCAAATTTAATTATCCAGTGATTAAGGGCTATTGCTCGATACAAGTTCAAGCGCTCGGTAAAATTCTTCAATGATAGTTATCAGGACAAATTTTCAAAAATAACTTTGAGAGTTCTTATCCCTGACATATTTGACAATTACCTGATCCTGATAGAAGTATCTAATTCATATTCAAGTTTTAGATTCTAATCAGCAGTCTTGGAACCAAGTTTAGATAGAAATTTAGACAGATAGATTCAGATTACAAATTTAGAATTACGAATTTAGAGTTACATATTCAAATTCTAAGTTTGAGCTTAACTGAATTGATAGCCCGGATAGTCTAATTAAATAGTCTAAGCAATGTACGAGCGATTTCTGTTATTGCGAATTAACTAAAGCGAATTAACTAAAGCCAATTAACTACCGGCACTATCGTTTATTTTCATAATTTAGGAGCATTCATGCCCTCTTCATTTCAATCTTTAGGTATTTCTGAAGCTAGAGTCCAAATTTTAGAAGCCCTCGGCTTTGAGTCACCCACCGAAATTCAAGCTCAAGCCATTCCTCATCTGCTCGCTGGACGTGATGTTTTAGGTCAAGCCCAAACTGGAACTGGCAAAACTGCCGCCTTCTCTCTACCAATTTTGGAGCGGATTGATCCTAATCAGTCTGCACTCCAAGCCTTAATCCTCACCCCCACCCGTGAGTTGGCAATGCAGGTCAGTACTGCTATTCGTAGCTTCGCTTCTGGGCTACCAGCAAATAGCGTGAGTCGCTCAAACCTCAGAATCGCAACCGTCTATGGAGGACAAGCGATCGACCGTCAGATTTCGCAATTGCGTCGTGGTGTCGAAATCGTAGTTGGTACTCCTGGTCGAGTGATCGATCTGATGGAGCGCGGCGATCTAAAACTCCAATCCCTAAGCTGGTTTGTGTTGGACGAAGCAGACGAGATGTTGAATATGGGTTTCATTCAGGATGTAGAACGAATCCTTTCTGCAACTCCGCCTGAGCGTCAAACTGCTTTCTTCTCCGCTACTATGCCAGCCCAAGTTAAGCGCTTGGTGAAGAATTATCTCAAATCTCCAGTTTTGGTAAAAGTTGAGAACCAAGACACTACGCCGAATCGAATCGAGCAACAGGTTTACCAGACTCCTGCTCATCTAAGTAAGGAAGAAGCATTACTGCCAATCCTCGAATTGGAATGCCCAACTTCGGCAATTATCTTTGTGCGCACTAAGGATGCGGCTGGTAAATTGACTGAAGTACTTCAGGCTGCTGGTCATAGCGTGGACGAGTATCACGGTAATCTAACTCAAGTACAAAGAGAAGGTTTGTTGCGTCGTTTCCGCAGTCAGCAAGTGAAGTTGGTAGTTGCCACCGATATTGCAGCTCGCGGTTTGGACATCGATAGTATTACCCATGTAATCAACTTGGATCTGCCTGATGATCAAGAACGTTATGTGCATCGGATCGGTCGTACAGGTCGTGCAGGTCGTACAGGTACGGCAATTACGATTATCAATCCGCGTGAGCGTCACAAACTGCGCATGATTGAGAAGCACATTGGTCAAACTTTGGATGTGTTGCCTTTGCCTAGCATTGCTCAGATTCAAGCGAAGCGGATCGCCGATTTCACCACGCAGATTCATCAGGCTCTAAGTGGAGAGAGATTGGCTTCTTTCTTGCCTTTGGTGTCACAACTAACAGAAGAGTATGATCCTCAAGCGATCGCAGCAGCAGCATTACAACTGGCATATAGTGTGGTGCAGTCTGAGAAGTCAGAACAAGCGGTAATGGCAGTCTTGACCAAGTCGGCTGACAAGCCTGCTCCTCGTGGAAATGGCGATCGCGGACATGGTGGTTCGGGCAGACCAGTTCCCCAGGGCAAACGCCAAAACTTTGATCGCCGCGAAGGTGGTTATGAATCCCGAAGCGAAAATAGAGAAGCTAGAGATCCTAGGGATATGAAGCCCACTCGCAGACGTACAGTTGGTTCTGGCACTGGTAAATAAACTAGCTCAATGAAAGCATTTTCCCAGTTCAAATCGACCTTCCAGATAGTCTCACAGGAAGTTCATCAATCTGGGCTGGGAGTTTGCTTCATTTGCGGTTTCTTATTTTGGTCTAGCATGGCATCCCAATTGCCAACTATGCCGCTGTATTTACGCAGTCTAAACGCTCCCCCCGATCAAGTTGGTTGGGTAATGGGGGCTTTTGCTATAGGGCTATTGAGCAGTCGTACCTATTTGGGTCGGCTTTCTGATCGGCGCGGTCGTTGTTTGGTGATGCAAATCGGTTTGGTTGTGGCGGCAATTATGCCAATGTTTTATGCAGTTACTCAAGTAATTCCTGTATTGATGGGTTTGCGCGCGATTCATGGCATCAGCATTGCGGCTTTTGCTACGGGCTACTCAGCCCTGACCGCAGATCTTGCGCCTGAAGCACAACGCGGAAAAGTAATTGGCTATATGAGTTTGGTCAATCCGCTAGGTATGGCTTTGGGCCCAATTTTGGGGGATTGGACGCAGGAACAATTTGGCTATGGTGTAATGTTTCGTTTGGCAGGATGTTTGGCGCTGTTGGGCCTGGTAATTAGTTTTAGGATTTATGAACCTGCGCCTCAGGATAATTCCGAAAAGGAGAAACTGAATCCTAACTTTTGGTCAACCTTTTCCAACGGGAGGGTCTGGGTTCCTGCCTTTACCCTACTTATGGTGGGACTTTCTTTCGGCACGCTCAGTGCTTTTTTACCTCTCTTAATTAAGGAAACTGCTGCAGAAATGTCGGTTGGTTTATTTTATTTGGTGACGGCGATCGCTGGCTTCTCAAGTCGCATATTTGTATCTAGACTTAGCGATCGCCTAGGTCGAGGTCTATTCATTAATGTCGGTTTGTTTTTCTACGCCCTTTCGATGTTGTTGATTTTCTTCGCCCATACTAAGTTTGAATTTCTCTGCGCTGCTTTTAGCGAAGGCGTGGGTGCGGGATTAGTAATTCCTTCAATTGTGACCATGTTGGCAGATCGGACAGTGGCAAGAGAGAGAGGCTTTATTTTAGGTTTAGTATTGATGGGCTTCGACTTGGGAATAGCTTGTGCTGGCCCTGTGACAGGAAATATTATCAAAATCTCCAGCTTATCCACAGGTTTTTTGGTAGCTGCGATCCAGGTCGGTTTGGCGATCATCATATTTAGTACCCAAGCGAATCTTGGTTTAATTAGTTCTTTGCGCTTTGCGATCGGCAAGGGAAGAGATAAATATATCCTTTAGTTACAAGCTCTCACTGAGTCATTACTAATTTAAAAATAAGGGTAAGATAAATAGGTTTAAGATCTTAAATTTAAGCTAAATAGTTCTCGATCAGGATCTCAAATTTCACATTCTTTATTTGAATATAATCATCCATAAACTCATCTCCATCTTTCAACAATTTCGTAGTAATGTGGGATCCAGATAACTTAGCTTAAACTTGAGTGCGCTTTAAGATGTAGCGAGTAAGATTCTCAAATAGATCTTTTCGCAAATAGGGATAATCTCCTACCCAAATTCGTAACTGCGGCAAATAGGCATCGCTGGTAATTTTACTCACTCGATTGAAACTCGGATCATTGGAAAGAAGCAGTAAACAAGCAATATCTCCAGGTCGAATGCGTTTGTATTCTTGTCGCATTGGCATTCTGAGATTAGTAGTATAGCCATCGCGATCGCTTAGTTCCAAGTTCAAAAAGCTCTCAGTATCATAGTCAACCGACATTTTGCCCCGCCGATCAAAGTTTTCTTTTTTAGTCGAAATCTCTTCCGAAAGATAAGAGTCGTAGACTTCTGCTACCCAAAATGCACAATGTTCAAACTGTCTCAACTTATTATTTCGCAGACTAGCTTGATAGATCGGCAACAATAACCAATAGAATCCGCCAAAAGCGCCAGCAATTATCAGAAAAAGCCCCCAAAAGTTATTTGAAATATTATTATTGCCATCGGTCACTCTGCCATAGAGTAAGACGGTGATCACCAACAAACCGACCGAAATCAAAATACGGCTATATAAGTCATTAGCCTGACCCCAATAGCATTGATACTGATTAGAAGTGGCAATAATCGGAATTAATTCATCAAATTTTTTGCGTTTGAGCGGCGTTAGCATTGGTTCTGTTTGAAAATCTTTGCCCATTATGCCATGCCTGTCCTATTCCATAATTGCCATAGTTGAAAGCGCTAGTTTTGCCGCACCATAGGCAGCTTCAGTTTGTAGAGCGGCTTTTGGCTCTAAACCTAGATAACGCTGGCGGATTTTTGTCCATGTGGAATTTTGTGCGCCACCGCCATTGGTATAGAGTTGAGAGATTTTAGTTTTTGTTAGTTTCTGGAGCAACTGATAACCTTGGGCTTCAATTTTAGCAATTCCTTCTAACATTCCTTGGAGAAAGGCTAGATCATTTTCTGGTCGAGGTTGCAAGATTGGCAATAGTTCTGGGTCATTTGTGGGAAAGCGATCGCCTGGCTGAAGTAAAGGATAATAATTCAATTCGCTGGGAATATTCGGCTTGATTTGACTAGAATATGCGGCAATTTCGGCATCACTAAAATAATATCGTAATACTGCTCCACCTGTATTGGAAGCTCCGCCCACTAGCCAAAAAGTTTGATCTTGCCAATCTAGCCTGTGACTATAGATGCCATATTCGGCGGAAAAGATCGGGCGATCGCTAACTAATTTCAATACTAAACTTGAGCCTAAACTGGTGACCGCCACTCCTAAACTTGGTGAATCCAGCGTAGCAATAAAAGCGGCATTACTGTCGGTAGTTCCTGCGCATATTTCACATTCTGAAGATAAATGAAAGCGATCGCTAATCATTTTTTGGACTTTAGCTACAGATTCTCCAGGACCGAAGACCTTCGGCAGATTTATCCGTAAATTTAATTCCAATAACCAATTAGGATAGTTGAGATTTTCGGGATCATAGCCCAATTTCAGACAATTATGATAATCGCTTATGCCAATTTCACCATGCAGCAAGAATCCCAAATAATCTGCTTGGCTGAGTAAGTAATCCGAAATGTATTGAGTTTGAGAATTAGCTTGAGAAAGCAACCATAACAACTTTACCAAACTGGAAGTCGCACTAACTACCGTATGTCCTGGGGTTGCAATCTTGGTGATATTTGATACTAAATCCTTTGCGCTCTGGTCGTTGTAGATCAAGACTTGAGAAGTCGGATTTCCTGCGCGATCGCTAATCAATACCGTAGAAGAAGTGGCAGCAATGGCAATTCGTTTAAGCTCTTTTCTGATTTCTAAGGGAATACTAACTAATAGTTGTTCTAAGGCAATCTGCCAAGAAGCTACATTTGCTAATTCATAGCCAACTTTATGCTCGAATTGAATTTCTGTAGCCTGATTGATCGCGATCGCTCTCGCACCCGAAGTACCAAAATCTAAACCCAAAAAATACATTAGCTATACTACTATTTATTTTCAAGCAATCGTTTAAGTTCTAGCATAAAACTATGGGTATCTTTTCTAAGCTAATCTGCGGATTGGTTTGCATCTTTCTGCTTTTTGGCTGCAATAGCTCAGTGGTGGAGAATCAGCCAATTAAACTGACCCTGTGGCAAGGGGTGAATCCACCTGCGAATCGAGAAGTATTGCAAAAATTGGTAGATCGCTTCAATCAAAGCCAGTCTGAGATTTTAGTCGATTCCCTTTATGTAGGACAGCCCGATCAACAAATTCCCAAAATCCTCTCGGCAATAATTGGCGGTGCGCCGCCCGATCTATTATGGTATGCACCTACAATCACAGGTCGTTTGGTGGAACTAAATGCTTTGCGATCGCTTGATCATTTTTTAGCAACTTCGCCGTTGCAAGCCCAAATTGAGCCAGCTTTACTCTCCACTATGCAGTTAGATGGCAAGTCCTGGTCAATTCCCTTTAGTGCAAATAATATTGGTATTTTTTATCGTCCCAGTCTATTTGCCGCAGCAGGAATTACAGAATTACCCGCAACTTGGGCAGAATTGCGGCAGGTGGCGAAGAAATTAACCATTGATACCAACGGCGATCGCTATCCCGATCAACATGGCATTTTTTTACCCCTGGGCAAAGGTGAATTTACGGTGTTTATTTGGTCACCATTTCTCGCTAGTGCGGGCGGAGAACTAAATGAGAATTTGAATACTAAGGAAGCGGCGAGAGCTTTGGGCTTTTGGCAAGATTTGGTCAAAGATGGTTCGGCAATTCTTTCTCAACCAGAAAGGGGCTACGAAGAAGATAACTTTATTGCGGGCAAAGTTGCCATGCAGATCAGTGGTTCCTGGGCTTTGGGCTTTATGCGAAAGAAGGGGATAGATTTCGGCGTATTTCCAATTCCCCGTGACCTTGCTCCAGCAACTACCGTAGGCGGTGAGAATCTCTTCTTACTCAAAACCAATCCCAAAAGAGAAGCGGCTGCCTGGAAGTTTGCGGAATTTGTGCTGAGTGAAGGCTTTCAAACTGAATTCTCTAGCCAAACGGGCTATCTGCCGACAAATCTTAAAGTGCAAGAGAATCTCACCTATAAGCAATACATTCAAAAACAACCTGAAATCGATATGTTCTTAAAGCAAATGCCAATGGCAAGATCTCGCCCAATCAGTGCCAATTATCCGCGCATTTCAGAAACCCTGGGTCGAGCGATCGAGGCTACTTTGCTGCAAAAAAGTTCACCCGCCGAAGCTCTAGGCGCGGCCCAGCGCAGTCTAGATTTATTTTTAGGCAATTCTTGAGGCGAACTCGCAGCCATCTGAGACTTGGTTCTAAAGATAATCTAGGAGATTGAGAGCGGTTGAGGACGGAGAAGCTCGATCTTTGGAGTTTGAAACGTGACTATCGAGGTCTAAAGCTTAATCATCTGGGAGACTATTCCCAAAAATTTCTAAAGTTTTGCGTCGTGCCTAAAATTCTTGCTGAAGAAGTAGATCATAAATTTAGTTACTAGATTTACTTTTCTTAATAAAGGCTGTAGTAAACTGACCTAAGAGTTTAGACCGAGAATTTATGGACTTCCCATATCAATATGCCTGGCTAATTCCAGTATTGCCTTTGATCGCCGCCACCATAATTGGCTTTGGCTTAATTAGCTTCGGTGACACTATCAGCAAACTACGCCGACCCTGTTCAATTTTGAGCGTATCCGCTACAGGCGCAGCCATGTTTTTGGCTGCCACTATTCTTTGGAGTCAGCTACAAGGACATGAACCCTATCTCTACACCTTTGAATGGGCAAGTGCAGGTAGCTTCCATTTGAATATGGGCATAGCGATCGATCCCCTGGCTTCAGTGATGTTGCTAATCGTGACCACCGTAGCTTTTTTAGTCCAAATCTATACCAATGGCTACATGGCGCATGATCCTGGCTATGTCAGGTTTTATGCTTACTTAAGTCTATTTAGCTCCTCCATGCTGGGGTTAGTTATTAGCCCCAACCTAGTGCAGATTTATATCTTCTGGGAACTGGTGGGGATGTGTTCCTACCTACTAATTGGCTTCTGGTATGACCGTAAGGCGGCGGCTGATGCTTGTCAAAAGGCTTTTGTAGCCAACCGTGTGGGCGACTTTGGCTTGCTGTTGGGAATGCTAGGCATCTACTGGGCAACAGGTACATTTGAATTTGATTTAATGGGCGAACGTCTCGCTCTAGCGGTGGATAGTGGCACAATCAGTGCGTTTTTGGCGGGACTCTTTGCCGTCTTAGTGTTCATGGGTCCAGCTGCAAAGTCAGCCCAATTTCCGCTCCATGTATGGCTGCCCGATGCAATGGAAGGACCTACACCAATTTCAGCTTTAATCCATGCGGCAACAATGGTAGCGGCTGGGGTATTTTTGATTGCCCGCATGTTCCCTACCTTTGAGCATTTGCCTGAGGTGATGAATATCATTGCCTACACAGGCGCATTTACCGCTTTCTTGGGCGCAAGCATTGCGATTACCCAAAATGACATCAAAAAAGGCTTGGCATATTCCACCATTTCTCAATTGGGCTACATGGTAATGGCGATGGGCGTGGGTGCTTATAGTGCAGGCCTATTCCACTTGATGACCCATGCCTACTTCAAGGCGATGTTATTCCTCGGCTCTGGCTCAGTAATTCATGGCATGGAAGAAGTGGTAGGTCATGATCCTGCTGTGGCTCAAGATATGCGAGTGATGGGTGGTTTGCGTAAATATATGCCGATTACCGGAATTACCTTTTTGATTGGCACTTTGGCAATTTGCGGTATTCCTCCATTTGCTGGCTTCTGGTCAAAAGATGAAATTCTTGCCTCTGCTTTCCATGCTAATCCTCTGCTCTGGGCAGTTGGTTATGGCACGGCTGGAATCACAGCTTTCTATATGTTCCGTATGTACATCACCACTTTTGAAGGTGAATTTCGGGGCACCCAGAAAGATCTTTTAGTGATGGTGAAGGCAGACAATTCTAATGGAGAAGCTTTGGAGGAAAATTCTCATCATGCTTCCAAGCCCCACGAGTCTTCTTGGTCAATGACTTTCCCGCTTTTAGCTTTGACAATTCCATCGATCGCGATCGGTTTAGTCGGCACCCCCTTTGGCAACTTATTTGCAGCTTTTATTCATGCTCCTGGCGAAAAAGTAGAGCCTTTCATTGGCTTTGCGATGCTGCCTGCAGCTGAACTTCAGGAATTCCTGATCATGGGTGGAAGTTCGGTCGGCATTGGATTAGTTGGCATTAGCTTGGCAATTTTGATCTATGGTCAGAAGAAAATCTCGGCTGAAGCGATCGCTAAATCTATTCAACCGCTCTACAACTTTTCTAAAAACAAATGGTACATCGACGAGCTTTATGATGCTGTGTTCGTGCAGGGTTCACGCCGTTTAGCCCGACAGGTATTAGAAGTAGATGCCAAGATCGTGGATGGAGTAGTAAACCTGGCTGGATTCGCCACTCTGATCACGGGAGAAGGATTGAAGTACTTTGAAAATGGTAAAGCACAGTTTTATGCCCTCGTGATTTTCATTGGTGTACTTGGGCTAGTGGTCTTTTCTTACGTCTAAAGCTGGTAATCACAACAGGAAACCTAGTACCTCCTTTGCCTCTCTGAGGGTTTGGTTAGCGATCGCCGCGGCCTTTTCTTTACCTGAGAGTAATAGGCGATCGAGGTAGCTGGTTTCCTGCACCACTTCTTGGTATTTGACTTGAATCGGTTGCAAATTAGTAATTAGTGATTCGGTTAGCAAATTCTTGAAGTCGCCCCAACCGCGCAAACTAGTAGATTGATTAATCACCGCCTCTTTGGTTTGACCACTCAATACCATGTATAAACTCATCAGGTTATGAGCCTCTGGGCGATCGGGATGATCAAACTCCAGTTCACGGTTGAGATCGGTTTTGCATTTTTTGATTTTCTTAGAAATTGTATCTGCGTCATCGAGTAAGTTAATCCGACTGCCATCACTAGGATCAGACTTGGACATTTTTTTAGTGCCATCCAGCAGACTCATCACCCGCGCCCCTTCTTTACGGATTAGCGGATCGGGAATGATAAAAGTTGGTTTTTCTGGGCTGTAGCGGTCATTAAAGCGTAGGGCAATGTCGCGGGTGAGTTCTAGATGCTGTTTTTGATCTTCGCCCACAGGCACAAGGTCAGCTTGGTAAAGCAAAATATCCGCCGCCATCAGCACGGGATAATCGAGCAAACCTACACTCACACTATCACCCTGTTTAACTGCCTTCTCTTTAAATTGAATCATCCGTTCTAGCCAATTTAGAGGCGTAGTACAATTCAGCAGCCAGGTAAGTTCGGCGTGGGCGCTAATTTGCGATTGCACAAAAATTGTAGATTCCTGCGGATCGATGCCACAGGCGATATATAGAGCTGCCACGCTACGGGTATTGGCGGCTAGCTCTTGGGGCTGATGGGGAGCCGTAATTGCGTGCAGATCTACCACACAAAAGAAATTCTCGTAGGCGCTTTGGCTTTCTACCCAATTACGAATTGCACCCAAATAGTTGCCCAAATGCAGACTGCCCGTAGGCTGTACCCCTGATAATACCCGTTTCTTTTTTGTCATTGCCTATCTCGAACTAAAGCGGTTATGGAGTAGCGATCGCTAATTTGCCCCAGAAAAATCATAGGCGTTTTAGTACGATAGACTAGAACAATCTTAAATAAATTAAATAGTAGAGATTGCGATGAATCAAGAATCAGATCGAGGTTTGAACAAATCCTCCACCAAAAATTTTGAGGCGATGCGAAAATTTTCCGAGACCTACGCTAAACGTACAGGTACTTTTTTTTGCTCCGACCCATCGATTACTAGTGCCGTGATTGAAGGCTTGGCAAAACACAAAGATGATCTAGGTGCCCCCCTCTGCCCTTGCCGCTACTATGAAGATAAAGAAGCAGAGGTACAAAATACCTATTGGAACTGTCCTTGCGTGCCAATGCGCGAGCGGAAAGAATGCCACTGTATGTTGTTTCTAACTGCTGATAACCCTTTTGCAGGTGACAAACAGGACTTAGAAATTCAAGATGTAGTCTATGAATAGTTGGGGTTAGAAAAAGTTAATATAAGTTAACAATGATCAAATCAACTAGATATAATTTAATTGTGAGATTCAACCTTACCAAAAATTTTTAGTATTCCTTCCGCAAATACCTAAGCAAATATAAAATAAGTTAAGTGAAAAACAATAAAGGCAACGATAACAAAAAATGGCGTAACTACGGCTTGTACGCCTTGCTGGTGATTGCCGCAATTACCCTGGGAACTGCGCTAATTGATGGACAGCCTCAGCTAGAGACTATTCGCTACAGTGACTTGATCAACGCCGTCCAGAGTAAGCAAGGAGTCTCACGGGTGACGATCAGCACCGATCGCAGTTATGCCGAAGTGGTGATCCCTAGCGCTGGGCCTGAAGGCAAAAAGAAGGTAAGAGTGAATCTGCCCAATGATCCAGACTTCATCAACATTCTTACCAAGAACAATATTGATGTAGAGGTTACGCCCCGCCGCAACGATGGGGCGCTAATGCAAACTCTGAGTAGCTTTATTTTGCCTGTTTTATTGTTGGTAGGCTTATTCTTCCTGCTCCGCCGTGCCCAGTCTGGTCCAGGTAATCAGGCGATGAATTTTGGCAAGTCCAAAGCGCGGGTACAGATGGAACCGCAAACCCAGGTGACCTTTACTGACGTGGCCGGGATTGAGCAAGCAAAACTAGAATTGACCGAAGTAGTAGACTTCCTGAAGAATCCTGATCGATTCACCGCGATCGGCGCCAAAATCCCTAAAGGTGTACTTCTAGTTGGACCGCCTGGAACAGGTAAGACGCTCTTAGCTAGGGCAGTAGCCGGTGAAGCTGGAGTGCCGTTTTTTAGTATCTCTGGCTCCGAGTTTGTGGAAATGTTCGTGGGTGTCGGTGCTTCGCGGGTACGTGACCTATTTGAGCAAGCAAAATCCAACGCTCCTTGTATTGTGTTCATCGATGAAATTGATGCGGTCGGTCGTCAGCGCGGTGCAGGTTTAGGTGGTGGTAACGATGAGCGCGAACAAACTCTCAACCAGCTGCTGACCGAAATGGATGGGTTTGAAGGCAATAATGGCATCATTATTATCGCGGCAACCAACCGCCCAGATGTATTAGATGCGGCTCTTCTTCGCCCAGGTCGCTTCGATCGTCAGGTGGTGGTAGATCGTCCCGATTTTGCAGGACGTTTAGAGATTTTGGGCGTACACGCTCGCGGCAAAACCTTGGCTAAGGATATTGACATTGAGAAGATTGCCCGCCGTACTCCAGGCTTTACTGGTGCGGATCTTTCTAACTTGCTAAATGAAGCAGCAATCTTAGCTGCCCGTCGCAGTCTCACCGAAATTTCGATGGATGAGATCAACGATGCGGTAGATCGAGTGCTAGTTGGCGCAGAGAAAAAAGATCGGGTAATGAGTGATAAGCGTAAACGTTTGGTTGCTTACCATGAGGCTGGGCATGCCCTAGTGGGTGCACTAATGCCAGATTATGATGCGGTCCAAAAGGTGACGATTATTCCGCGCGGTCGGGCTGGTGGGTTAACTTGGTTCTTGCCCTCGGAAGAGAGAATGCAAAGTCGCTCCTACTTGCAGAACCAGATGGCAGTTGCGCTGGGTGGCAGAATTGCGGAAGAGATTGTGTTTGGGGATGAAGAAGTGACCACTGGTGCTTCTAGTGATTTGCAACAAGTAGCCCAAATTGCCCGACAAATGGTAATGCGATTTGGCATGAGTGACTCCCTTGGGCCTGTAGCTTTGGGACGTTCTAGCGGCAATATGTTCTTAGGGCGTGAGCTTTCTTCAGAGCGGGATTTCTCCGAAGAGACAGCCGCAATTATCGATGAGGAAGTGAAAAAGTTAGTCCAAACTGCCTACGATCGCGCTAAGTTAGTTCTTACTCAAAATCGCCAAATTCTTGATCGGATTGCTAGTGATTTGATCGAGCGAGAAACTGTAGATTCTGAAGAGTTGCAGGAAATCTTGAATTCAAGCGAAGTCAGGTTAGCTGGAGTATTATAAATCTCATGTACATGAAATCGCAGTTATTGCTAGTATCTTCTGCTGTATCCGCGATCGCTTTCGTAGGTTGCCTATTTGAGCTTAGCTCTGGCGCACCAAAATGGGGAGAGTTACCGACTTGGGGAATCTTACTAGTTAGCTTTCCTGTAACTGTAATTCTCTTTTTTAACGCGGTGAAAATGGCAAGAACGGCTTTGGGTAGCGAAGATTAGATGCAAATCTATGACTGGATCGTAATCGGTGGTGGAATTACAGGTGCAGCATTGAGTTATGAACTGCAAAATGCTGGTTTTTCTGTACTTGTGCTTGAACGCGATCGCCAATTAGAAGGAGCCTCCAAGTTAAGCTATGGGGGCGTTCCTTTTTGGGCAGGAACTAATCAAATTATGCGCCAATTGTGCAGAGAAGGCTTAGCAAAACATCAACAGTTAAGTGCCGAGTTGGGATTTGATACCCAGTTCCGCAATTTAGATCTTCTGCTCACTATTTCACCGCAAGATGATCCAGTGCTTCAAGCTGAATCTTTTGGTCAATTAGAATTTCCTCCTGCTCTGCTTTCGACCCAGCAATCTTTGGAATTAGAGCCTTTATTGAATCTTGAAGCGATCGCTGGTTCTTGGCACTTTCCTCATGCTCATGCTAATCCTTTAGCGGTTTGCGAAGCTTATAAAAAAGCCTTTCTCAGACTTGGAGGAAGCTGGATCAATCAGCAGGTATTAGAATTGACTGCCGAATCGGTAATAACTGAGCGAGCAGAATATGCCTGTGCACAAATTGCAGTTTGCGTAGGCGGATTGAGTCGAAATTTGCTCGGGCAATCGGGCATTCAAACAAAGTTATATTTCACTCACTGCGAAGTCTTGGAAACTGAATCTTTAGATTTGGAACTGAGAACAATGGTGATGCCAGCTAGTAATGAAAGATTAGGGTTGGAATCCAGAATCAGTCAGCCCGATTTAGAACTATTCTGGCGAAATCAGCAATCTTTACCTGAAGCTGGTCTTTCAAGTTTATCGATAGATGTAGGCGCAATTCAATTTAGCGATCGCTCAATCAAAATTGGACAGCCTAGTTATGTGCATCCCAATCCAGAATTTAAGTTTGATCTAAAAGAGAATGAGAGAACTCTACGCGATCGCGTGGGTCAGATCTTACCTAAATTAGCCGATTTACCAGCCACTTATAGCCACTGTTTGGTTGCATTTAGTAGCGATTCTCTGCCTTTAATCGGCGCATTACCAGAACTCCCGAATACTTATTTATTTACCAGTTTTACTAGCCCCATGATCTATGCTCCACCTTTGGCTCAGAGATTTGCCCAAGCTTTAGCTCAGGGTGCAGGATTAGATAAAGATCGACTTCTGACTCAATTCTCGCCCTTGCGATTTAGTTAGATTTTACTTAGGAATTGCGCACCGCTACTTGATGTTCGGTTAAGTAGTTTTTTATCTCGGCAATGCTTAGTTGACCAAAGTGCAAAAGCGAGGCCAATAATGCGCCTTCTGCTCTGCCCTCAGTCAAAGCCTGATAAATATGCTCGCAGTTACCCGCACCGCCAGAGGCAATTACTGGTACTTCTAGGCGATCGCTAATTTGACGAGTAAGTTCTAGGTCATAGCCTGCTTGAGTTCCATCCGCATCCATGCTGGTCAGCAAAATCTCGCCTGCTCCACGTTTTACTACTTCTTCTGCCCAACTAATTGCATCTAAGCCTGTATTTTCGCGGCCGCCTTTGACATAAACATCCCAACCAGGATTGTCAAGATCTTTTCGCTTTCTGGCATCGATCGCGATCACAATACATTGATTACCAAAATAATCACTCGCCCGATCAATCAAGTCTGGCTGGCGCACTGCTGCCGAATTTAAGCTGATCTTGTCTGCACCTGCTCTTAGTAGTTCTTTAATCGCCGCTAGGTCTTTAATTCCGCCACCAACTGTTAAGGGGATAAATACTTGCTCCGCTGTGCGATAGACCACTTCTAAAATTGTTTTCCGCTCTTCATTTGTGGCAGAAATATCTAAAAACACCAATTCGTCTGCCCCAGCTTGGTTATAAATCTGTGCCAGTTCCACAGGATCGCCTGCATCTCGCAGATTGACGAAGTTTACGCCTTTCACTACCCGACCGCAGTGAACATCTAGACATGGCAGGATTCGTTTGGCTAACATTGGATTTTAGATTGGAGATTTTAGAAATTAGCATAACTTAGAAGCGATCACACTTAAAACCATTTCACTAACTACTTGAGACAATTTAGGCAAAATTTTGAAATAGAAACATCGATTTCAGTTACTCATTTAGTCTGCTTAGACATGTTTCTTTCATGAATTTGGAGTAATTCAAGGTAATCCTGCACTTTGACTGAATTCTCTTTTTGTCCAATTTGTTCGTAAAGTTTTTTTGATTTCTGGAGCTTTTCCGTTGCAGCATCAAATAGTTTCATCCCCATAAATGCTAACCCAATCATTAAATTAGCTTCTGGATCATTTTCATTTTCAGTAAGTCTGCGTTGGTTTTCTTCGAGCATCATAGCCGAACTTACAGCGATTTTTTGGGCATGAAACTAAAGTATTATTTGCGATCGCTCTTCTTTTAGTCTTTCTGGATTAAAAATATTTTCGAAGGCAGAGCTAAGTAGAGGATTTGAAAAGCCAACCTTCTTTTTATTCAGATCATTACCCAAAGGCACTGCTAAAAACCTAGATAGAATTTCTATTACTTGTTGATTCTCCCGCTCAGTTTTACTCCATTGGGCTAGAAAGTAAGTATTAGTTTTACCAAAATTAAGAGTCGTATAGTATGTAAATTCATCACCTCCATCACAGGTGTATTTATGAATGGATACAATATCCGAAAGAGGATATTCATACTTTTCTTTAAGGACAGGTAGCCGACCAAATCTAATTTTGACATTACTAAAAAACGCTAAAGGAAGAGGATAGACTATGTTTCTCTCAGTCATTAGACCTTCATTCTGATCAAAAACAATAATCTTT
>Ga0163144_10011727_pt1 | contig 18509 bp, 17 predicted proteins | sample OliLak19BULKMAT1_FD_123175 | JGI IMG/M metagenome (GOLD analysis project Ga0163144, IMG submission 123175) | Freshwater microbial mat bacterial communities from Lake Vanda, McMurdo Dry Valleys, Antarctica - Oligotrophic Lake LV.19.BULKMAT1 | ecosystem: Environmental > Aquatic > Freshwater >... | reverse complement strand
GCATATCTGGCTCAACACGTGCCCCGGCTCCACCAGGATCGCCTTGTACCTTCCCTGAAAATGCCGCCCGATCAGATGCCGGTGCGGGTTCTAACGGAGGATCCAGGTCCCCTGCAGCCATTTCATCGCCTCGCTCAGGTTCGGCTCGGTCAGCTCAACTGTCAGGTGAAAGTGATTCCTCATCACCACGTAGGCATGCACCCGCCATGCGTACCGCTGCGCCGCCTCGCCTAAAGTTCGCTCAAATGCCTCCGCCGCTCCCTCCCCCTCAAACAGGTTCCCCCGGTAGTTTCCCCGGTTGAACATGTGGTAGCACGCCACCGCGTATTCGATCCTCAGCGGTCTTGCCATACCCTCATCTCGCCGACCACGACCCTCATTTGTCAAGAGTCAAGACATGACGTCTTTTGCCTTGCTTGTGCTCAGCAATCGCGTTCATCGCGGCGGCGTTCCCCATGACTTCGAGCGTTTCCACGATGGCACTCATCCGCTCGTGGCCGATCACGCAGGCAACCGGCACGTCGTGGCGGGTGACTGTGACGACACTCCCTTTCTCGGCCGCCTTGACCAAGGCCGGGAAGTTATCCTGTCCCTCACTGACGCTTACGGTAGATTTCACAGCAATACCTGTATTATCTACGCCAAATTAGTCAACGGGCTTTACCACGCTGAAGATCTCCATTGAGCGATTCGACCTGCCCCAGCCTGGACCATCGCCTGCACCTGGTCTCACTCGCAGGGCGAGCCGAGACCTTCGACCTCACCCAGTCCGAACTCTTCTCCGCGTGCAGGCAGTTCACGCGCTTTGGGCGCGCTCAGATGTGGATTGCTTCACCGCTGGTGGCCGCGGCCGCCTCCATGACCGCTTCGCTCAAGGTCGGGTGCGCGTGAATCGTTTGATGGATCTCCTCCACCGTCGCTTCCAGGTGGATCGCGAGGCCGTATTCAGCAATCAACTCCGTCGCTTCGCTGCCAATGATGTGGGCGCCGTAGATTTCTCCCGTCTTGGCGTCGCTGATCACCTTGACGAAGCCTTCGCTTTCCGCGGAGGCAACCGCCTTGCCCGAGGCGGTGAACGGAAACTTGCCGATCTTGTAATCGAGCTTCTTTTCCTTCGCGGCCTTTTCGGTCAGGCCGGTGCTGGAAACCTGCGGTTGGCAATAGGTGCAGCCCGGGAAGTTCTTCACCCGTTTCGCTTTTCCATGGCCGAACATCCCGTTGACGGCATTCACGGCCTCGAAGGTGGCCACATGCGCCAGCCAAGGCGGCCCAATGATGTCCCCCGCTCCATAGATGCCCTTCACCGTGGTTTGGTAGTCGTCGTCGACCATCAGATAACTCCGGTCCAACTCCAGCTTGACGTTGGGAGCGAGCACGCCCTCGAGGTTGGCGGTGACGCCGATCGCGGACAAAAGCGCATTGGCCTCGAGCTCTTCGGTTTTGTCGCCTTGGGTGACGGTGACTTTGACACTGCTTTCGGACACGCGGTAGTTGTCGCACTTGGCGCCCAAACGAAAGGCGATGCCTTGTTTTTCGAGCGAACGCTGGAGCGTTTTGGATATCTCCTCGTCCTCGACCGGCAGGACCTGTGGGAGAATTTCGACCACGGTCACCGCCGAGCCGAAGGCATTGAAAAAGTAGGCAAACTCGATGCCGATCGCCCCGGCGCCGACAATCACGACCGATTTGGGCAAAGCCGTGATCGCCAGGGCCTCACGCGAGGTCATGACTTGGGTGCCGTCGTACTCCAGACCGGGGATTCGGCGCATTTTGCAGCCGGTGGCGATGAGGATGTTTTTCGTCTTGAGAAACTTCCCCTTTTGTTCGCCTTCCGTGATCGAAACCATGCCGGGCGCGCTGATCTGGCCCTTGCCCACGATGTAATCCACTTTGTTCTTTTTGAAGAGAAATTCGACGCCCTTGGCCATCTGGGAAGCCACGCCCCGCGACCGCTCCATGACCTTCGCGAAATCGAACGTCACGTCCTTGACGGAGATTCCATAGATCTCGGCCTTCTTAATTTTCTGATAGAGCTCCGCACTCTTGAGCAAGGCCTTGGTGGGAATACATCCCCAGTTCAAACAGGTGCCGCCGGCTCGCTCCATCTCTATGCAAGCGACTTTTTTGCCCAATTGTCCGGCACGAATGGCTCCGGCATAGCCCGCCGGTCCGCCGCCGATCACGATAAGGTCATAATCCGTAGTTTCAGCCATGGTTGCACCCTCTCCACGACGTGGAAACCCCGCAAGTGGAAACTCGTCAGACGTCGATCACGTCATCCGGCTTCCCCGGGCGGCGCCGCTGCGGCGCTCCACGGCTTCCGGGGGGCTTGCCCGAGATGAAACCCGACAGCAGGAGGTTGGTCAGGCTGACAATCAACGCCCCTCCCAAAGCCGACCAAAAACTCCCGACATGAAAACCTTCGACAATCCGACCCACGAAAAGAAACAACAACGCATTGATCACGAGCATGCCCAGCCCCATCGTCAGCAAGATGAACGGGAGCGTAAACAGCACCAGGAGCGGTTTTAACACCGCGTTGAACAGGCTGAGCAGCAGCACGACCACCAAGAGGGTTCGACCCGTGTCGTAACCGATCCCGGGAATGACATGCGAGGCGAGGGTAACTCCCAGAGCCAGAATGGCCCAGCGCAGCAGCAATTGCAGCATCGGATGATTCATCTGGGCTCCAACCTGCGCTCCGTCCGCACCCGCGTCCAATGAAAATCCTCGTGCTCCAGGATTACCTCCGCAGCGGCGGCACGGAACGGCAGAGCTGTCTGCTCGCCAATGCGTTCGCCGCCCGCGGGCAAACCACCACCCTGCTCTCCTTTCGTCCGGGCGGGGCTCTGGATCACTTGCCCTCGGACGATGTCGTTCGGATATCGCTACAGCGGCGGGACTGGGCATGGGACTGGTTCGCGCCCGGCTTGATTCGCTGCTGCCGGGCGGCCTCCCCCGAAATCATTCTTTGCATGGGTCGGATGGCCAACGGTTATGCCGGCTGGTTGGCGAAGGCGGTGCCGTCGGCCACCGTCGTTTCCACCGTTCGCACCGGCAAGTCGTTGCCTTGGCCCTACCGGTGGTCGCTCCGCCGTACGCGACACATCGTGGCGAACAGCGAAGAGACCGGGAGGTTGCTGACGCAACGCCATCGGGTTCCACCGATCCGTCTTTCGGTGATCCACAACGCCCTCATTTTTCCGCCCCAGTCCGCCCCGTCGAACCGCGAATCGGTGCGCCGCCTTCAGGGTGCCGAGCCGGAGACGGTGGTACTGTTGTGGGTGGGCATGTTTCGCCCGGAAAAAAACCACCGCGAATGCCTTGAAATTATCCGACGCCTGCCCGCCTCACCGCCGTGGCAGCTTTGGCTGGCCGGCGAGGGTCAGACCCGCCCGGAGATGGAACGGTTGGTCGCCGCCCACGGACTGGCGAGCCAGGTCAAGTTTCTTGGCTTCACCCCGGATCCCTCCTCCCTCTATGACGCCGCCGATCTGGCTGTCCTGACCTCGAAAAGCGAATCCCTCTCCAACTTTCTGATTGAAGCCCACGCCCATGGCCTGCCCTCCGTCGCTTATTCAGCAGCCGGCGTGTCCGAATGTGGGGGAATGGCCGTGCCGGTCGGTGACCAAGGTGCGTTGTTGGCCGGTCTCGAAAAACGGATGGCCGACCCCGGCTTTCGTCGCCAAGAAGGGCTCCGTTTACGCACGTTTGCCCGTGAAGCCTTCTCCCCGGAGCGACAGACCCTCGCTTATCTCGACCTTTTCCAGCGTCTCCTCGCCCCGCCGTCATGACGAATAAGCAACGTCTCGATCTCATCGAGAAACACATCCGCGCCCACCGCTACGCCGACCTGCACACCCTGGCCACGCGGTTCGCGATCTCGCTCTCGACCGTTCGCCGGGCCCTCGATGAACTCGAGGCCAAGGGCATCCTCCGACGGCATCACGGCGGTGCCTCGTTGATTGAAACGGACGAAGTCGCCCGGGAATACGATTTCATTGCCCGCGACGAGCGCATGGCGGCGGAAAAGTTCGCCATCGCCAGCCTGATCGCTGACCGCGTCCAGCCAGGAATGACGATCATCCTCGACGGCGGCACCTCCACGTACGCGGTCGCCCGGTTGCTCACCGCCAAACGCCTTCAGGTGATCACCAACTCACTCCCCATCGCTGGACTTTTCGGCGAAGTCGGCACGGTCGAAACCATCGTCACCGGAGGCTCGGTCTACAGCCGTCTCGGTGTTCTGGTGGGTCCCCTGTGTGAGCAGTCACTCGACCAGATCCACGCCGACCTCGCCATCCTCGGCAGCGCCGGAATCACCGAAACGGGGCTGTGGAACCACAATGCCCTGATCGTCGCCGCTCAGCGAAAGATGATCGCCGCCGCCGAAACGAGCATCTTCGCGCTCGATCACACCAAGTTCGGACGCAAGGCACTGGCCCTGACCGCCGGGTTCAGTCCCAAGTTCACGATTGTCACCGATACGCGCCCCGATCCGGTGGTTTACCGCGCGATCGATTCAGCCGGAGCCCACCTCACGCTCGCGCGCCGGGAGTCGTCCTGAGCCCACGCCGACGTTCTCGTTTCTCCGGTGATTGGCGACTGCTGGTCCCCCCCCCCGCTGACTTGGCCTCCGGGTCATTGGAAGTGGCTCCGGTTTCCGGGAACGTGAAACCGGTTGCGCCTCAGGCAGGGGATGAGTGAAACTCGTCGGCCTCCATGTCTGCCACGACGTCTCGTATCGCTTCGCTAAGAAATGCCTTCCTCACCGGGCTGGCCCTGCTCTCGCCGCTCGCGGTGACCTTTTTTGTCTTCTCGTGGCTGGTGGATGCGGTCGGTGGTCGTTTCCGTCCTTTCTTCTTTTTCGCGGTGCCGGACACGCTCCGCGATCATCCAAGTCTCGCGGTGGGTTGGAATGTGCTCTCGACCCTGCTGGTCCTGATCCTCGTCACGGTGCTCGGATACGTTTCCCGGTACGTTCTCGGCCGCTTCTTTGGTCAACTGGCAGAGCGCTTCGTCCTGAGCATTCCCGGCGTCAACGCGGTGTATTTGACGGTCAAGCAGATCGTGGGCACGTTCAGCGCGCAGAACCGGAATCTGTTCAACAAAGTTGTCCTGATCGAATTTCCGCGCCAAGGCATGTGGGCCGTCGCCTTCCTGACCAACCGCGCACAGGGTGAACCGCAGTCCAAGACCAAGGAGGATATCTGGACTGTCTTTGTGCCCACCACGCCGAACCCGACGAGCGGCTTTCTGGTGATGCTGCCCAAACGCGACATCATTGAGTTGGAGATGAGTGTGGGCGATGGCATGAAGATGATCATCTCCGGAGGTTCGGTCGTGCCTCCCTGGCCGCCCGAGACGCCCAATCCGGATTCCCCTCCCTCCGAGGCACCCGGCGGGAATGGGGTCGAATCCAGCCCGCGCATTCCCTAGTCAAACGTATCCGCACTGCCCGTGCCCAGTCCTTCCCTCGCAACCGACGCGTGGATCATCAGCAAGCGTCCACCCACGGAAAAGTTTCAGCCGTTGATCGCCTTTTCGGCGGAGCACGGGCGTCTGGCGGTCTATCTCCGATTGCAGCGCAAGGAGTCCGCCTCCGTGGTCGCGTTGGATCTCTTCGACGAAACCGCACTGACCATTGAATCCTCCAACCAGGGCCAGAGCTGGTTCATCAAGGAGGCCCGGCTGCTGGTCCGGCACTCGGAGATCGGACGGAGCTATGAAGCGCTGCGCCACGCTTCGAGCTTTGCCGCCGTCGTGGCCAGAAACGATGTGCCCGAGGAAGGTCGCTCAACGGTGTACACCCTGTTGCGAAACGCGTTCGCGGCATTTTCCGGCCCCGCGCGGCCCGACGTGGTGCACTTCAAGAGTCTGTATCGTTTTGCCCGTGACGAGGGATATGCCGTGCGTCAGCAGTGGCTGCCCACCCTGCCGGCGGATCTCCAGGAAAAGGCCGGCCATCTTCTGCACACGCCGCTGGGCGAGATCACCGCAACCGCGGCGGACGAAGCGACGACGGCACTCCTGCAACAGGGTCTCGAGGACTATCTGCGCGCCTACACCGACGTCTTGATCGACTGATCCCGCGGACTTCCGGCTCGCACCGCCACGCTTCCCCCCGTCCATGGATTTCGACCTCGATCAACGCACCGCCACGCTCAGCGTCGGTGAACTGGCCGATTTCTCCGTGGGTCCACGCGATTCCTCCGGAGGTGCCACCGGCCTCTGGCGTGCACAGATCGGAACCCATTGGCACCAGCAACTCCGGTTGACGGCCATGTCCGCCGGAGGCGATCCCCAGTTCGAGGTCCCGGTCGAGGCCATGGTGATGCACCGCGGCTGGCGCATCTCCCTGACCGGACGGATCGACCAAATCCTGCCCACGGGCGGACCGGGAGGCCTGCCCCTGCTCCGCGAAATCAAGACGGTGTCACGGTCCCTGCCCGAGTCTGAGGATCGCCTGCGATCGGAGTATCCGGGTTACTTCTCGCAAATCTCCGCCTACCTCGCGCTTCGCCGGGTGGCTCAACCCGGGACTCAGCTCGCCGGCCAACTGATGTTCGTCGAGATTGGCACCGGGGTGATCCAAACGGTCGGGATTCACCGCACCGACGAGGACCGTTTCACCGGACGACTGGAGGTGCTCGCGGTTTTTCTCGATCTGCGACTCCGCGCCCGCGAGCGACTCCGGACCCTGCGCATCCGGCCACCCTTCACCCAACTCCGCGCCGGTCAGGAGTCGACCCGGGCCGATCTTGAGACAGCCCTTGAACGGTCGCGCTTTGTCGCCTTCGAGGCCCCCACCGGTTTTGGGAAAACGGGGCTGATGCTCGAGTGCGCGCTCGGACGGCTCCGGGCAGGACGGTACAGCCGGATCCTTTATCTGACGAGCAAGTCAACCGGACAGTTGCAAGTCGTGCGGACCCTGCAAACCATGACCTCGCCCTCGACCGGGGACGACACGACCACCGGTTCGTCACTGGCAGTCTGGCAGGTCCGGGCCAAAGTGGAGCATTGCGTCAATCCCATCTACCACTGCGTGAGTGAATCGTGCGCCTACATCGCGGATGCCGAGGCGCGCTGGCCGGCGAGCGGACTGCAGCGATTCTATCTGATCGACGGACACGCGCGCGACCTTGACTCGCTCCGCGCAGCGGGACGCGACGCGCTGATCTGTCCCTACGAGATCACCCGCACCGCACTCGCGTTCAACGACGTCTGGGTGGGCGATTACAACTACGTATTCGCCCCGCGAAACCGGGGGATCTTCTACGAGCAGCCCGGCTTCGATCCCGCGCAGACCCTGTTGATTCTCGATGAGGCGCACAATCTGCCGTCCCGGGCAGCCGATGCCCGATCCTACGTGGCCCGGGCCGAAGACGCGCACGCGGTGCTCGCCGAGCTTGACCACCAACAGGCAGGGGCCGCGATGATCCGCGCGTGGACCTCCTGGACCCACCTCCTCGCGGCGCTCCCGGTGGCCGGTGCCATGGACCTGGCGATGGAAGACGACATCGCCGACACGCTGCGCCGGGTGGCGGAGCAGGTCGTGGCGGGAACGATCGATTTTGCCTCTCTCGCCCCGGGACTGGCGGATCGCCTCTGGGAGACCCTTGAACTCGCGGAGTGGATGAAGGACGCCTCGATTCGAACGCTTCTCTGGAGCCCTCGGCCGGGTGAACTCCGCTTCACGTGCATCGACGCCTCTGCGAGCATTGGGGAAACACTCCGCGCGTACGGCGGTGTTCTCCTCGCCAGCGCGACCCTCGGACCGTTGGTCGAATTTGCCGAAGCCATCGGACTGGCGGCCGATACGGAAGGTCTGCCCGGGGAAGCGCTCACGCGCGTCGAAGCCTCGACCCCTTGGCGTGAAGGCACCTACCGCGTGGCCTACGATCTCAGAGTCGACACCCGTTTTCGTCAGCGCGCGGCCCATGCCGCCACCACGGCCGCGACCGTCGAGCGACTGCACGCGGCAGCCGGCACCGCCATCGTCGTATTTTTCCCGAGTTATCGTTATGCGGAAATGATCGAGCGCGCGCTGGCCGACGGACGGTCCCTGCTGCGCATCGCGGTGCAACCCAAGTTGAGCGACCTCGCAGCCCAAGCGGCGTGGGTGGACGAGTCCCTCGTGTTCGCCGACGCCTTGTTCCTCGTGCTCGGCTCCAGTTTTGCCGAGAGCATCGACTATCTGGGCGGCCGGATCACCCACGCGATGGTCGTCGGGCCGGCCCTACCGGAAGTGAATGCCGTGCAACAGGCACGATTGGAGACGCTGGGAGGAAAAGGCTCCGAGGCGGCCTTCCGTCGCGTCTATCAGATTCCGGGAATGCAAAAGGTGAACCAAGCGCTCGGGCGGCTCGTGCGTGCGCCCGGTCACCACGCCTCCGTCCTGCTGCACTGCCGGCGTTTTGCAGAAACTAGCTATGCCTCCCTTCTCGCTCCAGACTACCAGTTTGGCACCAACCTGCTGGACGATGCCGATCTCGAACACTGGTTGACGAAGCCGGCCTGAGGAGCCGGCGACCCAACCCGAGGCTGAGATTCGAGGGTTGGGACCGCTTTCACTGCCGGCTGGATTCGAAGATTGGCGGGTGGGCTCACTTCCGTCATTCCCGAGAAGGTCCATGGCCGTCTTCATCAATCTCTCTGCCTACCGTTTCACGACGCTTGACGCCCTGCCTGATCTGCGCGCGCGCCTCAAAACCGTCTGCAAGGAGGCGGATCTGAAAGGGTCGATTCTGCTCAGCGCCGAAGGCATCAATCTGTTCGTCGCCGGGACGCGGGTGCATGTCGACCAGCTGATGGAAGTCCTCCGACAGGTGCCCGGGCTCGCCGCTCTCGAAGCCAAAGAGAGCGAAAGTGAGACCCAGCCGTTCAACCGCATGCTGGTGAAAATCAAGCGGGAGATCATCGCCTTCGGGATCGAAGGCATCGACCCGGTCAATCGACCGACGCGCAAGCTGCCGCCGACCCTGTTGAAGCAATGGCTCGACGAGGGCCGGCCCGTGACCCTGCTCGACACCCGGAACGGCTATGAGATCCGCATGGGCACCTTCCGCGGTGCCAGGTCACTCGGAATCGAACACTTTCGCGAATTTCCGGAAGCCGTCCAACGTCTTCCCGCAGAGTTGAAGACCACGCCCGTAGTGATGTTTTGCACCGGAGGAATCCGCTGCGAGAAGGCCGGGCCCCTGCTCGAGCGCGAAGGCTTCCAGTTCGTCCACCAGCTTGAAGGCGGCATTCTCAAGTACTTTGAAGCGTGCGGAGGAAGCCACTACGAAGGGGAATGCTTCGTCTTCGACAAACGCGTTGGAGTCGGCCCGGATCTGCGCAAAACGGGCTCCGCCCTTTGCTTCGCCTGCCAGATGCCCCTCACCGTCGAGGAGCAGAAGGATCCCCGTTATGTACCGGACATTTCCTGCCCTCACTGCCACGGCCGGAAGGCCGTCAGGAAAGCGACGTCCACCATCGACTGACTTCGTTGACCACCTGGTAAACGCCCAACGCGGCCATCAGCAGGGCGGCAAACATCAGACAGGCCAGTGACAGCGGCCGCGCACGCAGCTCCCGATGCGGTGAGGTGAAATGGAAGTAGAGGGCGCCGCCGGCGAGAAAGGGCAGCATCAGGCCCTGTGCGACCGCTCCCCAGAAAACGAGGTGGACGGGATTGCCGAAGATCAGGAACACGCTCGTGAACGCCACCGGAAGCAACACGCAGGAGAGTTTGATCCAGCTGATCCGCTCGGCCTCGGTCCGGTAGCGTTTGATTCCGAAAAGTCCAAGAGCGTCGACCAGCAGGCGGGCGTTGGACGCGGTCCCCCCGAAAATTGTCGAGAAGAGGACGGCTATGGCGCCGAGGAGAAACAGCCACAGGCTCCACTCGCCAAAGGTCTCGCGGTACATGTAGGACAGCACCTCGATCATCTGCTCGTTTTGCACCTTCAGCTGCTTCGCATGGAGAACGGCCGCACCCAGGAGGTAAAACGCGACCGTCGTGGTCGTGTAGAGCGCGAACGACACCCACGCGTCAATCCGCATGACCCGAAGCCAGCCTTTCGCCCGCTGTTTCCATGCGTCGGTGCCATCATCCGGACCCAGTTTGCGCGCGTACCCTTTTTCGAGACACCAATAAGGGTAGTAAATCAGTTCGGAAGCCCCCACTCCAATGATCCCAAAGGCACCGAACGCCGTGGCCAAATCAGCGGGAAGATGAAACGAAAACCCGCTCGCGATCTGCTGCCCCGTCAGCGCGAAGGGCGTCGTCTGCAGCATGACCACCGCCAGGACCGTCGCGACGGTGAACACGCCCACCAGAACCATCGAAATCGACTCCACCAAGCGGTAACGTCCAATCACCAAAAGCAGTGCGCAGGCTGCGCCAATGATCACGGCCAGTCCCCCCACCGGGATGTTCGCCCCCGCAAGTTTCAGCGCGGTCGCGGTGCCGCCCACCATGCCTGCCACCTGCGGGACCAGACAGATGAACATCCCCAGCCACAGCCAGAGCACCCAGGAAACCGCCAGTCGCGGTCCCGGCAAGGTATTCAGGGCCTCCAGTGTCGTCCGGCCACGGGTGATCGCGTAGCGCCCAAGCTCGATCTGCACGAATACCTTCACAAGGCAGCCGAGGATGATGAACCAAAGCAGCCGAAAACCGACTTCGGAACCGAGCTTCGGTGTCACGATCAGCTCTCCGGAACCGACGATGATCGCGGAAATGATCAGACCGGGTCCCAACTGGCGCAACAACCCGCCCAGCGCGGTCGGCGCCGGTTGGGGCGATTGCGGGGATGTTGCCGGGGACATAACATCAGAAGCCATGGGGACGATGAAGAGCGGGTAAGGGAGGAACCACCGGACAACATTCCGGCAGCGGGGTGGACCAGGCCAAACCATGCAAGCAGCGCCTCCAGGTCTTCAAGGCTGAATCCACTGCGATCTTTCATCCCCTGCTCTACGCAGCGTCATAAATGACTTAACCTGCGATTCTGGAGGGCGATGCTCCGTCGGCGCCAAGCACCTATTTCGAAAGTTCAATACGAACGTGCAGGGCCATCCCGCGTACGCGCCTACGCGTCAACTCAAGCCCCCCCGCAGGGTGGGCGTTGATCCCGGGACTGTGGTGCAACGTCTCCCCGGGGTGGAAGCCACCGTGACCGCTCCACGAACCCCCGGGGTTGCGGCGCCTGGGTTGAGAATTGCCAACTCGAAGCCGCAACCCCCGGACCTCGCCTCGCGGTGTTCGCGTTCCGGCGTCAACGACTGTTCGTTAGGCCGTGCCACCAGCGCACCAGCAGCCCATCGGTTGGGCTGGCCACCCAAGCCACGCAAAACAACGCCGCGCCGGCGACCACCATCGCCGCCGCCATCGAGCAGTCGAGCCAGATGCCGAGGCTCACACCCATCCAAACACTCAGGGCCGCATGTACGATCGAAAGCAGGTGCACCCGGGACAGCCGCGTCGTCAACAACGACGCCGTTGCTCCCGGGAGAATGAGCATCGCGATCACCAGAATTGCCCCGACGGCCTCGAATGCACTCACCACCACCAGCGAGAGCACCGCCATCAAACCATAGTGCATCACCCGCGGGTTGATTCCCAGCGACTTCGCGAGTCCGGGATCAAACGCACTCACGAGGAGTTCCTTGTACCAGATGATCACCAGCAGCCCGACCCCGAAACAAACGCCCGCCATGCGCAGGAAGGGCGCAGGGCCCAAGGTCCAGCCACCCATCGAAACCATCGGCTCCATCGGCAGGAAAAGGATCTCTCCAAAAAGCACGCAATCGGCGTCCAGATCGATCTGACCCGCGAACGTCACGGTCAGGATGACGCCGACGGCGAACAGCGTCGAAAAGGCGATGCCGATGGCGGCGTCCTGTTTCACCCGGGTGTGCGTGTGGATCACTTCAATGATCAGCGTGGTCACGCCGCCCGCGGCCAACGCCCCGGCAAACATCGGCCAGGTATCGCGCGTACCCGAAAGCAGGAAAGCGATCACCAGCCCCGGAAGCACGCTGTGACTGACGGCGTCCCCCATCAGCGCCATGCGGCGCAGCATCAGGTAATTCCCCACCAATCCACAGGCCACCGCCACGCAGAATCCCATGGCCGCGATCCAACCGAAGCTCGCCAGGTGCTCCGTCCAGGGCGCGACGAACACCGCATGGGCGTCAAACGCGGGGATCAAGTCGGTCATCGGCGCCCCTCCCCGCTGCTCTCATCCGTGAGACCGGCGTCACGATGGATCTCCCGCGGCGTCGGAATGCTCCGCCCGTGGGGATCCACCCGCGCGTAATCCAGGCGACGCTCCAGGGCGCGCACCACCGACTCCCCGAGCACGTGCTCGATTTTCTCCGCATCCTCATGCACGTGATCCGGAGCGATGTTCGCCGAGTTGGTCAGATAAAGCTCCCACAGGCGGTGATTGCGCACGATTTCAGCGGCGCGCAGTTTGCCGGCGGGAGTAAAATAAAAAACGTCGCCGGACTGGGTCGCCAAACCATGGCGGATCAGGCCGGTTCCGAGGCGCTGCACATCCTCGAGCGTTTCCCTGCGCCGTTCCGCCAGCTCCGTCAGCGTGACCCCCTCGGTCCGGAAACCGCCGGCCTCCCAAACGTGGAACATCGACTTCAGCGTATTTTCCCGGCGAGTACGGGCCGCCCCCGAGCGGCGACGCCACCACCGCGCCAGAACCCCGTGCCGGGGTCCGAACAAGAACGCCATCCCAAAGACCGCGCTCGCACCCAGCACCATCAACGGTCCGGTCGGCAGACTGGGGCCGACAAACGAGAGAAACGCCCCGCTGACGCCCGCGAGCACGCCGAAGAGGGCCGCGAGAAATACCAGGCGATGCAACCGGTCAGTGAGCAGATAGGCCGCCGCTGCGGGAGTGATCAGCATCGCCGAGACCAAGACGACGCCGACCGCCTGCAGGGCGATCACCACCGCCGCGGCGAGCAACAACATCAGACCGTGGTGAACCCACCCCGCCGGGAGTCCGCTGGCCTTGGCGAAGGCCGGATCGAAACTCGTCGCTTGGAGTTCCTTGTAGAAGGCGACGATCAGCACCGCGATGACGCCGGTGACGATTCCCATCAGCCTGACATCGTCCGCACCAAGGGCGGCCGCCTGACCAAAAAGAAACTTGTCGATCCCGCTTTTGTTGCCGGTGGGCAGCCGCTGGATCATGGACACGAGACAAAGGCCCGCGGCAAAAAACGAGGCGAGCACCAGCCCGAGGGCCGCGTCCTCCTTGAGCCGCGTGGTTCGGGTGATCGCCGACACAAAGAACGTGCCGAGCAGCCCGGCAACCGTGGCACCGATGAAGATCGCCAGCGGGTCCTTCGATAAATTCCACAGAAAGCCCAGAGCCACCCCGGGCAACACCGCGTGGGAGAGCGCATCGCCGACCAGGGCCATCCTGCGAACGACAATGAAACTCCCAAGCAGACCGCAGCTCAGTCCAAGAAAGATCGAACCAAGCAGAGCATAACGAACCGAAGCGTCCTGAAAGGTGAAAAATCGCCCGATCTGCTCGGCCCACCTGATCTCCACCAAATCCCCGATACCGGCCGCACGCACCCCTCCCGCACCGAGCACGAACAGGCCCAGGGCCAGCAGCAGGTGCGAAAATCGGCAGTGTCGGGACATGGACGGGATCAGGAGGCGTTGGGCGCAGCGCCTCGCCGCTCAGTTCTCACTTCGCGGGTTCCTGCGCTCCGAGGGCCTGGGCGACCTCACTGAGGATCGTCAACCGGCCTCCGTAGGTTTTTTGGAGAAGCTCCGCCGTATAGACTTCGGCCGTGGGACCGAACGCGACGACGTTCATGTTCAGGAGCAACAACCGGTCAAAGTACTGCCGGGCCGTGGGTAAATCGTGGTGGACGACCAGAATCGTCCGCCCTTGGTCGCGCAGTTCCCGCAGCACCGCGATGATCGCCGACTCCGTGGCCGCATCCACCCCGGCGAAGGGCTCGTCCATGAAATAGAGTTCAGCCTCCTGCGCGAGCGCCCGGGCCAGAAAGACCCGCTGCTGCTGCCCCCCGGACAAATTCGCAATCTGCCGGTTCGCATAGGGCAAAAGTTGAACCTTCTCCAGACAACTCCGCGCGACTTCTCGATCCGCTCTCCCTGGGCGACGCAGAAGTCCAAGCCGGCCATACCGGCCCATCAGGACGACATCCATCACGTTCACGGGAAAGTCCCAGTCAACCGACTCGCGCTGCGGCACGTAACCCACCCGCGTGGCCACCTCTGAAAAGGGCCGTCCGAAAAACTTCACCCAGCCACTCTGGACTGGCAGGAGTCCCATGCAGGCCTTGATCAACGTCGACTTGCCCGCACCGTTCGGCCCCACGATCCCGATCAGCTGGCCACTGGTGACGTTGAGGTCGACGCCCCAAAGCACAGGTTTGCGATGGTAGGCCACCGTCAGGTCGTGGATCTCCAGGGGAACCGGTGTGCTCATGGACGATTGAAGCAGACGGCTGCGTGGCGACCCAAGGTCAAAGCCGCCCCCGCGCCAAGAATCCAAGGAGTCACTTCAATGCCTCCACAATGGTCGTCAGGTTGTGTTTCACCATGCCCTCATAGGAGCCCAGATCATAGCCATTCTCCATCTGCCCGGGCGTGCCCATCGCATCGGAAAACAATTCACCGCCGATCCGCACCTTCGCGTCCTCGGCGATCCGCTCAATCGTCGCGTGCGGCACACTCGACTCCACGAAAATGGCCTTCACTGCCTTTGCCCGAATGAAATCGACCAACCGGGCCATATCCGAGAGCGCCGCCTCGCTCACCGTCGAGATGCCCTGAAGTCCGATCACCTGAAAACCGTAGGCTCGGCCAAAGTAATTGTAAGCATCATGGCTGGTGATGAGGATGCGACGTTCGGCCGGCAGCTCACCCGCCTTCGCCAAAGCCCATGCATGCAAACCCGCCAGGCGGGTTCGAACCTCGGTGCCTCGCGCCACGTAGGAGGCGCGGTTTGACGGGTCGGCAGCGGACAAGCCGTCCACCACCGCATCGACGCAGCGAGACCACAACGCCACATCGAACCAGACATGGGGATCCGGATGCCCCTCAAACGCCGGCGGTTGCAACAGCTGATCGAGAGGTACGCTCGCCGTGATCGCATAGACATGCCGTTTCGTCCGCGCGAGCCGCGTGAACAGATCCGCCATTTTCCCCTCGAGCATCAATCCATTGTAGAAGATCGCGTCCGCCCGCTGGAGCTTCAGCAGATCCGAAGGTGCCGCCTTGTACAGGTGGGGATCCACGCCGGGTCCCATCAATCCTTCGACCCGCACCCCTTCGCCGCCCACCTGCCGAACCAAATCGGTGACCATCGAGGTGGTGGTCACCACCCGAATCGCCGCCACGCCTTGGGCAGCCAAACCGATGAAAAGAGCCAATCCGATTCCCCGACAGGCCCGATGAAGGAGCGACAACAACCCGGTAGACATGCGACAGAATGAAAAATCATCGATAGTTTTACTCAAGCAAAATAGTTAGCCTTGCCTAATTTTGAGGACAAAACTTTCCCTTTCAAAGAATTAAGTCCCTGCCCGATTCGATCCACTCACTCCGCCCTTGCTCGCAGCCGGAAGAGACGACCAGACTTTTCCCGATGTCGCAGTCCTTCGCGCGCCTCGTGTTCGTGTTCACGGCGGCTTTCTTCGCCGCCTTCTTCATTTGGCCGATCTTCCAGATCCTCAAAGGCGGCTTTGTCGACGCCGATGGACACCTCACGTTTGCCTATTTCGCCGCCATCTTGGCCGATCCAATTTATCGTGAAGGATTGCGCAACTCGTTCCTGTTGGCGTGTGCCACGACGTCCTTGGCGGTGGGAATCGCGTTGCCGCTGGCTTTTATCGCCGATCGTTTTGTCTTTCCGGGCAAAGGCGCCCTTGGTTCGCTCGTCCTGATTCCGATGATCCTGCCGCCGTTCGTCGGCGCGATCGGAATCAAACAAATCTTCGGGCAATACGGCGCGTTCAATGCCCTGCTGATTCAACTCGGCCTTAGACCGGAGGGCTGGACCTTCGATTGGTTTGCCCTGCATCAGTTCTGGGGAATCGCGGTGATCAACGCGCTTTCTCTTTACCCGATCATCTATCTCAACGCCGTCGCGGCGTTGGCGAATGTCGATCCCGCGATGGAGGAGGCGGCGGAGAACCTCGGCTGCACGGGATTCCGCCGTTTCTTCAAGATCACCCTTCCACTGATCAAATCAGGTCTCTTCGCCGGCGGGACGATTGTGTTCATCTGGGCGTTCACCGAACTGGGAACTCCGCTCGTGTTCGATTATCCGCGGGTGACCAGCGTGCAGATTTTCTACGGGCTGAAGGACATTGGCGGCAATCCCTTCCCCTATGCGCTCGTGGCGATCATGCTCCTCGCCACGATCACGCTGTACGCTGTCGGCAAGGGACTTTTTGGCCGGCAAAACTACGCGATGATGGCCAAAGCCACGGCCGGCGGTGGCCCGCGAAGCCTGCCGACGGTGAAAGCCCTGCTTTGCACGGTCGCGTTTGCCGGGGTGACCTTGATGGCCGTGCTTCCCCACATCGGAGTGGTCCTCGTAGCCTTCTCCAACGATTGGTACGCGACGGTCCTGCCGCGGAACTTCACGCTGGAGAACTTCAGTATCGCGCTGGGTCATGACCTGACCGTTCCAGCGATCGCCAACAGTCTCCGCTTCGCGAGCATCTCCACGCTGATCGACCTCATTCTCGGCATCGCCATCGCCTACGTCGTCGTGCGCTCGAAGCTCGCCGGCCGCCAGATCCTCGACTTTCTCTCGATGTTGCCGCTCGCGGTCCCCGGCCTCGTCCTCGCGTTTGGCTACCTCGCGATGTCGCAGGACGGAAAGTTTTTCTCGTTCCTGAATCCGACCAAGGATCCGACGATTCTGCTGATCATCGCCTACTCGGTGCGCCGGTTGCCCTACGTGGTCCGGTCCGCCGTGGCGGGTTTCCAACAAACCAGCGAAACCCTCGAGGAAGCCGCCCAGAACATGGGCAGTCCCCCGCTGCGGGCGATGATCCGCGTGACACTGCCCCTGATCATGGCGAACCTGATCGCCGGCGGACTGCTCGCCTTCGCATTCGCCATGCTCGAGGTCAGCGACTCGCTCATCCTGGCGCAAAAGCAGGCGTATTACCCCATCACCAAGGCCATCCTGGAACTTTACCAATTGCTCGGAGACGGAAAATTCATCGCGAGCGCCCTCGGTGTCTGGGCGATGGTCTTTCTCGGTGTGACCATCGTCGGTCTGAGTCTGATCCTCGGCAAAAAGCTCGGGGTGATCTTCCGGGTCTAGGGGCGGCTGCTCCCGGCCTCTTGACTCCAAGGTCCACCTCGAGACACCATGCCCCAACTCCTCCTCGTCTCGTTCATCTGGGCGTTCTCCTTCGGCCTGATCAAGGGTCGTCTCGCGGGGCTGGATCCGATCGCGGTCGCGGCCGTCAGGCTGGCGGTGGCGTCCCTCGTTTTTATTCCCTGGATACACCTGAAGGGGGTGACGCCGTCGCTGCGATGGCGGCTGGTTGCGACGGGAGGCGTCCAGTTTGGTTTGATGTACATGGTCTATCTGCAGGCCTTCGTTCACCTCCAGGCCCATGAGGTCGCGTTGTTCACGATCTTCACCCCGCTTTATTTGACCCTGATCGACGCCGCCTTGAATCGCCGATGGCAACTCCGGCACCTCGCCGCAGCCGCGGTCGCCGTTGCCGGCGCTGCGGTGGTGCTCTGGCAGCGGCGCCCCGGGGAAGCGGTCGTCATCGGCTTTATCCTGGTGCAGCTTTCCAACCTCTGCTTTGCGGCCGGGCAGATCGCCTACCGCCGCTTGCGTCCCGAATTCCCGGACACCCTCTCCGACCGCCAGGCGTTTGGCTGGCTGACGCTCGGGGGCCTCGCCGTGACCCTGCTCGCATCGCTCCCGGCAACGGAGTGGTCCAGATTCCGTCCTTCGACCGAGCAGATGCTCGTGTTGTTCTACCTGGGCTCGATCGCGTCCGGTCTGGGTTTCTTTCTTTGGGCGGTCGGCTCCACCCGGGTGAACGCCGGTACGCTCGCCGTGTTCAACAACGCCAAGGTCCCCCTGGGCGTAGGCTGCTCGCTGATCTTCTTTCAGGAAACAGCGGATATTCCCCGGCTCCTCGGCGGATTGATCCTCCTGGCCGCCGCGATCTGGTTGGCGGAACGGAAGGACCAAGCCCTTGGAACACCGATGGCTTCGGCTAAAGGCGACTGAGTTTTCGGTTGATCATCTCCTCACCGACTGCTTGCCGGCCGGCAGATGCTCGGCGAGCAGGCGGGTCAGGGTGTCCGATCGCGCGTCGCGGGAGATCACGCGTCCCTGAGGGTCAATCAGGCTCAGACATCCTGACCTGAGGCGTGAAAAAGGGGGCGGGCTGGAAACGAGATGAGCTGGAGCTGGCGCTAAAAGCGCGGGAGTGACAGTGAGAAGCATGCCCCAAGTCCAACTCCCCAT